>Ga0207714_1000118_pt1 | contig 49537 bp, 40 predicted proteins | sample PonA232FremontCA_2_FD_187270 | JGI IMG/M metagenome (GOLD analysis project Ga0207714, IMG submission 187270) | Marine sediment microbial community from Fremont, CA, USA - Pond A23 Sediment 2 (SPAdes) | ecosystem: Environmental > Aquatic > Marine > Unclassified | place: USA: Fremont, California... | reverse complement strand
CCGCTATCCCGGTTTTCCATATTGAGCGGGACGTTATTTCTGGATAAAAACGAAAACGGAAATCGGGATGGGGAACCCGGTATCTCGAATGTAGAGGTCTCCGTTTCCGGGCCGGAGGGAACCATTATCAAGTCCGGCCCCGCCGGTGAATTCCGGCGGAGACTACCGAAGGGGAGCTACAGGCTGGAGGTGGTTAAATCCAGTTTGCCGGAAGGTTACGAGCTTGGAAACCGGTCGGAGGTGCAGGTGGTACTCAAGCCGGGGCGCTCAACCAGGGTCGAATTCGGGCTCCGGGAGAAAAAGAAGCCGGTGCTTTTCGCTCCCACGGTAAAGTACCAGTACGAACCGAAGGAGCCGGCCCCGGATCAAGTTGTAACCTTTGATGCCTCACGCTCTCAGGATTTTGATGGAAATATTACCGGATACGAGTGGAGCTTTGCCGACGGTAGCACCGCCGGCGGTAAGATGGTAAAGCATCAGTTCGGTAAGGCGGGCAAGTATTCCGTCAAGCTTGTAGTCACGGACGACGACGGTCAGAAGGGCCAGCTAACTAAGACGGTCACTGTGAAAGAGTAGGAAGCCGGTTCATTCGATCAATCCATCTCGATCAGGTTTTTCCAGTACCGCCTGGGCATGTACTGACGCTGGAGTTCCTCGTTTTCCCTCCCCGGAACGGAGGCGGAATCAAAGTACCTGCGCCAGAGGTACTGGTAGTACTCTTCCTCGTTGGAATAACCTGGCAGGTCCTCTGCCTCAAGGTTCGTAAACACCCATTCACTACGATCGTAAACTACTGCCAGGTCACGGCTTCTGTCGTGGATAATCCAGTTCTGGCTGCTCATCCTCGAACTGAAATGAGGTGCCAGTAGTCCCAATATATTGTAATCCGGTTCGATCGGGGCGTACAGGCCACCGCGGTCCATTTCTCTGAACCTGACCAGGCCGAGCATTCTGTGCCTTTCCCGACCAACCTTCCTTGCCAGTTGCTGGATTTCGAATACCGGGTCTTCGTCTAGCCTGTCGTCCAGCGAGGCCCCGACCCTGAAACCAAGCTCCAGGTAACGAAGGAGTTTGATCTCGATACCGGTTTCCTCCGACAGGTAGCAGTACTTTATGTTTCTCGCGGCGCGGGAGGAAATTGCCTCTTTTATCCCATTGTGGACGTCCTCCGCCCTGCCCGCCCGAGTCCGAATCTTTTTTACCTCGGAGGCCAGCGGGCGCAGGGTCTCGTTTCGGGAAACGATCTCTTCCGGCGATTCGTCGCTTTTCAGTGCCCGGTAAAACGAACAGAGCAGACCTTCAAAACTCCCGTCGTACGAGTAAACCATCATGAGTTCGTTCCGCCTCCCGCAACCGCCTCGAGCAGTGGGTCATCCGTTTCCTCCTTGCCTTCCTGGAACTGGCCGGGCTCAAATAGTGAGAGCTGTTTTTCTTCCACTTTTTTCCCGGAGGTACGTATCAGCTTCCTCTTGACTTCCTTCGGTTTAAATTCGGCCCCACCTCTGTACTGCCCCTTGCAGGTGAGGAAGTACTTCCCCCGCTTCAGTACCACGCCGATTTCGTCCAGGAAGTCGTAGTCGACGCTCCCGCCCCGTCTCGCCTTGATTATTCTGGAAGCGGACTTCCTGCCCAGTCCCGGTATTCGAATCAACTCGTCGTAGGTGGAGGCGTTTACCTCGATCGGAAACTTCTCCGGGTGGTTGAGGGCCCAGATGGCTTTGGGGTCCAGGCGGTAGTCCAGGTTTGTTTCACCCCCCTCGAAGAGCTCGGTCGATGCGAAGTTGTAACGCCTTATCAACCAGTCCGCCTGATAGAGCCGGTGCTCCCGTAGCAGGGGCGGGGTTTCAACTCCGGGTAAGTTCTTCCCCTGGCGGACGGGAACGAAGGCCGAATAGTATACCCGCTTCATGTTGAATTTATCGTAGAGGTTCTCGGAAAGGTTTATGATCTGTGAATCCGGCTCCGGGCTAGCCCCCACTATCAGCTGAGTGCTCTGACCGGCAGGAACGAACTTCCCATCTCTGGCCCCGTCCTCTTTTAGTTTTTTCCACTGCTCGACGTCCCTGCCAATCCGCTGCATCGGTTCCAGGATGTCCGACTTTTTCTTGGCCGGCGCCAGTTTTTTCAGGCTATCCTCCGAGGGCAGCTCTATGTTGACGCTCATCCGATCCGCGTATTCTCCTGCCTTCCTTATCGTCCGGTAATCTGCACCGGGGATGGCTTTGAGGTGGATGTACCCGTGGAACTCCTTTTCTTCCCGGAGCTTGTTTGCTGTTCTATAGAGACGTTCCATCGTGTAAGACGGCGACTTTTCCACGGCAGAACTGAGAAAGAGGCCCTCGATATAGTTCCGGCGGTAGAAGTTGACCGTCAGTTCCGCTACTTCTTCCGGTGTAAAGGAGGCTCGCGGCAGGTCGTTATCCGCGCTGTTTACACAGTAACTGCAATTATAAGTACATTTGTTGCTTAGAAGGATTTTTAACAGAGAAAGGCAGCGGCCATCCGACGTCCAGCTGTGACATATGCCGCTCCTGGCAGCGTTGCCGATCCCTCCGTCGTTTCCACGGTTGCTCCCACTTGAGGAGCAGGATACGTCGTATTTTGCAGCTGCCGTAAGTATTTCCAGCTTTTCGTGGAGTTCCATGTTTAAGCTTACCCCGAACTCGGTCAAGTTTTAACGGTAAAAGTGATAATGTTCAACCAGGTTTTATTAACTAACAAAAAATTTCCCTCTGCTCCCGAACAGAGTGTTAGCGAGGATTGGCCATCACGGGAAGGGTTTTCGGGCTTGAGCTCAGCTTTCCGGACTTATTTCTGGCGGTTGGGAGGATAAGAGGGGCTTGAAAATTTCTTCATGTAAGGTTACAAACAATTCTACTGCAATAAAGAAGTTCGCGAATTAGCGAGGTGATTCGGGATGGAAAGGGATATTAAGAATAGCGTATTGCTGACCGAGGAAGGTTACGAGAGGTTGTCGGAAAAAGTCGAACAGCTTCAGGGGAAAATCGAGAAGAACAGGGAAGACATGAGTCGGACAGCTGATAACGGAGATCTTTCCGAAAACGCTGGATACATGGCCGCCAAGGAATCCTACCAGAACCACCGGAAGAGCCTGAACGAGCTCAAGGACGTTCTCAACGAAGCCAGGGTAATTTCCGCCGAAGACGTCGGGTCGGAAAGGGTGGATTTTGGTACGGAAGTTACCGTCAGAGATCTCGACCAGGATAAGGAATTTACTTATAAAATCGTTGGGGAGCACGAGGCCCGGTTAACAGAGGGAGAGATTTCAATTAAGTCTCCTGTTGCAAAGGGACTGCTGGACCATGAACCGGGAGACGAGATTGAGGTCGAAACCCCGAAAGGAGCCACCCGGTATAAAGTACTGGAAGTTGCGGCTCCTGTGGAGTCCGAGTAGTTACCGCGGATATTTTTCGGTTGGACTTTTACGCCTGTTATCACGATTTTTTCTCTGAATCCATTCAAATGGTAGGAATCCGAGTCCTCTAAGGATAACAATGGTCGAGCCATTACCCCTGGTGTTTGACAAAGATATTCTGGGCAAGTACGACTTTGGAAGGGACCACCCTTTTCGAGGGGGCAGGTTCGATTCTTTTCTCGAGAATCTGGCCAACCGGCTTGGAGAAAACAGCTACGATCTATATCGGGGGGATCCGGTCTCGGAGCAAGAACCTTTTCGTATTGCCGACGAGGATTACGTCGAGTTCTCGCGGGAGTTCTATAATTCCCTGGAGCAGGATAGGGATTCTGCTCGTTTTGATAAGTACCACTCACGCGATAACTTCCCCGGTCGCCGCTCTGACAAGCTTGAGCTGGCGGCACGCGGTGTACTTGGCCAGGCCAGGAAAGCCTGTGACCTGGTCCAGAAGGACGGGGACGTCGCTGTTTCCGTCGGGGGAGGTTTCCATCATGCAAAACCGGGGAGTGGCGAGGGTTTCTGTATTTATAACGACGTGGCCTACGCTGTAAAGTACCTGAGGGAGGAAAAAGGGGTCGAGAAAGTTATGGTACTCGATACGGATGCCCATGCGGGCAATGGAACCTACGAGTACTTCTCCCGGAACCCGGAAGTCCTGCAGGTGGATCTGCACCAGGACCCGTCAACTATCTATCCGGGTACCGGTTATGCCGAGGAGATCGGCCAGGGCAAAGGCGAAGGTTTCACGGTAAACGTCCCCCTCCCCAGAGGAGCAGGTGACGCGTCCCTCGAGTTCGCGTTCGAGGAAATCGTCGGACCGGTAACGAAGGAGTTTGCTCCGGAGATCATAATTCGCAATGGGGGTGGTGATCCTTACTCCGGCGATCCCTTAACGAACCTGGGAGCGTCTCTGGCAGGTTTAAACCTGATTGGGCGTCGGGTAGAAGGTCTTAGGCAGTCAACTGGAAGCAAGTTGGTCGATTTGATCGTGTCCGGATATACCGGGGAAGAACTTCACGATAGCTGGATAGCGCTGATAGCTGGGCTGATGGAAGCGAGCCCGGCGTGGACGGGTCAGGAGCCGGACGGCGATGATTCAGAAGCTCCAGGGAAGACGAAGAGCATGATAAACCGGGTTAAAAGACACCACGATGACCACTGGAATTTTTGATCCATTACCCGGGTGCATCGGGAATTCGTCAGGTTCTTGAGCTGGTGATAGAAGGTGGCCGAAGTGGAAAGCACCCTTGCCGGTTTTCTGGATGACGAGAGCAAAAAAGAAGGAGATTACGTTACCGGCGTTGTTGAGATCTATACGACGAATTCCGTTTTCTGGTCCGATTCCAGTTATCTCAAGGAGGACGAAGAGGGAACTAAGTACCTTGTTGACCGGGGGAGACTCATATATCGCGGCCTCAACCTTCGAGCTGAGGAAAAGTTCCTTCTCAAGGGTAAACTCGGAAATTTCGAGCTGCGCAAGAAAGGGGATAAACTGCTAATTACCGACTACTTCACCTCCGAACCAGGACCGCTAGGAAATTAATCCTTTCCAGGAAAACAATTGTTTCACTTTATTTTTTAGCCTTGTTATCGGGTTGGAAACCGAATCTGCCTTTTCTCCGTCCCTCTCGTCAGCTCCAGCATCGCCCTTGCTTCGTTCGTTTAATTCCCAGTTCAGCAGAGCCAGGGCCGGACCATAGCTCGGGTTCTGAACTACGTCCTTTAGCCCCCGAGTGGAAACCGCTGGTTGGGCCAGCTCGAATGGCGTCCCAAATTTCTCCGAAAGAAAACCTGGCAAGCCTGTCATTCGGGCGCTTCCACCTGTGATTTTTGTCCCGAAAGGTAGTAAGTCCTCGTGGCCCATCGTTTCGATTTTAGAAACGACCAGTTGAAAAGTCTCCTCGATCCGGGCCCTTATCGGGGATGATAGCTGTCGCTTGCCCTCTTTACCCTTCACGTCCAGCTTTCTTTCGCTTTCTTCCCTCGCGGATAAGTCCACTGTCCCTTTTGATTTCCTTGCTTTTTCCATCTCGAGGTCGAATACCGCCGCCAAATCATTGGTGACGTGACTCCCTCCCAGTTTGATCGTAGCATGATCGGCTAGCTTGCCCTCCCTGAAGACGGAGATTTCTGTCGTTTCGTGACCGTAATCCAGGATTACTCTGCCTCTATCCCTTTCGGCCTCGTTCAAAAAATAGTAACCCAGGGATACAGGAGCAGGGAGCATACCGGCAAAAGCCAATCCGCTTTGCTCTGCCGAGCTTTTAAATGCCTCAAGGTCCTTTGGTTTTACCGTTACGAAAGTGGTTGAGGTATCCAGCCTTCTTCCTTCTAACCCCAGCGGGTTTGTTACCCCGCCCTGGCCATCCAGAATAAATTCGTCCGGGACTTCGGCGATTATCTCTCCCTCTACCCCGGTAGCATTCGAACGAGCCAGGTCCTGTAATCTCTCCAGGTCCTCTTTAGTAACTACCCCGTTTCCGGAAGCAAGGGAAACCGTGGCTCGGGTTCTTGAAAAGCCGGCAAAAGGTCCTCCCGCTCCAAACTGGATTGATTCAATTGCCAAAGAAGCCATCTCCTCGGCCCTTTTAACTGCTTTTTTGATTGAATCACCGGCTTTTTTGCTGTTAATTATCCTTCCTTCCCTGACTCCCTTGTTTCTGGCCCTGCCTACGCCGGTCAAAACCAGGTCACCTTCCACGGACTTTCCCGTTAGGACCTTGGTCGACCTGGAACCTGGATCCGCTATTGCGCTTGCGTTCATCCGACCCCCCTGAAGCGCGCTGGCTACCCTTTCTTTGCCTTCATAATTGTCCGCTCCGGACAGTAACTTTCAATGGTCGCGGGAACGATGGTGCCCCAGGACGCCACCGTAACTAAAACATGGAAAGGCCAGCGTCCTGAAAACCTGAATTTTTCCGGTTTTTTACTGGGGCGGGGTTCTTGACTCAAACCTTGCCGGGCCGACACCAGGGTACCCCCTGAGGCGGAATCAGCTGGTTTCTGTCATTACAGAAGGCCGTCTCTGAGCTTGTGCGGGCTGCTCGACTTTTGGTCGTCTTAAAAAAGACGAAAAAATTGAGTATAATATCATGTCTGCTAGGTATAATCAGTTTGATTAAACAACTACATACCATAGAGGGCTGATACGATGTCCAAGATTAGAGAAGTAACGGGTAGAGAAATTCTTGACTCTCGCGGTAATCCGACAGTTGAAGCGGAAGTAGTACTGGAGAACGGGGCCTGGGGTAAGGCAGCCGTACCTTCCGGAGCATCTACGGGAAAGTTTGAGGCACTGGAATTACGGGACGGTGACCCGGAAAGGTACGGAGGCAAAGGCGTCAGGAAAGCTGTTGAAAACATCAACGAAGAGATTTCCTACGTGCTTGATGGTTATAACCCGCTCTGGCAGGAGAAGATAGATGAACGGCTGCTTGAGCTTGATGGAACCGAGGACAAGAGTAACCTGGGGGCCAACGCTATTCTGGGCGTGTCGATGGCAGTGGCTCGCGCTGCCGCCAACGACCTCGGCCTTCCTTTATTCAAGTACATTGCGGGCGTTACGCCTGCGAGCCTGCCGATACCGATGATGAACGTCCTGAACGGCGGCGAGCATGCGGATAACAACCTGGACCCTCAGGAGTTCATGATTGTTCCGGTTGGTGCCGAATGTTTTGGTGGAGCGGCCCAGATTGGTTCGGAAGTTTTCCACGAACTCAAGGACATTCTGGCCAGTCGAGGTATGTCCACGGCCGTCGGTGACGAGGGCGGCTTTGCTCCCGATCTGGACGAAGAGAAGGAGGCGCTCAGCTTGCTGGTTGAGGCAATTTCGGAAGCCGGCTACGAGCCGGGCGACGACGTAGCAATAGCACTGGACCCGGCCGCGAGCGAATTTTACGAAGGGGGCAAGTACCACGTAGGAGGTTCCAGTCTCTCCGCTGAAGAAATGGTTGACCTCTACGCCGAGTGGGTCGATGAATTCCCGATTATCTCTATTGAAGACGGTCTGGACCAGCAGGACTGGGACGGCTGGAAGACGATGACGGACCGCATGGGTGACGAAATACAGATAGTCGGTGACGACCTGTTTGTCACAAACGAAAAGCGGCTCAAACAGGGTATAGAAAAGGGCGTCGCGAACTCGATTCTGGTTAAAGTGAACCAGATCGGTACCCTGACGGAGACAATCGGAGCGGTCAGAACCGCGATCCGGTCGGGTTATTCTGCTGTTATCTCCCATAGGTCCGGTGAAACCGAGGATACCTTTATTGCTGATTTGGCAACAGGACTGCCGACTACCCAGTTAAAATCCGGGTCTCTATCTCGCAGTGAACGGATCAGCAAGTACAACCAGTTGCTCAGAATTGAAGAGGAGTACGCAATAAAAATGGCCGAATGGCCGACATAGCCCGTGAGATCCGGTAACGGATCGTTTTGTTCTCACGGTCAGGTAGCTGCCGCGCGAGGTTTCGGCAGTAACGTTTCGGTCGAATCAACTGAAACTTAAGGGTTTGTACTATGGCCGCTGCGTCGGATCAGGATACAGGGTTATGGGGGCTTTTTCACGGAAAGGTGCTTCCGTTATTGCTGGTAGTCGTCGTCCTCGCAGCGGCTTTTCTTGGCTGGCTTTACTGGAACAGATTTCAGGAGATATTTTCTCTTCAGGCCGAACTGGCCGAGCTGAAAAAGGAAAGAGCCAGGCTAGAGGAGGAAATTGACGAACTGGAAGGAGACGTGGCCAGGCGGAATGATCTCAGCTATATAGAGAAACTGGCTCGAGAGGAGCTTGGACTGGTTTATCCTCCTGGAGGAACTGAGGAAGAAGAATAAAATATCGGGAGCGAAAATGGATTTCGTCCATCTGCACAACCATTCGGAATACAGCCTTCTCGACTCGACTAATACCGTCGAGGGGCTACTGAAAAATACCAGGGAAAAAGGGATGTCGTCCGTGGCTCTGACGGACCACGGCAATATAAGAGGTGCCGTGGAGTTTTACAATAAGGCACAGGAGGTCGGGGTCAAACCAATTATTGGCTGCGAGCTCTACGTGGCTCCGGGGAGCAGGCACGAAAAGCGAGGCCACAACCAGGGGAAGGAGAAGTACTATCACCTGGTGGCCCTTGCGCAAAACAATCAGGGTTACGAGAACCTGGTTAAGCTAACCAGTCGGGCTTTTACGGAAGGTTTCTACTACAAACCCCGGGTCGACGAAGAGCTTTTGCGGAAGTATTCGGACAATTTGATAAGTCTGAGTGCCTGTAAGAGCGGGGAAGTACCGAAGAAGATTCTGCAGGAGGACAGGGAGGGGGCCCGCGAAGCGGCTAAAAAATACGCGGAAATATTTGGCCCCGAAAACTTTTACATAGAACTACAGGACCAGGGTGTCGAAGGTCAGGACGAATTGAACGACGAGTTGATCGACCTTGCCGACGAGCTGGATCTGGGTCTGGTTGCCACGAACGATGTTCATTACCTGGAAGCTGAAGACCGGCTGGCCCACGAAGTCCTGCTGAATATAAGGGCGAACAAGAAGATCACCGACGAGGACCGAATGAGGTACGAGGGTGAGGAATACTACCTGAAGTCTCCGGAAGAGATGCAGGAAAGGTTCTCGCACGTCCCCGAAGCCCTGGAAAACACTGTGGAAATAGCCGATCGGTGTGAAGTAGAACTTGATTTCGGCGACGATTATCTCCTGCCCCCCTTCGAAGTACCCGATAAGTACGATTCTTCTCTCGACTACCTCAGGGGTCTCGTAGAGGAGGGAGCGAGGGAGCGCTGGGGAGAACTTACCCCCGAAATTGAGGACCGCATCGACCACGAGCTCGGTATAATCGATGAAATGGGTTACCCGACCTACTTCCTGATCGTCCGGGATTTCATCGAATTCGCCAAGGAGAACGATATTCCGGTCGGGCCGGGTCGAGGTTCCGCTGCTTCCAGCGTGGTGGCCTATACTCTGGGGATAACTGACGTAGATCCGCTCGAGCACGATCTCCTTTTTGAGCGATTTCTCAATCCCGGGCGGGTCAGCATGCCCGATATAGATATCGACTTTTGCATGGAGGGCAGGGACGAAGTAATTGACTACGTGGTTGAAAAATACGGCGAGGACCAGGTGGCCCAGATCGCCACTTTTGACACGATGGCTGCCCGGAGTTCGATACGAGACGTGGCCCGTGTTCTCGATATACCCTACGACGACGCCGACGAGATAGCCAAGGCGATTCCTACCGGCAGTTCACTCGACGAGGCACTGGAAAACGTTCCCGAACTGCAGGAAAAATCAGAGGCCAACGAAACCTACGAAAGGTTATTTGAGGTGGCCGGTAAACTCGAGGGTCTGATGAGAAATGCCTCGACTCACGCAGCTGGAGTCGTAATCGCTCCCGGGGAACTAACCAACTACGCCCCGCTGCAGCGTCTGAGCGACGGCGAAATAGTTACCCAGTACGACATGGACGTTTTAGAGGATATCGGTTTGCTCAAAATGGATTTTCTGGGCCTGAGAAACCTGACGATCATAGAAAATACCTTCGAGCTTATCGAAGAAACCGAGGGGGAGAAGCTCTCGGTGGACGATATTCCCGATGGGGACGCCACTACGTATGAGTTACTTCGAGAAGGGAGAACTATCGGCGTATTCCAGCTAGAAAGCGAGGGCATGCAGGGTCTGATGGAGCGACTCGAGCCGGCGCAGTTCGAGGACATAGTTGCGGCAAACGCACTTTACCGGCCAGGACCGCTGGAAAGCGGTATGACCGAGGATTACATAGAGAGGAAGCACGGCCGGGAAGAAGTTACCTATCCGCACCCTGATCTGGAAGGTGTGCTCGACGATACCTACGGCCTGCCGATCTATCAGGAGCAGATAATGCAGATGGCTCAGGAACTGGCCGGTTTCTCGTTGCCGGAAGCGGATACTTTGCGGGTTGCGATGGGGAAGAAGAAAAAGAAAGTCATGAACCAGCTCAAGGAGAAGTTTATCAACGGCTGCGTGGACAACGGAATCGAAGAAGGGAAGGCGGAGGACCTGTTTGCCGATATCGACAAGTTCTCCCGTTACGGTTTTAACAAGTCTCACTCTACAGCTTATGCCCGGATTTCCTACTGGACTGCCTGGTTGAAGGCAAATTATCCTGCAGCCTACATGGCGAGCCTGCTTACTTCCGTTGGCGGCAACGAGGACAAGGTTGAGAAGTACATCGGGGACTGCGAGAGTATGGGTATCGAGGTGTTACCTCCCTCGGTCAACGAAAGTTATCTTGGGTTTGCGCCGAATGACGACGGGGACATCCGGTTCGGGCTGGAAGCGGTCAAGTACGTTGGTACGGAGCCGGCGACGGCAGTCGTGGAAAAGAGAGAGGACGGCTATAATTCCTTCCTCGGTTTCTGCCAGAGGGTCGGTGGAAGCCTCAACAAGGAAGCCCTGGAGAGTCTGATCAGGGTGGGAGCCCTGGACGAATTCGGAACCAGGAAGTACCTGCTGTCCCAGATGGACAAAGGGCTGGAAATAAGCGGAATTTCGGCCGATCAGCAGCAAAGCGGCCAGCGGTCCTTCTTCGACCAGGGAATCGATTTCCAGGAGGACAATACACCCAGGGAGGAGATGGAAAGTTTCCCCCGCGGCGAAAGGTTGAGGATGGAAAAGGAGTTTCTCGGTGTCTATATATCCGGTGACCCGCTGGAGGAACACAGGTTCGAAATAGATTCCTTTTCCTGTTGCAAACTCGACGACATGGCAGACCTCAGTAAGAACGGCTCGACCTGGGTGGCAGGCAGGATAAGTGAAATGAACCAGATCAGTACCAGGAACGGAGATCCGATGGCTTTTATCACCGTTTCCGACGGCTACGGGGAACAGGAAGTAGTCGCGTTTCCCGGAGTGTTTGAGGAGTCCGGCTCCCTGCTGGTTCCGGATAATATACTGCTTTTCCGGGCCAAGGTCGACGAACGAGACGGCGAGCAGCAGCTTATTGCTCAGAAAGTTCTGCCGATAGAGCGGGCCTGGCAGGAAGTAGATACCGAAGTGGAGGTCGAGCTGAATGCAAACCTAACCACGGAAGATATCCTGGATAGAATAAAGAAAATGCCGGAACAGGGAGATACTCCGATGTACTTTAAGCTAACTGACGATCAGTCGGGCCAGTACCGCGTAGTAAAATCCGGGAGCAACTTTAGGGTAGCCGTGGACAGAAATCTTTTGGAGCAATTAAGCGAACTGGAAGGAATAATTGACGTGGAGTTAAGCCCAAAAGGATAACTGATATGGACTGGGAAAGACTAGCGAAATGGCTATATCCTGGTATGCGCGTCAAGCGCTGGGTGGCGCTGGGAGTGGCCTCAGCTTTACTCGTCGGGTTTTCCCTGATTCTGCTTATCGGCAGGTCTACAATTGACCTTATTTACGAATTGCTTTCAGCTAATTTAATCGTTTATTACTTTATCGCTGCAGTTGCGTTAGTCGGCGGAATAGTCGGGGTAATCTGGAGCGTCAACCGCCTGGCCCTGTCCGTTACGGATCCGATGGATCGGTTCGAGCGTTCGCCGACCGAGATGATCTGGCAAAACCGCCGGCTATCCCGAGGGCCAAAAGTCGTGGCGATCGGCGGTGGAACCGGTCTCTCCGTCCTGCTTCGGGGCTTAAAACAGTATACATCGAATATTACTGCGGTAGTGACGGTGATGGACGACGGGGGTAGTTCCGGAAGATTGAGGCGAGAGATGGACATGCTACCGCCGGGCGATATAAGGAATTGCCTGATAGCGCTTGCCGATGACGAATCCCGTATGGGAGAAATCTTCCAGCACAGGTTCAAGGAAGGGGGAGAGCTCCAGGGCCACTCGCTCGGTAACCTCATCATAGCTGGCCTGGAGGGAATCGAAGGGGGGTTTGACCTGGCGATTGAGGAGACGAGCAAGCTCCTCAATATAAGGGGGAGAGTGATTCCGTCCACGTTAAAGAATACGAACCTGGTTGCCCGACTCGAGAACGGGGAAAAACTAACTGGCGAGAGTACCCTCTCGGATCACCCACAGCGGATAAGGAGTATTGAGCTAGAGGAAGAGGCCGACCCTTATCCTCCGGCAATTGAGGAGATCGAAAATGCTGATATAATAGTGCTCGGTCCGGGTAGCCTCTTTACCTCCTTGATCCCCAATCTTCTGGTTAACGGAATCGTCAAAGCCGTCGAGTCCTCGGGAGCTCGTAAATACTACGTGACAAATATTATGACCGAACCCGGAGAGACGGACGGAATGTCCGCCGAGGATCACCTGGAGGTTTTAAGTGGCTATATGGACCCCCATGCGATTGACCACGCGGTGGTGAATGTTGGAAAGGCCGACGAGGAGCTCCTTGATCGGTATGCCAGCGAAGGAGCGGAGCTTGTGGAACCCGATCTGGTTGATGATAATAAGTACGGTATCGAGCCGCTGCTTGACGATCTGGTGAGTACGGTAGAGCTCGAGGGAAAACGAACGGTAAAGCACGACCACGATAGACTAGCTGAATTGATTCTGGCTTCGACCAGGTAGTTTGGTCACGTTGCCCCTGCCGGTGTTCCTTTATTAATTTGAGTTTTCAAAATTTTGATTAAAACCACGAGGTAAGAGATGACAGAAGACATTAAGAAGTACGTTCCCGATACTAGCGTTATAGTCGACGGAAGGGTTACCGACCTGCTCGAGGAAGAGGAAATAGATGGCGCCAGGATAATAGTTCCGGAGGCCGTAGTTGCGGAACTCGAGGCAAAAGCTTCGAAAGGCAAGGAGACGGGCTACAAGGGCTTGAACGAACTCGGCAGGTTACGTGAGGTATGCCAGGAAAAGAACCTGGAACTTGAGTACAGGGGTAAAAGGCCCGGGAAAAACGAGGTGGATCTTGCGGAATCCGGTGAGATCGAGGCCATGATCAGGGATCTGGCCGAGGCTGAAGCTGCTACGTTGATAACTAGCGACAGGATTCAGGCCAAGATAGCCGAGAGTAAAGGGTTGCCCGTCGTCCTGGACGAGCTGAAAGAAGAGGCCGAAGAGTTAAGCTTCAGCGGTCTCGGTCTGCTCGAGTACTTTGACGATAACACCATGTCCGTCCATTTGCGAGCCGGTACCGTTCCGAAGGCGAAGCGCGGTGAACCCGGTCGCATGGAGCTGCAATCCATCGGTTCGGAGGAAATAAGTCCGGAAAAGCTGGAGGGAATAGCGGAGGAGATCGTCGAGGTTGCGGATACTCATACTTCCGGCTTCATCGAGATGGATTCCGGTGGAGCTTCCGTCGTTCAGCTGGGGGACATAAGGATAGCAATTGCAAAGCCGCCCTTCTCCGATTCCGTGGAGATCACTGCCACGAGGCCAGTTACTAAAACCGTGGTGGAGGATTATTCCTACTCCGATCTCTTACAGGAAAGGTTGAGCGAATCACACCGTGGCGTAGTGGTTTCCGGTGCGCCCGGTATGGGTAAGTCGACCCTGGTACAGGCTCTGTCGGAGTACCTGCGCGAGGCTGGTTGGATCGTTAAAACAATGGAAAAGCCGCGGGACCTGGACGTATCGCCGGAGATAAGTCAGTACAGGGACCTCGATGGAGATATGGCAAATACGGCGGAAGTTCTGCTGCTGACCAGACCGGACTACACCATATTTGATGAAATGCGTCAGACGTCGGACTTCGAAGTATTTGCCGATCTACGTATGTCTGGTGTGGGGCTGGTTGGTGTCGTCCACGCTACGAAGGCGATCGACTCAATTCAGCGCCTGATCGGCCGCGTCGAACTCGGTATGATCCCTCAGATAGTCGATACGGTTGTTCACGTCGATGGCGGGGACGTCAAGAAGGTCTTTGACGTCGAGCTCACGGTAAAAACTCCATCCGGCATGGAACAGGGTGACCTGGCCCGACCCGTAATCGAGGTCCGCGACTTCGATAGTGGGACCCTGGCTTACGAGATGTATACCTTCGGTGAGCAGGTCGTCGTAATGAGCGTGGAGGGTTCCGAGGCCAAACCCATGTGGAACCTGGCTCGGAGGGAACTGGATTACTACCTCGGCAACAAGTTCAACTTCGATTTCGATCTGGAGATAAAGTCCGACAACAGGATAGCCATTTTCGTGGCCGATAACCACGTACCGGCAGTCCTGGGTAGAGGCGGTGAAAAGATCGACTCACTGGAAGGAGAACTAGGTTTAAGTATAGACGTACGGAGCTTCCAGGAGAGGGACGCCTCCGACTCGGAGGAAGGCGAGTTTAACATCAAAAAGACCGACGAATACCTGATCATGAACTTTGACCCTTCTTTGCGGGAAGAAGAGGTCGAGATATGGGTTGAGGGCAGGAAAGTCTTTTCCGGGGCGGTGTCAAAGCAGGGCCGGATAAAACTGGATCGTAACTCGCCCCAGGCGGAAGAGCTCGAAGAAGCCAGGAATTCCGGTAAGGAAATCCGGGTTGGCTCTACCTGAGTTGCATTACCCCTTGATGACGATCAGGGGTTTGAGCTTCGCGACCTTTGGAGTGAGGCCGCTCCTGTGGGCCGCATTGACAACTTTTTCCACGTCCTTGTAAGCGCCCGGTGCCTCCTCGGCCAGGCCGGGGTAAGAATGGGTCTTAACCGTAATACCTTCTGTATTGAGGCGCTTTTCTACGTCCTCGCCCCAGAATTTCGACTTGGCCTTCTTTCTCGACATGGCTCTACCGGCACCGTGGACGCCGCTGCCGAAGGTCCTCTGCATGGCTTCCCGCGACCCCCGCAATACGTAGGAGGAAGTACCCATGGTTCCGCCAACCAGCAGTGGACCACCTACCTGGCGATAACTGGACGGTAGTTCTTGCCTGCCGGGGCCGAAAGCCCTGGTTGATCCCTTTCTGTGAACCAGTAACTCTTTTTTCTCACCCTCGACCTCGTGGGTTTCGAACTTTGCAGTGTTATGACCGACTTCGTAAATGGTCCGGACCGATTCCGGTTCCAGACCAATTGCTCCTTTGAGCGCTCTGCGAGTTAGCCCTGAAATTGCCTGCCTGTTGGCAAAGGCGCAGTTAATGCCACAGCGGACTGCGCTCATGTACTGACGACCTTCCGGGCTGTCTACCGGCGCGGATACGAGTTCCTTCTCCGCGATCGGTAGACCGTACTTCTCGCTTGCATCTTCCAGCTTTTCCAGGTAGTCCTGGCCTATCTGATGGCCCAGAGCCCGTGAGCCGGTGTGGATTGAAATCACTACCTGTCCTTCGTCGATTCCGTAAGCGTCGGCTGCCTGGTAATCGTAGATCTCGTCGACTTTTTGTACTTCCAGATAGTGGTTGCCGGACCCCAGGGTGCCTATCTGTTTGAACTGCCGCTGTTTGGCCCTCCGACTTACGTCTTCCGGGTTGGCGCCGTCGATTCGCCCGCCTTCTTCGACGAATTCCAGGTCGGACTCGAGTCCGTACCCTCTCTCGACTGCAAAACGCCCGCCCTCTTTCAGTACCTGGTTGATTTCCTCGACGGATAGGTCGATTTCGCCCTCGGATCCCAGTCCGGCCGGGACCGTTTCAAAGAGGCTGCTGGCGATCTCCTCACGAGATTTTTCTACTTCCTCGACGGAAAGCGGCGTTTTCAGGAGACGAACGCCGCAGTTTATGTCAAAACCAACTCCCCCGGCAACTGCTACACCGTCTTCCGGGTCGAAGGCGGCAACTCCCCCAATCGGGAAACCGTAACCCGGATGGATGTCGGGCAGGCCAAGTGAGGCCTTGACTATACCGGGTAGGGAAGCGACGTTAATTACCTGATCAAGCGCATTCCAATCCGCCCCGGATCTGGCTTCGTCGACCAGTTCCCGAGCCGTTTCCTCATCAACAAACAGCCTCCCGGGAACGTTCATGGTCCCCGTCTTCGGGACTTCCCAGGTGTATTCGTCAATCTTCCTTAAATCGTACTTCGGTTCATTCATCGTATTATATGGTTCGCTGGCTCAGACGTCGACCACGAACCTGCACCTCCAGTTTTCGTTTTCTTTCGCCAGTTCGAAGCCCTGATACGTTATTCCCTTTACTTCCGTACCGAGCTCGTGGATTTCCGGGTTTATTTTTTCACCTTTTACAGTAGCCTCCAGTTCCAGTTCGGAGTTGTCCCCGTTAATAACGAGTTCCGCAAAGTCCCCGTATAGCTCGTTGTGTAGGTCCCTCAGGGAAACCAGCTCGCTCAACCACCGATAAAGCAGGTTTTCGGCGTTATCTGCCTTGAGGTTCATATTTCTTGATTTCCGCGCTCTTACTTCGTCCAGATTGACCATTAGACCGAAAAGACCCGCGGCTGCCTCCTGAAATAAGCCCTCCAGAGTCTTGTTTTCAGCCTCCAGTCCCATGTCGGCGCGGTGGTCAAGGTACCGGTAACCCAATTTATCCTCCAAGTTCCGCCCTGAATAAAGGCGTATATACGGGACCGTCCGATCTGAGCTCGCTTTGCATCAGGGTCAGTTTCTCTATCGGCACGGTCCAGCTGCGATCGAAGTTCATCTCCCTGAGTCTCTGGCCGAGCTGCTCGATCTTACCATCGTCGTCGTCCTTGGTCCGACCGAGAGTGACGTGCGGAACGTAATCCCTATCTTCTTTTTCGAAACCGAGGCCAAACAAACTCTCGTCGAGATCCCTGTGCAGTTTAAAAATCTCATCAGGGGAAGAATTCGAACCAAGCCATATTACCTTGGGAAAACCCAGGTTGGGGAAGCCCCCGAGCTTGTCCAGCTTCATTTCAAATGATTCGGCTCTGCCGGCAGTTCCTTCGGCTCTCTCCCTAATTTCCTCGACCCTTCCTCCGTCGATATCGCCGAGAAACTTCAGAGTGATATGGAGGTTATCCCCTGAAACCCATTTGACGTATGCGGGCGAATCAATTGAACTTCCAACCGATCGCGCTTCGTTCCTGACGACTTCCGGCAATTCGAGACAGAAAAAAGTTCGCATAATATCACCGGGTGGAAAAATCAGTAATATCTCGTAAAGGTAAACTGGCGAAGATTGGTATAGTAAGTCTTCTTGCTGAAAATTTGATCCCATGCAACCTGCTTCGAAACCGTTCACCTGGCGTTACCTGAACAGTTAGCTCGGGCCAAGCAACCCTCTGACACCCACAGAGGTTTACTTACCGCTGCTCCCTTCCGGGCCTGACGGGGTTGGTAAACTTGTGCCGCAGAGGACTCAACCGTCAACACCACTTACCCAGGTACAGTCCCAAGTGTGCGATTCCTCCGCAGGTATGTGGCTCCCCTATAGCGGATTGAGGACTAAAGGGACCGCTAACCCCCGCCTAGCATGGGTTTGGCGGAGGGGGTGGGATTTGAACCCACGGAACCTCTCGGTTCACCGGTACTCCAGACCGGCGGTTTTGGCCGCTCGCCCACCCCTCCTTTCCTAAAAGGGTAAGCTTAAACCCCTTTTCTTTCAAATCAAAATTCCGCAAAAGCCCCGTGAAAAACTGTTATTCCGGACTGGAGGGAATGATGAACTGGTGCCTTCCTTTTTTAATAGAGTTTTTGATAACCTTAATACAGCTGGTTTTTCCGGAGCTTTCCGGCGTCAATTTCCTTCGAATTCTTCCTCGTGGTCGCAGTTCTTGTTAGTACAGACCAGTTTACCATCTGATTCAACCAGCACGCCGATGTCACAATCCGGACACTGCTTTATTGGACGGTCACTGGTGGTGTAATCACAATCGGGATAGTTGCTGCAGCCGTAAAACTTCCTTTTGTTCCGTCGGGAGTAACGTTCAAGCAGCTCCCCGTCCTCGCATTTTGGGCACTGGACTCCGGACGATATCGAGGCCGTTTCGTCACAATCCGGGTTCGTGCATGCGTAAAACCGCCCGTATTTTCCGTGTTTGATCTCCATCGGCGAACCGCACTCAGGGCACTCCTTTTCGCCGAGTTCCGCTTCTTCCTGTTCGTGTTTTTCCAGTTCGTCAGCTATCAGCACCTTTCCGTCCTCAAAGGTAAAGGAAAGATCCGAAGGCAGGCTCTTCTTTTCCTCGCATTCCGGCCAGGAAGAACAGGAAAGGTACGGTGTACCCTTCCAGTATCTGATATTCATGTGTCCGTCGCAGCTCGTGCAATCCACGTCCGTCGGGATCTGGAAATCGTTTTTCTTCTCCTCGAGAGAGCTTTCGACCTTGTCCAGTTCTTTCTTCAGGGGAGCGTAAAACCGCGTCAGCGTATTTTCCTTGCTTGTTTCACCGTCCTTGATTTCGTCCAGGGCTTTCTCCATCTTGGCGGTAAGGTCGGGCTCCACGATCTCGGGGAAGTACTCCTCGAGGAATTCCACCACTACGAACCCGAGCAGCGTCGGAGTGAAGGAGCTATTTCGTTTAACGATGTAGTCACGCTGCTGAATAGTGGAGATAATGCTGGCGTAGGTGCTTGGTCGGCCTATGTCCTGTTTTTCCAGCTTCTTTATCAGCCCGGCTTCCGTATAACGGCTTGGCGGTTTCGTGAAGTGCTGGCTCAGATCTACTTCCTTGAGCTGCAGCTCCTGGTCCTCCTCCAGGTCTTCCGGTAGATCAACGTCCTGGTCCTTGAGAGGTTTGAGCTTCAAAACCTTAAGGAAACCGTCGAATAGTAGCTTGCTCCCGGAAGTCTTAAACAATAGGTCGTTGGCTCTTACGTCCACCTTGCGTCTCTTGTAAACTGCCGGACTCATCTGGGTCGCGACGAACCTGTCCCAGATCAATTTGTAGAGTTTGAATTGATCGGAAGAGAGATGACTCTTGATTTCTTCCGGTCTCCGGCCGACGTCTGTGGGTCTAATGGCCTCGTGCGCGTCCTGGGCGCTGCTGTTCTTACGAAAGTAACGAGTGTCGTCGGCCAGGTAGTCCGTTCCGAACTTGTTGTTGATAAAGCCGCGCAGGGCGTTATTTGCTTCCTTTGCCACCCGGGTCGAATCAGTTCTCATATAAGTGATTAATCCCTCGACCCCCTCGTCGAGTTCGACACCTTCGTAAAGGGTCTGAGCCACGCTCATCGTTTTGCTGGGAGTAAAGTTCAGTACTGAAGAAGCGGCCCTTTGCATAGTGGAAGTGATAAAGGGGGGCAAGGGGGATCGTTTATTCCGCTTTTCCTTGAGCCGGGAAACGGTGAAGCTCGACTCGTTTAGCTTTTCCTCTATCTCCCTGGCCTCTTTTTCGCTTCCAATGTCGGGCTTTTCCCCGCCGACTTTCTTTAACTGAAGCGGAAAAGCCCCGGATTTTGATTCCTTATACAGGTCGACGGCCACCTTCCAGTACTCTTTCGGGTCGAACTTTTCCCTTTCTTCTTCCCTTTCAACTATGTAACGAAGGGCCACGGATTGAACTCGTCCTGCACTCAACCCTTCAAACCTGCTTCCAGAAACGGTTTTTGAAAGAAGCGGACTAATGAGATAACCGACCAGTCTATCGAGGATCCGCCTGGCCCTCTGGGCATCGACTTTCTTTAGGTCAATGTTAGTGGGCTGCTTCAGTGCTTCTTTTATGCTGTTTTTAGTGATTTCATTGAAGATGATTCTCTTGAACTTGCCGTTCTGGGCGGAACCATCCCCGTCCTCGTTGAGGAGCTCGTAGAGGTCAAACGCGATGGCCTCTCCTTCCCTGTCATTATCCGTCGCGAGGTAGACGTTGTTCTTGCCTTCGGCCTCTTTTCGAAGTTTGTCCACGAGCTTTTTCTGGTTTACCACGAGCGTGGGGCGAAAACCGTCCTCTATCTCAACTCCGAGTTCCTTTTCCGGCAGGTCCCTGACGTGGCCCTTTGATGATAGTACTTCGTACTTCGAGCCCAGGTAGCGGCTTATAGTGTTTGCCTTCGTGGGTGATTCGACAATTACTAAATTTTCCATCTTTTCTCCTCCAGAACGGAGATAATTATATTTATCGGGTTATCTCATATCAATGGCAACGGTCGTTCGCATTATATTGGTTCCAACAGGTTAAACCGAACCGGGGACTCTATCGGTTTCGCCGGTTTGAATTGATTTAGATCAATTCTGTGTTTAATTAAGACAAAACAAAAGTTTAATCCAGTTTATGGAGCGACCCTTTTTACTCTTTTAGAATGGCTAAAACAGGCTAGAAAAAAAACAAAAAATTGAGGTGGCATAATGCGAAGTTCCTACTTTACCTATTTACTGGTAGCGCTTGTACTTGTTGGTTTGACAGGTGGCGGTGCCTTAGCAAGTTCAAACCGCGACGTAGAGGTTGCGGAGGTTGCCTGGGCAGGTACCGAGGCCAGCTGGGCTGACGAATGGATCGAACTGAGAAATCTTACGAACGAAAAAATCGACCTTACCGGCTGGAAGCTCAGGTGGGATGGGGTCAAAGTCGATCTCGGTAAAGAGGCCGGTAATACTCTGACGGTGAGAAAATCAGTACTGGATCCTGGTGGGGTGCTATTGCTGGAAAGGACGGACGATGATACCGTTGCGTCAGTTAAGGCCGATATAATTTACAAGGGTTCGCTGGCCAATTCCGGTGAAGAAATCGTTCTGAAAGACAAATCTGGAAACGAGGTACAGGTAATTGAAGCCGATGAGGGCTGGCCTGCCGGTTCCGGTTCCGGTGGAGAGAGACCTTATGCAGCTATGGTATTAAAGGACGGAAAATGGGAGAACAGTGAATCCCGGGGGCAGGGCGAGGATTCTGCGGGGAACAAAATACACGGAACTCCCGGAAGAAAGGAGCAAAAAAATCAATAACGTTTATCGGTCCGGTTTCTTTCAGGTGAACTGGTAGTTGTCGATATAAGCCCGGAGTCTATCCTTAACCTTCGGGCTTTTTAACTTGTTTATTGCCTCCTTCTGGATTTGCCTGACCCTTTCACGGCTTATCCCGAATACTTCCCCGACTTCGTTGAGCGTTCGGGGGTGATAATCCTCGAGTCCGTAGCGTAACTGGATTATCCGCCTTTCCCTGTCCGTAAGTACCTCGTGAAGGAGTTCCTTGAGTTCGTCCTTTAACAGGGTCTCCAGCGTTTCCTCCTCCGGGTTCGGAAGGTTTTCGTCGGCCATTATGTCACCCAAAACGCCGGCTTCTTCACCGTCGTCGTTCAGGGGTTTGTCCAGGGAGGTCGTTCTCTGGGCCGTCTTCTTTGCGTGGCGAACTTTTTCTGCCGATACTTCAAGCTCCTCCGCGATCTCCTCCGGCCCGGGCTCTTCTCCGTTTTCCTGCAGGTACTCTTTCTCGACCTCGTGAATGTCACGAATCAACTCACTCATGTGGGCCGGCACACGAATGGTCCGAGATCTGTTGGTTATCGCTCGGAGGATGGCCTGCCGAATCCACCAGGTAGCGTAGGTACTAAATTTATAACCCTTGCGCCAGTCAAATTTCTCTACTGCTTTCATCAAACCAAGGTTGCCTTCCTGGATCAGGTCCAGAAAGGAGAGTCCGAAATTACGGTACTTTTTAGCAATACTTATAACGAGCCTGAGGTTGGCAACGGCGAGTTCCTGCTTGGCGCTTTCATCACCGTTTTCGATCCTTTTGGCAAGTTGTGCCTCCTCGTCTCTTGATAGGAGCGGACGATCACCAATTTCGTCGAAGTAAGCCTTCACCGGGCTTTTCTTGCCGTAAGATTGGTGGGTCATTTCTCCCCCTTTTTTATTTTTTATTTTTTAGTCCGAAATGCCGCGCTTTCGGGTAAATGACCGTAAGATATCGGTCCAGAAATGATTTATACTTTATCGTAGCTATACTCGACCTATGGAAGCTGACAGGTTTTCCGCGTAACGCCGTATTTTCTTTTAGGAAAGAATAGACCATGCGGAATTATAACACGAGGCCCGGGCTTTTAAAAATAAAAAACCGGTGGTTTTGGGGTCAATCCGCCGAGAAAATCTCCCTAATTTGTGATAGCCTTTCTTGAGTGTGATTCCTGCCGATCGGAACTGCCTTCTCTACTTCGTTAAAATCGAGCCAGTTCAGGTTATTGACTGGGGGAGTTAGAACCGTCAGTTTGTCTCCGAGTTTTTGCCTGGCTACTGATACCTTGGTATTTACAAGTTCTTTCTGCCTGATCGAACTGGTTCTATAGAATAAGCTGAGTGGGTTTTCGTCAAGCTCGTCGCTTAGCTTCTCCCTGACGTCTACTGCAAGTACGTGTTCGGCTCCCATGTCCAGGGCGGGTAAAATGGGGAGGACGTCAACTACCCCTCCGTCGACGAGAGTCCGGCCATCGAGTTTGACGGGGGGTATAAATCCGGGGATCGCCGAACTGGCTGCCGCAGCGCGGTAGACTTTTCCCTGTTTGATCACCAGCTCGCCGCCACTTTTCAGGTCGGTCGCGATCGCGGCATAGTCTATAGAGAGGTCCTCGATCGCCGAGTTTTTCGTCATCAACTTGAAAAAGGTGAATAACCGGGTTAGTTTGACGGGTGTATTTTCTTCTCCGCCCTTTTTTCTCCTTCTGGCACCGATTTCTCGAACAAGTGATTTCCCAATTAACTTTTCTAATTCGCGGCGGCTTTCCGGAGAAATTTTTAGTATGTCGTTGACGTCCAGTCGCTTTAGGACTTTTACCATGCCATCCAGGTTGGCCCGGTTGGCAACGGCCGCTCCGATGACCGCTCCCATGCTGGTGCCGACAACGATATCCGGCTCGAGCCCGGCCTCCTTGAGGGCCAGGGCCACGCCGAGATGAGCGTAACCCCTGGCACCGCCCCCACCCAGTACGAGGGCAGTCTTTCCTTTTCCGGGGGATTGGTTTATTAAATAGTCCGTAGAAGTTGGGTAGAAGTCGTTTACCATGGTCAAGAACGAGCGGTTAGAACTTCCCGTTCGTCAAACACCTCTTAATTTAACTGGCAAAATCGGCTTTGGTGCTTGCAAACATCTATTTGCTTTACTTGCCTCTGGATAAATATTAACGGATCAGCGAGTTTTTCACATCGTTGCAAATAAAAAACCCGCAGCGGGAATTTCCCCGCTGCGGGATTGTGTTCTACGTAAGTCAAGTACGAGTTACATTCCCATGCCGCCGGGCATTCCACCGCCGCCGGGCATTCCACCGCCGCCGGGCATTCCACCGCCGCCGGGGGCACCGCCGCCGCCGGCTGCGCCGCCTTCGTCGTCCTCGTCCTCTTCATCGACTACCAGCGCGTCCGTAGACAGCAGCATACTTGCTACCGAAGCGGCGTTCTGGATTGCGGATCTAGTCACCATGGTCGGGTCTATGATTCCTGCTTCGACCATGTTCGTGTATTCCTCGGTTACGACGTCGAATCCAACGCCCTCGTCCTTCTCGAGCAGGCGTTCTGCTATGATGGAACCTTCATGACCGGCATTGCTTGCCAGCTGTTTGACGGGTTCCTTTACTGCCTTCTTCAGTATCTTTGCGCCTACTGCTTTGTCTCCCTCGAGGTCGAGCTCGTCTATCTTCTCGGCAGCTCTCAGCAGCGTAATTCCGCCACCGGGCAGGATGCCTTCGTCAACTGCGGCCTGTGTTGCTTCCAGAGCGTCCTCCATCCTGGTCTTCCTTTCGTCCAGTTCGGTTTCAGTAGCAGCGCCGACCTTGATTACGGCAATTCCGCCGACCAATTTGGCCTTTCTTTCTTCTAGTTTTTCCCTGTCGTAGTCGGAGTCACTGGCGGCTATCTGGTTATCTATCTTGTCTACCCTGCCTTTGATCGCTTCGGCAGAGCCTTTGCCACCGATGATGGTGGTATCTTCGTCGGTAACCCTGACTCTTTCGGCCTTACCTAACATGTCGACTGTGCAATCACTGACGTCCATGCCGAGGTCCTCAGCTATGAGCTGACCGTCGGTTAGCGTGGCAATGTCTTCCAGCTGTTCGTCCCTGCGGTCACCGAAGCCAGGTGCCTTGACTGCTACACTGTCCAGAGTTCCCTTGATCTTGTTGATGACCATTGTGGTCAGTGCTTCGCCGTCCACGTCGTCCGCTATAACGAGTAGAGGATCGCCAGTCTGAGCGATCTTTTCGAGAACCGGTACGAAGTCCTGAGCGTTCTTGATTTCTTGATCGGTGATGAGGATGTATGGGTCCTCGAGATCTACTTCCATGTTCTCGGAATCGGTAACGAAGTACGGTGAGAGGTATTCTCGGTCGAACTGCATACCTTCTACCAGTTCGTAGTAAGTATCTATACCCTCGGATTCCTCTACGGTTATGACTCCGTCCTCACCGGCCTCTTCCATGGTATCGGCAATAATTTGACCGATTTCCTCGTCGTCGGAGGAGATGGTAGCTACCTGTGCGGTCTCTTCCTTGTCGGAAAGCTCTCTGCTCTTGTCCTTGAGTTCCTCGACTATCTTCTCCGTACCTCTCTTGATTCCCTGTTTCAGGTATTCCGGGTTAGCTCCTGCAGCGACGTTCTTGAAACCTTCTTCCAGAATGGCATGGGCAAGAATCGTTGCCGTGGTAGTTCCGTCACCGGCCGCGTCATTGGTCTCGCTGGCTACCTCTTTGACAAGCTGTGCGCCCATGTTCTCGAACTTGTCCTTGTATTCCTGTTCTTCCGCTATGGTAACTCCATCGTTGGTGATGTCGGGAGCACCAAAGTCCTGGTCAAGTATTACGTTTCTTCCCCTCGGACCAAGAGTGATCCTTACTGCGTCAGCAAGCTGGTTAACCCCTTCCTGCAGTGCTCTTCGTGCGTCCTCGTGAAATTTTACTTCTTTTGCCATTTTTTATTGACCTCCTGAATTTGGTTATTCGATCTTGGCGAGAATGTCGTTGTTCTTGATAATTTTCAGCTCTTCCCCGTCAACTTCTATTTCCGTGCCGGAGTAGCTGGAAAGTATAACTTCGTCTCCAACTTCTACCTCAATTTTGTCGTCCGTACCTACTGCCAGTACCTCTGCCTTGATGTAGTTGTCATCGGACTTGGCACTGTCCGGAAGGACTATGCCTCCTTCAGTAACCTCTTCTTCCTCTTCCTCTTCTTCGACTTCCTGTACCAGTACTCTTCTTCCTAGTGGTTTGATATCCATGCTGCTTACCTCCTCTCTTTTTAATTGTTGTGAATATTGTGTTAAATAACCTTAATTAGCACTCTTGGCTGATGACTGCTAACGCAGAAAAAGTTTACCCAATTCCCCCCTTTTAGTCAACCCCTCGTTTAAGACATATTTAAGTGGTCGGACTGCTGAGGATCAAGAGTTCCTCGGGATCATGCAGGAGATGGCTGGTTTTCTGGCTGCTGACTTTTTACTGGCAGGCTAAATTCGAACTTCGTTCCCTCACCGACCTCGCTCTCCACTGTGATGGTTCCACCGTGGGATTCGACAATTTCCTTTGCAATGGTCAGCCCCAGACCGGTTCCACCGGTGCCGCGGGACCTTGATTTGTCTACGCGGTAGAACCTATCAAAGATGTGAGGTAATTCTTCTTCCGGAATTCCGCTCCCATCGTCAGATACCACGGTCTTCGCTTCTCCGGAGTCGTTCGATACGTAAACCTCAATTTCCCCGCCGGAGGGAGTGTGGGTTAGTGCGTTATCCAGCAAGTTTCGAATGACCTGAGATACTCTTTCCGGGTCGGCTTTGATAAGCGTCGGTTCACCGAGATCCTCTTCTATGGTTATATCCTCACGTTCTGCCGTATTTTTTGCCGCTTTGACCTCCTTACCGATTATGTCCTCGAGCACCACGTTCTTTTTATCGAGTTCTAGCTGGCCCGCCCGTGCCCGGTTGACGTCCCTCAGGTCGTTTACGAGCCTTTTCAGGACAAGTGATTGCTGGTGCAGGGATTCGAAGACTTTCTCGCTCGGCTCCACCATGCCTTCCTTCAGACCCTCCAGGTAACCCTGAATATTCGAGAGCGGGTTGCGGAGTTCGTGAGCTACGTCGCTCACCATTTCCTCCCTCAGTTTTTTCTGTTGCTTCAACCTCTTGGCCAGGGAGTTAAATGCCTCGCCGAGTTTGCCTATTTCTCCTCCCGATGAGGTATCGACTCGCTGGTCGAGGTCGCCTGCTTTCATCTCGTTAGTCGCCCGGGTTAGTTCCCTCACCGGCTTCAGTATGTTCCGGGAAAAGAGAACCGCGAGCACGATCCCGGTTAAACCAGCGATTAGCCCGCCGGTGACGACTGATTTGTTGACCGAATTAATGAAGGTGTTTTGTAGGGGCGAGCGTTTCTTTGTCTTAATGAATATTTTTCCCACCGGGTAATCTCCCAGGTTAATGGTCACCGTTTTGTTCGACCAGTCGCCGGAAACGGTTGAGTTTACAAGTTCCTCTTCCGTATCGCTGATCACTTTTCCGTCCGAATCGGTGAGCAGAATCCTCTCGCTGTAAACTTCCGCGATGTTATCGGTCAGACTCGATACTCCGTCCCAGCTCCCGTTATAGCGATAGTAGTTGGAAAAGGTCAGCGCCAGTCTCTGGTAGCGTTCGGCCTGATCCCGGCTGACGTAACGGTCAAATTGGTTGATGGCGGTATTAGATGCAATGTAGGATATGGTACCGACCGCGATGGCAATAACGAGAAAGAAACTGGCCAGCAGCTTAATTCTTAAACTACTGAACATTTTCTTCTAACTGGTCGTCGGAAGTCGGGGGTGCAAACTTATACCCGACGCCGTGTTCCGTCTGAATGTATTTTGGGTCGTCCGTGTCCGGCTCTATTTTTTTGCGGATGTTCTTGATATGGACGTCTATCGTTCTCTCAAACCCCTCGTAGCCGTAACCGAGAGCGGCGTGAATCAAGTCGGGCCGGGAAAATACGCGACGAGGTTGCTTTACCAGGGTGGAGAGGATGTCGAACTCGGTTGGCGTCAGATCTACCTCTTCTCCGTCAAGCAGGACTTTATGAGACTCAAAGTTCACCGTTAGGTTACCATGGCTGACTTCCCGGGGTCCGTCTTCCGAAGTCCGACGCAGTACTGCCCGAATCCGGGCGAGAAGCTCTCCCGGGCTGAATGGTTTAGTTACGTAATCGTCGGCTCCAAGGTCAAGACCCTTGATTCTGTCTTCTTCCTCCGACTTTGCCGTAAGCATTATTATCGGCGTCTGGGATTCGTTTCTCACGCCCCGACAGACGTTCAACCCGCTGACTTTGGGTAACATCAAGTCGAGTACGATCAGATCAACGTCCCTCAGCCGAAAAAGGTTGAGTGCTGCCTGGCCGTCGTAGGCAGTCAACACCTTGTAACCGTCCTTTTCCAGGTAGTTTTTCAAAAGGTCGACCAGGTCCTCGTCGTCGTCCACTACTAATATAGTTCTTTTCATCTTATTAAATTAATGTTAGGTCCGGGAAGCCCGGAATTATACCCGGACTTCCCGTTATTTTGAGCTAAAGTTATGGGGTTAAAGTCATCCACCTGTAGCTATCCCCGCGGATCACTCGGACGAGCAAGGTTTCGTTTTCGCCGAGATCTCCGGTTACGGATTTCCAGTCCTCTATTGACCTCAGGTTAACCAGGTTTACGTTGTTCTTTCCGGCCTGAAGCAGAACGTCTCCGACCTGAACGCCTTCGACGTTTCCGCTCCCCTCCAGCTCGGTGATTACGAGACCTGATTCGACCGAGAGCTCGTATTCTTCCCTGAGCTGGGTCGAGTTTTCCTCGAGCGTGAAGCCGAAATCCTGGTCGGTGTAAGTGTCGGTTTTCGTCTCGGTTTCCGCTCCGTCGTCGGTGCGTTTTCCGAGAGTTACCGTGATCGTTTCCCTGTTTCCTTCCCTGATTAGAGTCAGGTTGATCTTTTCGCCGACGTCGCGGTACATTATCTCCTGCTGAAATTCGGAACTTCCGGCAATTTCTTTTCCGTTCAGAGCTACTATTATATCTCCTGCCTTCAAGCCTGCCTGGTCAGCCGGTGAATCCTTGATTACTTCTGAAAGAAGGACGCCGTTTCCGTTTTTCAGACCGAATTTCTCTCCCATTTCGGGGGTGACGCTCTGGAACCAGACACCCAGCCAGGCTCTGGTAACTTCGCCTTCGCTTACCAGTTCCGGGAGTACCTTCTGCACCGAATCTATAGACACGGCGAAATTTAGACCGGTCAACGGAACACCCTGTCTGTTCTGTCTTATTATTGCCGTGTTTATTCCGATAACTTCACCGTTAGTATTGACCAGAGGTCCACCGGAGTTGCCCGGGTTAATGGACGCGTCGGTCTGCAGCAAGTTCTGGTAGCTTTCGTCGCTATTTGGTTTCGGAATCGTTCGATTTCTGGCACTGAGCACTCCAGCAGTTACTGTATTCTCGAAGCCTTCCGGGTTGCCGATTGCAACCACCCAGCCACCGACGGGAGTTTCATCAGGGTTTCCGAGCTCAACCGTTGGGATTTCAGTTAGGTCCCCATTTCCAGTGATCTCGAGAACAGCTATGTCGATCATGGCGTCCTTACCGATTACTTCCGCCCTGTAGGTTTGTCCGTCTTTGAATACGAGCTTTATCTCCTGTGCATCGGCGACCACGTGTTCGTTGGTCAGCACGTACTTTTGTCCCTGCCAGCTTATGGCAAAGCCGGAGCCGAGCGACTCGACCTGCCTTTCCTGGCCCTGTGGTGGTTCACCGAAAAAGTACCGAAAGAATGGGTCGTTGAAAAAGTTGGAAGGTGCTCTCTGTGATATCGATTTAGTTACTTCAACTCTTGCCACTGCCGGACCTACTTTCTCAGCTGCCCTGGTAATTGCTGTTTGCTGGGACGCAGCGGGATCCGATTCCTGACCGGTTACTGCCAGCGCGCTGCTCCCGATCAATCCAATTGAAAGCAGAACAGCAAACACGAGCGAAAACCTGCTGTTGATTTTCCTGTACATGGGTTATTACCCCCTCTTTTTGTCGTGGTTGATTTTACTAATTATACTTTAACGGGGGGATATGAAGAAAGTGTAAAGTATATTTAAAGAAGACCCCGGGAATCATTTCCTTGCCGAATCCCGGGAAAATACTTGCGATATATGTATACGTATAAAAACTGGAGAAAAAAACTCAGTTTTCCAGGCCAAGCACCTTTTCTCCGAACTTTACGTAGATCCAGATAAACAGGCCGAAGATGAGTACGGCCGACAGGACTACCAGCCAGGCGTGGGTGCCCAGTGGAACGAGTCCAAAGAAGCTATTTAGGGGGCTGTATATGACGACGAACTGGAGCAAGATCGAAGAAATCACCGCCAGTCTAAGCCAGTTATTTCGCTTGATCGGCTGTCCGAATATCTTTCGGATTGGCCATATCTCGACCAGTTCGATCAGTACCAGCTCCGTAAATGCTACGGTCCTTGCCAGGGCGAGGTTGGGGAGGAAGTGGTTAAAGGAGAATAGTATCAGGGTGGTCAGGCTAAGTCCGATACCAAGAATTACGTAGATCATGTGGTTATTGATTACGCCCTCGCCTTTTTTCCGGGGCTGCCTGTCCATGATTCCCTCCGATTTACCGTCAGCTCCCAGGGCTACTGCCGGGAGACCATCGGTCAAAAGGTTAACCCAGAGCAGCATCGGCGCGGTCAGCGGTAACCCCAATCCGATCAACGACGCGATGAATACCGAGAGGACCTCTGCCAGGTTTCCTGAAAGCAAGAGAGAAACGAACTTCCTGATGTTGTCAAAAATTGCTCGCCCCTCGGAAACTGCTTCCTTGATTGAAGCGAAGTTGTCGTCAAGCAGTACTATATCCGATGCCTGTTTTGCGACGTCCGTACCCCGTATTCCCATGGCGACCCCGACGTCGGACCGTTTGAGGGAGGGAGCGTCGTTCACTCCGTCACCGGTCATTGCCACGACCTGTCCCTCCTTTTCCTTGATCAGGTTGAGTATCTTGAGCTTGTGTGAGGGAGAAACCCGGGCATAAATATCCGCCTGCGGTATCCTCTCCCGGAGCTGGTCCTCCGATAGCTCCTCCAGCTCGCTCCCGGTAACTACCTCTCCGGTAAAGCCGAGTTTTCTCCCAATTGCTTTTGCAGTCAGGGCATTGTCGCCGGTGACCATGACGGTCCTGATTCCGGCACCTCTGCAGGCGGATATGGCGTCCTTTACTTCTTCTCTTGGCGGATCCAGCATTCCCTGCAGCCCGAGGAAAGTTAGATCCGATTCGAGCTCGTCCTCGCTTTTCCCCTTCGGATCATCGCCGTCCAGCTTTTTGGTGGCGAATGCCAGCACGCGCAGGGCGTCTTCCGCCATTCCGTCTATCCTGTTCCGCAGCTCCTCCCGCTTTTCCTCGTTCAGTGGTTTGACCTCTCCGTTCTCCCGGTAGCTGTTGCTCCTTTCCAGAATGATCTCCGGTGCACCCTTGGAGTACGCGGTAAGCTGACCGTCCTTGCTGTGGACGGTGGTCATCCTCTTTCGTTCGGAGGAAAACGGTATTTCTCGGACGCGTTCGTGCTCTGATTTCAACCTTTCCGTGTCGAAGCCGGTTGCCTTTGCCGATTTAAGCAGTGCTACTTCAGTAGGGTCGCCGCGATTACCGTCTTCTCTGATTTCGGCGTCATTGCATAGGGTGCCGGCCCGAAGCAACAACTCCTCTTCGCTCGCTTCCCCGGGGCCTGTTTTGCCGTCGTTCATCTCGAGTGCGGATAGTTCTTGCTCTCTACCGCCGGCGTATACCTCCCGCACAGTCATTTCGTTCTCGGTCAACGTTCCCGTCTTGTCGGTGCAGATCGTATCGACGGAGCCGAGGGATTCTACCGCGGTCAACCGCCGGGTCAATACGTTTCTATCGACCATCTTTCTCGTCCCCATGGCCAGAGCAAGCGTGACCACTGCCGGTAAACCTTCCGGGATGGCGGCAACTGCCAAAGCCACGGCGGTAAGAAAGGCGTTTAACCAGCCAATTCCGTGAACCAGAACGGAAATCGGGATGATTAGGGCCGAAATGGCCAGCAGGATGATCCCGAGCCTCTTTCCCAGTTTATTTACTTCCTTCTGGAACGGCGTTAGCTCCTTCTCGACTTCCTGCAATTTCTGGGCGACCTTGCCGATTTCCGTGTCCATGCCGGTCGAGACGACGATCGCCTTGCCTCTCCCGCGGACCACGTTTGTTTGTTTGAAGACCAGATCGGTCTTCTCCGCCAGATCGGTTCCAACTTCCACAGCGCCCAGGTTCTTCTTTACCGGTTCGCTTTCCCCGGTTAGTGCTGATTCGTCCACCTTCAGGCTCTCTTCCTCAATCAATCTTGCGTCCGCTGGAACCGCCGATCCCTGCTCCAGTGCTACCACGTCTCCCGGAACTACCTCCTCCCGGGGAACTTCTTTCGTCCGACCGTCCCGGAATACGGTGGCGTCAGGTGAAGCCATTTCCTTTAAGGCCCGAATGGACTGTTCGGCTTTCCAGTCCTGGATAAAGCCGAAGATACCGTTGCCTATCACTATGGAAATTATCAGGTAAAAGTCCACCTGGTGACCGAGTACCAGGGAGAGTGTGGCAGCAACCAGTAGAATCAGGATCAGGAAGTCCGAAAACTGTTCCAGGAGAAGTTTTAAGGGTGAGACTTCTTCTCCTTCCTCGAGCTCGTTCCTGCCGTACTTCTCCAGCCGCAATTTTGCTTCTTTCTCGGAGAGCCCGTCGGGAGAGGACGACAGCTTGTCGAATACGTCATCCGGGGTTAAGCTGCTCCAGTTTTCTTGGTTCATTCGGAAGAATCACCGCTCCATAATTTTGGTTTGATACCAGCAGTTGACCATTTTTTTACGGGGTCCACCATGAAGTACGAGCTTTCGAAAACCCGCTTGTAATCGTAATAATTTTTTGCAGTTACCAGGGTAAGCTTAATTTTTTCGGGCTGGATTTTAAACCGAGATCAACCTGGCCCGTTCCGATCAGAATTCCAGGTTTATTTTTTCCACTGCCTCGCCGAAGTTCCTCGTCCCTCCGGCCTGGGATACGATCTTAATTATCGCCTCCGGCTTCCTGACAACTGAACCGAATAGATGGGAAACGCCGTAATGCTTGAGTAGTTTGGTCATCGGAGTGGACGGGCCGAGCAGAGCAGTTCGCTCCGGCGATAGCTCGAGCAGGTGTTCCAGCGTTCCGTTCATCAGCGTGGTGGAAGAAATGATCGCGACGTCGCGTTCTGGCAGAAGGGAGTTTACGGCCCAATCGGGATAAATTTCTTTTCCCGCGGAGGGTTCCCGCTCGAATACGTACAGTTCTTCGGTTCTTTGCTTGATCGGATCCATCAGTGGGGCAAAGTTCCCGACCATTCCGACCGAATCCCCGGCCGATATCGAGAGCGCCTCAAGCGGTGAGTCCGTATTGCTTTCCTGATCCCGGTTCAATACCGCGTTGATGGTTGCAAGGCCGATAGCGGCGAGCAACGGGTCCGGACGCGTCAGCAGGCCGGCAGCCGCCGTGGCATCCGTGCCCTCGAATTTTCCGGCTCTATCGAGCAGGCTACAGCCACGCGGTAAGTCGTATCGTAGCGTACCTGCCAGCCCCGTCTCATTGGAATCCAGTCTCACTGCCGTGTAACCCAGGCCGATACGTAGATCCGAGACCTTCTTCCCTTGAAGGTCGGCTGCGGTCACGTCCAACAGTTCCTGCGAAATCATACCTCTTCCTCCTCATCGTTTACCACGTACAGTTTTTCCCTCCCGGATGAACCACCACAGGTACCGCTGTACGGGCAAAAATTACAGTCCGATTCACAGTTTGCGTCCTGGAGGGAGCCCTCGTGGGCCAGTTGCTCCACCATGGCCTTTATAGTCGGTTTTCTCATTCCCAACAGGTCGGTCAACTCGTCCAGCGTCTTCCCTTCTTGCAGCAGCGTCAGCAGTTTATTCTTTTCCTTCATTTTTACCCCCATCCAGATAGATGAACAGAACCAATCCCAGCGTGATGGGCAGTAAGAGTATGGACGGAATTACCGGTTCCTGATAGCTTGCGATGAAACCCTCGAGCGTGGTTAGCCATCTTGCGCCTTCGCCGGGCACCGAACTCAATACAACCGACAGAATTTCCATTCCCCCGACGATCCAGATCATCAAGCTCGCCAGAACCGCCTGGGCCCGTTTTTGCACCGGATTGGCCTCGTTGATCGCGACCAGAAACAGGGCGCCGGCAGCGGTCAAAATCAAGCCCCGCCAGAGGACGAATTCACCGGCAAACGTAATTATCCCCCAGGTGAAACTTGAACCCGTCAGGGAGAGCATGATCCCGAGCAAGCCGGGAATCACCGTCAAAACTCCCATAAGAGCCAGCAAGGAGGAGAAGGTTCTTTTCGACACTTTATGCCACCCCCAGAAGTATTCCGATCAGGTGGAGCAGGCCGCCCCAGAGAAATACGACGGCTCCCAGAGTCAGCAAGCTGCCGCCGAGCACCTTTATCACGCCTCCACTCCGCCTGCCCTCCTTGATGATCATCGAGAACGTCGCTATACAGGGGAAGTAAATGGAAATCAGTACTACTGAGGTAATCAACTGAAAGTTGGACATTTGAATGGCGGTAAGCTGGGCAACTGCGAGGTCCTTCCGGAGAAACCCGGCAATTAGTGGTGCGACTGTCTCCTTGGGAACGCCAAACCAGCCCGTTATGACCGGAGCAAGGAAGTTTGATAACCGAGAAATTACCCCGCCGAGATAAAGGAGGTTCACCAGACCGACGCCAAGCAGAACGAAGGGGATGGCGTTAGTCAGGAATCCCTTGACCTTAACGCCGAGCTTTCTCGTCACATTGGAAACAGTCGGTATTCGAAAGGGCGGGACGTCTGTCATGATTTCCGGGGACTTTCCCGGAATTATTCTATCCAGCAGGTAACCGAAGAGAAAGAAGCCGGCCAGGAGGTATAGCATGATGTAGCCAAAGTACTCGGGTATCAGGGAGAGCATAACACCGATTTGGGCCCCGCAGGGGATGAATATTGAGAGAAGGACCATCATCATAAACCGCTGTTTCTTCGTTTCCAGAGTCCGCGTCGAGGCAACACCGGGAACGTTGCAGCCGAGCGAAAGAATCATCGGTACGACTGCAAATCCGTGCAGTCCGATTTTATGGAGAACAGTATCAACCAGCACGGCAAGACGGGGCATGTAGCCGGAGTCCTCCAGTATCGTGATAACCAGGTAAAATGCAACTATTGCGGGAAAAACGACGCCGAGCGCCACGAAGAGCCCGCTGGTCAATATACCAAAGGCCTCGAAGGAGTTCTGAGCACCCGGTTCCCCGACGAATACGTAGTAGAGCCAGGAACCTTCAAGCGGAAAAACCCGCTGGAGCCACGGTAACCAGTGCTCGTCGAATAGCGGTACGAAGAAGCCGTCGGTAAAGAAACCGGCAAAGGCGTTAAAGAAAGCCCAGAAACCGTACAGGACTGCAACAGCAAAAGGTATCCCGGTAAGCGGTTTCACTGTTAACTCAGCCAGTACGGTAGTAATGGTCGTTTTCTCGGCCCCGTACTCCACGGTTTCCCGGGCAAGCTTATCTATCAGTTCCCAGCGTTTTTCGGTATCTAGTTTCACTTATAGCTCCTCTATTCTCTGCGTTAGTTCTTCTACGTCCACTGCCGAGGCTTCCGAAATTCTGCCTGCCAGTTCGGAAATACCTTCTCCGCTAATTGCCACGGTCGGGACGACCGGGATTCCGAGAACTTTTTCGATCCCCTGGGCATCTATTTTTATATTCTGCTTTTCCGCATCGTCCCACATGTTGATTGCTATGACTAGCGGGTAGCCCTTTTCCATGATTTCAAAAGCCAGGTAGAGCCCCCTCTCTACCTTTGTGGCGTCGAGTACTACCACGACAGTTGCGTTCTCGTTCTCCTCCAGGATATCCATTGCAACTTTCTCCGCCTCGTCCTTGGGGTCGGTTGAGAAGGTGCCGGGGACGTCAATCACTTTTGCTTCATCGCCATCTATCATGGCAAAACCTTCAGTGTAATCCACCGTAGTTCCAGGGTAATTAGATTCGGTTATGTTTGCCCCGGTCAATCGGTTAAATACTGCACTTTTACCTACGTTAGGGTGACCCATCAACAGAATTGTCATCCTCCACCTCAACTGTAATCTGTTTTGCCAGGTTGAGACCGAGCGACGTGGTCGATTTACCAATTGTAACGACTACCGGACCGTTTATAGGTTGTTTGGTGTCCATACGTATCTCTTTGCCGACTCTGATTCCCCGGCAGACAAGCCTCCGCTTTAAGCCGGGTTCGATTCCGGTTATTCGGGCTTTCTGGCCGTACTGCAGTTCTGAGAGTTGCTTTGTTATGGTTTTGGTCAAGTCTGGCGCACCTTTACCTTCCGGGCCATACCCCGGCCGATAGTTACTATGTTGCCGTTTACCTTTACAGTTACCGGCCCCCTGGTAGAGACGACTTTTACCTTTTCGCCTTCCGATATACCCCGAAGTGCCAGTTTCTGTCTCAGCTTGGAACCACCGGTTATCCCGATTACCCTGGCTCTTTGGTTGGAATTCAACTTGGACAAAGTCATCGTCAGGATTAACCCTCGCTGTTTTGTTCTTTTCGTTCACCTTCAAAACACTCGTCCGGAAACTCCCCGTGCTCCGAATAGTAGCAAAAATGCTGTAGCCACCTGGCCTCGTCCTCCGGACACCCCTCGACGAATTCGATGAAGCGACTGAGTTGAGTAATGGATTCTTCGCTCAAAGTGTGTTCTACTTTGCAGGCGTCCTCGTCGGCCTGGTCCTTGGATACCTGCAACATTTCCAGAAACTTCCTCATGTTTTCGTGAACTTCCGAGACCCCTTTTGCGACCTCTTTGCCTTCGTCCGTCAGAGTAACGCCTTCGTACTTCCGATAGTTTATGTAGCCGTCCCGTTCCAGTTTCTGGAACATTTCCGTGACGGACGGAGCTTTCACTCCGAGGTCTTCGGCAATTTCGTTGGTCCTGGCATGGCCCCGGCGATTGAGCGAGTTGTAGATGGTTTCTAGATAGTCTTCCAGGCTTTTACTTGCCATTGTCCCCGCTTTGAATTAAATTTAGGTTAACCTAATATTGCGCAAATTATAAAAACCATCCGGTCTTCTATCAAGTTTGCTGGCCGTATTCTGGTCTGCAGTCGTTTAACAAAACTTGACGAAATATCCCCAGGTACTCCCCGGGGGTCGGTCGTTTTCGTCAAGTTAATCGTTTATGTCAGCTTACCAGCTGGGTTTAGGGTATGCGGCGAACAGGATTTGGGTCGGATATGGTATCTCGCTGTAGACTCCGGCTTCCCCGTTACATTTCCCCCTGAACGGATAGTTCAATGATCTTCCTGATTTCCGAGAGGTATTCCTCCGGCAGATCCTCTATCGCCGGCTCTATAAAGCCCTGAACGATCAGCTGAGTTGCTTCGTCTTCGTCGAGCCCCCGGCTCATCAAATAAAACAGCTCTTCTGCTTTAATTTTGCCGATGGCTGCCTCGTGTGATAGTTCGGCGTCGTCTACCTGTGAAGAAAGACCCGGGTAAGTTTCCATGGAAGCTCCATCTTCCATTACCAGGGCGTCACAGCTTATGTGGCCTTTTGTGTGGGAATTCCTGGCATTTATGGTTCCGCGGGTGATTACTTTCGATTCGTCCATTATGACCGCTTTACTATTGTTTATACCCGTCGACCCTTCACCCTCAAGGTAGATCTTCCCCCCGAGGTCGACGTGAGAATCCTCTTTAGTCATGATAATGCTGTTTATTTCGACCCGGCCTCCGTCCTCCACCCAGTACCTGGGATCGGTGATGTTTGATTTCCCGGGTCCGAGTCCGACCGAGGTAATCGAGAGCTCGCCGTTCTTCGCGATCTTACCCCTTTGAGTCGGGCGAGTATGGACGTACTCCGGCCAGTTTTGCAGGACCGTTAGGTCGACCTTTGCCCCTTCGCCTATATAGGCTTCAGTCATGTCCAGGTGGAGCGAGTGGCGAGAAAGAATGGGCGATGTACAGCCCTCAATCAGCTTGATCTCGCTGTGGGGTTCGGCAAATATCACTATGTGCGGTGCCTGAGCCAGAGCCTCCTGCTGGATCAGAAAGAAAAGGTGGAGCGGGATTTCTTCCTTTACCCCTTCCTTGATCCAGAGAAAGACGCCACCGTTCCATACTGCCGTATGATAGGCTGCAAGCTTGCTTTCTCCCGGATCGTACAGCTGCATGAACCTTTCCCGTGCTTCCGGGTACTCCCTTATTGCCTCCTCCATTGGGGCCATTATCACGCCCCTTTTCTCCCACTTTTTCCGAAAGGAGGAGTCGATCATTCCAGTATCGTCCTGGATGGTTAACCCCTGGAGTGCTTTCTGTTCCATTTCGCTTATTCCAAGTTCGTCCAGCAGGTTTTTCGTGTCCTCCGGTAAATCGTCGAGGCTTTCTATATCGTCCGCAGGTGTTTCCTCACGCCTGGCGATGAAGTCAAGCGGGTCGGAAATTATTGGGTCCTGCGACGGCGCGGATTCGAACTGTCTCATTCCCCTGTAGCGAGCTTCCGTGACCCAATTGGGTTCATCCTTTCCCTCGGTCAGCTCCTCTATCTGTCTTTCGATGCCTGGAACGTTCATGGTACTGGTACTGGTGTTAATTGCAACCACACTCCTCGTAAATACGGTTGAAGCCTTTTTCCCCTATTTCATCAGCCAGAGAGCTGCCTCCGGACTTGACTATATTCCCGTCCTTGAATACGTGGACTTCGACCTCGTTTAGCTTTAGGTTCGAAAGAGTATCCCCGTAATGGGTAATGAGTATTATGGCGGTCCCCCGTCCGTGCAGATAATTTATCTGTTTGGCGATAAGATCGAGGGAATCCACGTCTATTCCGCTATCCGGTTCGTCAAGAATGAGATAATCCGGTTCTATCAACCTGGCCTGCATCAATTCCAGTCTTTTCCGTTCCCCCCCGGAGAAACCGTCGTTAATCCCCCGGTCGAGCTCGGTTTCGGTAAAACCGAGAGCTTCGGCCGCGGAACTTATCGCTTCTTCTCTCGATTCCGGGTTCGCGTAACCGTCCTGGTTTTCCAGTACGTCGTTTAAAAACCGCCTGATTCTGACGCCTTCGATTTTCGGCGGGTGCTGGAAACCAAGCATCAAACCCTCTTTCAGCCTATCTCCCGGAGGTAAGTCAGAAACCTCCCGGTCGTTTAACTTGATCGAGCCGTCGTAATCGTCGTAGTCCGGGTGTCCGGCCAGCGTCTTGGAGAAAGTTGATTTTCCTGAACCGTTAGGGCCCATGATGACGGATAAATCACCTTTTTCGGCTTTAAAATCGAGGCCATTCAGTATAGTTTCCCCGTTTGAGCTAACTTCCAGGTTCTCGACTGTTAACATTTTATCACCTATGATTTCTTAATTGCTATACGACAAAAGTAGACTAAATTGCTCAACTATTCAAAAACATTTTAACTCCAGGCCTGACTCCAGTCAACTGTTTTTTTGAAAAATTGTGGGCGAGCTGGGAAATGAGCTATTAACGTAGGACTACCTGCCCGGCCCGGATTACTAACTGGTTGTCCGAAATCAACGGGTATAATAAAATTAACCCATGAAATACGTAACGACATCCGAAAAAGTCAAAGAGCTGGATCGAAGGGCCGTCGAGGATTGGGGTATCCCTGCCTCGGTCCTGATGGAGAATGCGGGTAGAAGTGCAGCCGAGCTGATTGAAGAGGAATTACCATCTGGTACCAGCCGCGTTCTGGTTATCGCGGGCAAGGGGAATAACGGAGGTGACGGTCTGGTCGTCGCCCGGCGTTTACTCGACCGCGGCTATCAGGTCGAAGCTTTCGTCCTTGGCGACAGAGGCGAGCTATCTACTGAAACCGGTCGGAACGCCAAGATACTTGAGAGGATGACCGAGAGAGTTCGTTATTGCTCTCCCGATTACGAGGGGCTAATTCGCGAGGTGGAATCGAATCCATCCGTCATCGTTGATGCAATTTTTGGCATCGGAGTTGAAGGTGAGTTGCGGGGGAGTTACCCGGAGCTCGTTGCCCGGATTAACGATTCCGAAGCAAAGAAAATTGCGATAGATTTACCTTCCGGTATTCCGGCTAATACCGGTGCTCCGCCAGGAAAAGCGGTAAAAGTCGATTTAACTATCACTATGGGGCTCTACAAACAGGGCACACTGAGACCGGAAGCACGCGATTACGTCGGCCGGCAGGAGGTCGTTTCAGTTGGATATCCGAAAAAACTCGTTGGCGGCGTCCCGGGCCTGTGGCCTGGTCTGAACGACGAACTTGCTCGACACTTGCTACCCGATCGATCCTCCGGAGGCCATAAGGGTGATTTCGGGAGGTTGCTTGTTGCGGGAGGGTCGGATGGAATGACGGGAGCGCCTCTTCTGGCAGCGGAGGCAGGACTGCGTTCCGGCGCCGGACTGGTGTATCTCGCCGGGCCGGCATCGCTGAACGACGTATTTGCTTTTAGGCTTCGGGAGGCTCTGTCGGTACCGGTATCGGACAGGGAGGGAGCTTTCTGCCCGGAAAGCCTCGACGATCTACTCCAGGCCGCCGAAGGCAAGGACGCGCTGGCTGTCGGACCCGGAATTGGCCGGCGGGAAGGTACAGGACAGGCCGTTAGGAGCCTGCTCGAGCGAACTTCTCGGCCGGTAGTTCTGGATGCGGACGGTATAGTAAGTTTTTCCGATAACCGGGAGGAGCTAAAAGACCTGAATAAAGCAGTGCTGACTCCCCATCCCGGAGAACTGGCTCACCTGCTCGGTCTGGATCCGCAGGAGGTCGACAGAAACAGATATGAACTCGTGCCGGATCTGGCTGAAGATTGGGGGCTTACTCTCTTATTGAAAGGAGTGCCGACCGTTATAGCCTCGCCCGCTGGCGACCTGGCTCTGGCAAACTGCCCGAATAGCGGAATGGCCAAAGGAGGAAGCGGGGACGTGCTGACCGGGTTGATCGGTAGTTTTCTTGCTCAGGGTTTACCACCCTTTACTGCGGCGAGGCTGGGAGCCTGGCTCCACTGCCGTGCTGGAGGGCTTGGAGCGGAGGAGCATGGAGTCGATTCGCTTCAGCCGGGTGATACGATAAAGGAACTCGGAGCAGTACTTTCCGAGTGGAGGGGGCATAAAGGGTCCAGCTCATGAAATACGATCTTATCGATACTCACGCCCACCTGGATATGGATAGATATGACGGGGATAGGTCCGAGATAATAAGGAAAACCGAAGAGGCCTCAGTAGGCTTTATTAACATGGGGCTGGAGTTATCTAGCAGCTACAAGTCGGTGGAGCTGGCGGAGCAAAATAGTAACGTGTACGCCGGGACCGGGTTTCATCCGCACGAGGCGGATAAACTAGATGCCACGGCGCTTGCCGAGCTTGCCGAGTTAAGCCAATCCGACGTGGTCCGGGCAATTGGCGAGATCGGGCTCGATTACTACCGGGAAAATTCGCCGCGCGACGTCCAGAGAAGAGCCTTTCGAGCACAGCTGGACCTGGCCGGGGCGAGGGGCCTGCCCGTCTCGATTCACAACCGGGACTCTACGGATGACCTGCTGGATATATTAAAGGAAAGAGAAGAACTTCCAGGTGGCGTACTGCATAGTTTCTTCGGGGACGAGGAGCTCGGGCGAGAATTTATCGAACTTGGCTTTCACCTCGGACTGAGCGGACCGCTGACTTTCGACGGAGAGGAGGAATTACGAGCTGCCGTTCGAGAGTTGCCGCTGGGAAAGCTCGTCCTGGAAACGGATTCCCCTTTTTTGACCCCGGTGCCTCACAGGGGAAAACGGAACGAGCCCCGCTACGTCGAATTTGTTGCCCGGCAGGTCGCGGAAATAAAGGACTTGCCCGTGGAAGAGGTAAACGAGGCCACTCGTGATAACGCCAGGAGGTTATTCAACTTAAATGAGTACTAATCCGTCCGAACTCGGTATGAAGCTAGGGGCTCATCTCTCGATTGCCGGTGGCATAGACAAATCCGTCGACCGGGCCGCCGAACTGAACGTAAATGCTTTCCAGATATTTTCCCATAACGTGAGGTCCTGGAGTTCCAGGGATCTCCGAGAAGAAGAAGTGCAGAACTTCAAGAAGAAAAGCCAGCAACAGGGAATAGAGTACGTCGTCGCCCATACGAGCTATCTGCTGAATCTGGCTTCGCCAAAAGACGACCTGTGGGAGAAATCCAAGGATGGCCTCAGGGAGGAGATAAGGCGGGCAGACGAACTCGGGATAGACTCGATCAATACCCACATTGGTGCTCATACTGGTTCGGGCATGGAAGCCGGCCTCGATAGGCTGGCAAAAGCCCTGGAGGAAGTTATTGGGTCTCCTGAGTTTCAGGACGCGAATGTAGAACTACTGCTGGAAAATACTGCCGGAAGCGGGACGACGCTCGGCGCCGACTTCTCGGAGCTGGCGAGGACGCTCGATGCTTTAGGGCGTCCGGAGCGTTGTGGCGTTTGTATCGACACCTGCCATGGCTTCGCGGCGGGTTACGATTTTGGTTCGGCCCCGGGGCTCGATAGCGTACTGCAGGAGTTCGACGAGCGGGTCGGTCTGGGAAACCTCGGTTTGATTCACCTGAACGATTCCGTGGGGAAGCTCGGGTCGAACAAGGACCGGCACGCCCACATCGGAGAAGGCAATATCGGCGAGTCAGGCTTTTCCGCCCTGGTGAACGATTCGCGCCTTCAGGGTGTTCCTCTCGTTCTGGAGACTCCGAAGGAAGAAATTGACGGGAGGGAGGCCGACAGGGTCAACCTCGATAAGATAATGGAACTGAAGGAATGATTTGCTCTTCTCTTCCCAGTATTCTCGAGGAAACAGCGTCAAAAGTTGATATATTTTCCACCTTCTATTAAAATTCTTCTTGAATAAATACTTGGATACAACCGGTCATCTGCGGGTATGTGGATACTCTGGTTCCGACTTAATTGGTCTGTTAAAACGACATAAGCTGAAGTCTTTGCTTTCAAAAAAGTCTTGTTGGAGGTATGGGATATGGAAATTTTAAAAGTGGCATCAAGTTCCAATCCTAATTCCGTAGCCGGGGCCATTGCCGGAGCAATTGAGTCGGATGGCATAGTTGAAGCCCACACGATCGGGGCGGGGGCAGTCAATCAGGCCGTTAAGGCGATAGCTATTGCCCGCCGCTTGCTGGATGGGGAAGGGGAAAAGTTGAGTGTTATCCCTGGCTTCATCGATCTGGAAATAGAGGGCGAGGAAAAGACGGGGATAAAATTTGTAATTAATCAAAAAGGGGATTAACGACGACTCCGATTCCGGATTGTCTTCTCTCCCTTAACTCTTTCATGGAGTTCTTGTACTTCCGTATTTACAATTTGTGATGATCAAAAAAGAAATAAGAAGGGCATTAGCTAAAAGATTGCGGGAACTCGGGTTTGAGGTCACCGGGAAAGACGTGCCCGTTGATATCCCATCCAACCCGGAGTTCGGTGATTACGCGTCCAGCATTGCCCTGGAGCTTGGTTCGAAAAACGATGAGTCACCGAGGGAGCTCGCCAAGAAAATAGCTGACGGGATCGACTTCGACGGTTTTCGTGATATTTCGGTTGCCGGACCGGGGTTTATAAATTTTGAGCTTTCTTCCTCACTTTTCACCAGGGCTTTAACCAGAATTATCTCGGAGAAGGACCCGCTTATTGATCTACCCGAATATTCCGACAGGAGAATTCAGATCGAGTTCGTATCTTCGAACCCTACCGGACCACTTACCGTCGGGCACTGCAGGCAGGCCGTGCTGGGGGATATCCTGGCAGCCCTGTACGAGCGCCTGGGTTATTCCGTGGATAAGGAGTACTATTTTAACGACGAAGGCAGGCAGATGGATCTTTTGGCGCAAACTCTTTGGGCCCGTTACAGGCAAGAGCTGGGGGAGGACGCGAAGGTACCCGAGGACGGCTACAAAGGAGATTACCTGGTTGATATTGCGGAGGATATCGCCGCGGAACAGGGTGACAGTTATCCCGAATGGGACGAAGCCGCAGCGGAATACTTTAAAAGCCGGGGGCTGGACGAGATGGTAGACAGGATAAAGGACGACCTGGCTTTACTTGGCGTCGAATTCGATAACTGGTTTCGGGAGTCGAGCCTGCACGAGGAAGGGGAAGTAGAGAAAGTGCTTGAAATCCTCGCCGATCGGGACGGCACCTACCGAAAGAACGGTGCGCTCTGGTTGAAAGCCGAAGAGGAAGGAGGGCCGCAGGACGTCGTTCTGGAGAAAAGCAGTGGCGAACCGACCTATCTCCTCCCGGATATAGCCTACCACATGGACAAGTTCGACAGGGGGTACGACTTTGCCCTCGTCCTGCTCGGTGCTGATCACCAGAGACACGTGGAAAATATGAAGGCCGCGTTGAGCAAACTGGGCCTGCCGGACGATTTTTACCAGGTACTGGTCAACCAGTTCGTTAGCCTCTCGGATGAGGGAGGAACCAGGAAGATGTCGACCAGGGAAGGCGAGTTCGTAACTCTGCGCAGCCTGGTTGAGGACCTGGGCAAGGACGTCGTCCGTTACTTCATGGCTGAAAGGAAGCCGGAAAGCCACCTCGAGTTCGATTACGAGCTTGCAAAGGAAGAATCCATGGACAACCCGGTTTACTACCTGCAGTACGCCCATACGAGGATAGCGAGTATCTTCCGTGAAGCCGAAAGCGAAGGATTCGCTCTCGACAATTTATCGGAAGGGCTTGAGTCCGGAGTTCTGGTCGAATCCGAGGAAAAAGAACTGATCAAGCTCCTGGATGGGTTTCCGGAAACCGTCGAACTGGCCGCGGAGGATTACGGTCCTCATCATCTGGTCAGTTACGGGGAAGAGCTTGCTTCCGTCTTCCACCAGTTTTACAACAAGCATCGCGTACTGGTCGACGACGAGGTGCTCAGTCGAGCCCGCCTCGGCCTCTGTAGTGCCGTACAACTGGTCCTGCGTGAACTGCTAGAGATCATGGGGGTTTCTGCACCGGAGGAAATGTAATCCAGGGATGGAAATGCAGGGTTTTGGTTGCTTGAGAGAGATTACTACTTATCCGTATGAATTTCAGAATAAAAACGGCTTATTTCAGGAGGAAACGAGCCGATGAGCTGGTTTAACAGGTTAAAACAGGGATTAAAGAAGACGCGAGATAACCTTATTGGCCGGGTCGAGAGCGTAATCGGCGGCTACAGTAGAATAGAACCCGAGCTGCTCGACGAAATCGAAGAGTTACTGGTAACTGCGGATATCGGCGTCAATACGGCTATGGAGGTAATCGATCGGGTCAAGGAAAGGGTGGAGGAAGAGGAAGTATCCGAGCCGGATCGACTGGAAGACTTTCTCAAAGTAGAATTAAAGGAGCGGCTTGCCGGAGCAGAAGAGCCGCTGTCGCTGCGGGATGATGGCCTTACGGTGGTCCTGATGATGGGTGTAAACGGATCGGGGAAGACTACGACCATCGCGAAGATCGGTGAGAAGTACGTATCGCAGGGGAAGGACGTAGTTTTTGCCGCAGCTGATACCTTTCGGGCGGCGGCTATAGAACAGCTCGAGTTCTGGGCCGATAAAGTCGGAGCGACCCCGATCAGCCATGACATCGGAGCGGACCCTTCCGCCGTGGCTTACGACGCGGTCGAATACTCGCTCAACAACGACGCCGACCTCTTGCTGATAGATACTGCCGGCCGGCTGCAGACGAAGCATAACTTGATGGAAGAACTAAAAAAGATAAATAGGGTCGTTGAAAAGAAGCTGGATAGGGGTATCGACGAAAAACTGCTGACGATCGATGCGACTAACGGACAGAACGGAGTATCTCAGGCGGAAAAGTTTGACGAAGCCATAGGACTGACCGGGATTATCCTCACCAAACTGGATGGGACAGGCAAAGGTGGGGTAATATTCCGCATCGTCGACGAGTTTTCCGCTCCAATAAAATTGATCGGTGTTGGTGAAGACGAGAAGGATCTGCACGAGTTCGAAAGAGAAGAATTCGTAGAAGCACTGTTTAGATAATTCCTATAGAATTAACAGGAGGTTAATTTATGGAAAACGTCTATTTCTTTGGTGGCGGAGAAGCCGACGGCTCGGAAGAGCTTGAGGACATTCTCGGCGGTAAGGGTGCCAACCTGGCGGAGATGACAAATATTGGCATACCCGTACCTGCTGGATTCACTATCTCCGCTGAAGTTTGCCAGTACTATTACAGGCACGATGAACAGTATCCGGAAGGGCTGGAAGAAGAAGTCGAGGAAAACCTGAGGCAGCTGGAAGAGGAAAACGGAAAGGACTTTGGTGATCCGGAGGACCCGCTGTTACTCTCGGTTCGTTCCGGTGCCGCCGTTTCGATGCCCGGGATGATGGATACCGTGCTCAACGTGGGGTTGAACGAGAATACACTGGAAGGTCTCGTCAAACGGACGGGAAATGAAAGATTCGGCTGGGACTCCTACCGCCGTTTGATCCAGATGTACGGCGAGGTCGTCAAGGGTATCGAAGCCCGCGAATTTGACGTCGCCCTGGAAGACATCAAGGAAGAGAAAGGAGCGGAGAACGATACCGACCTCGACGTTGACGATCTCAAGGAAGTCGTCGACAAGTTCAAGGAAATCTACGAGGAAAACCTTGGAGAGAAGTTCCCGACCGATCCGATGGACCAGCTCTGGGGTGCAATAGATGCTGTATTTGGCTCCTGGAACAATCCGAGGGCAATAAAGTATCGGAATATAAATGACCTGCCCCACGACGCACTCGGCACGGCGGTCAACGTACAGACGATGGTATTCGGTAACACTGGCGAGAACTCCGCCACGGGCGTTGCCTTTACGCGAAACCCCTCTACGGGCGAGAAAAAGCGTTACGGAGAGTACCTCAAGAACGCACAGGGTGAGGACGTCGTTGCCGGTGTCAGGACCCCCAAGGACATTAAAACGCTTAAGGACGAGATGCCGGAAGCCTGGGACGAACTTGAAGAAATATTCCAGAAGCTGGAGGAGCACTACAAGGACGTCCAGGACGTGGAATTCACGGTAGAGAACTCAGATCTCTACATGCTTCAGACCAGGACGGGTAAGCGGACGACGAAAGCAGCCGTAAAAATAGCCGTCGACATGGCTCAGGAAGGCCTAATTGACGAGGAAACGGCCGTTAGTCGTATCGAACCCGACTCCCTGGATCAGTTGCTCCACCCCTCCTTTGACGAGGATGCGGAGAAGGAAGTGCTGGCGGAAGGTATAAATGCTTCACCCGGTGCCGCAGTGGGTGAGGTCGTCTTTACCGCCGACGAAGCTGTCGAGATGAGGGACAACGGAGAAGAAGTCATCCTGGTCAGGACTGAGACCTCCCCCGAGGACATCGACGGCCTGGAAGCAGCACAGGGTGTACTGACTTCCCGTGGAGGTATGACCTCTCACGCCGCAGTTGTCGCAAGAGGTATGGGTAAGCCGGCAGTTGCAGGCTGTGGTGCACTTGATATAGATTACACAGCAGAGAAGTTTGAGGTAGACGGACTTACGGTCGAGAAGGGGGATTACATTTCGATCGACGGTACCTCTGGCGAGGTCATGCTCGGCGAGGTTCCGACCGTCGAACCGAAAATGGGCGGAAGCTTCCAAACTCTGATGGAATGGGCCGACGACGTAAGAGAGCTGGGAGTAAGGACGAATGCGGACACCCCGGAAGACGCAGGCAAAGCCAGGGACTATGGAGCGGAAGGAGTCGGTCTCTGCCGAACCGAGCACATGTTCTTCGGTGACGACCGCCTTCCCTACATCAGACAGACGATCATGGCCGAGGACCGCGAGGAAAGAGAAGAATACCTGGCCGAACTGGCGGACTTTCAGGAAGACGACTTCGAGGGCATTCTTGAAGAAATGGAAGGGCTACCCGTTATCATCCGTTTGCTCGATCCCCCGCTTCACGAGTTCCTTCCCGATTCCGAGGACGAGATAGCTGAATTTGCCTCTACATCAGGCATGGACGCGGAAGAGGTTAAGGGCAAACTGGAAGAACTGGAAGAATTCAACCCGATGCTCGGACACCGTGGTTGCCGACTTGGCATTACCATGCCCGAGATCTACGAAATGCAGGTTGAAGCAATTGCCCGGGCAGCTGCTAAGTTAAAGGACGATGGCGTTAACGTTAAGCCGAAAATCATGGTACCGCTGGTCGGAGAGCCGGAAGAAATGAGAAGAGTCCGGGATTCGATTGAATCGGTAGTTGGAGACGTACTCGACTCTCTTGGAACCGATCTCGATTATGAAATCGGTACAATGATCGAGATCCCGAGAGCATGTGTGCTCGCCGACGAGATTGCGGAGGACGCCGAGTTCTTCTCCTTCGGTACCAACGACCTGACTCAGTTGACTTTCGGTTACAGCAGGGACGATGCCGGTAAGTTCCTCGACGAGTACCTGGAAGAAGGAGTACTCGAGGACAACCCGTTCCAGACTCTGGACGGTGAAGGCGTCGCGGAATTCATGGAGATGGCTACCGACAGGGGAAGAAGTACTAACGAAAACCTGTCAGTCGGTATCTGTGGTGAGCAGGGCGGAGATCCGGATTCGATCGAAATAGCAAAAGAGGTCGGTCTGGACTACGTCAGTGCTTCTCCGTTCCGGGTTCCGATTGCCCGACTTGCAGCAGCACAGGCAGAACTGGATACGGATTCAGAAGAATAGTGACTTCGATTAAAGAGAATCAACAGGGGAAGCCGGAAGGCTCCCCCTGTTGATATTTATTGCTTATTTTAATTTCCTACCCAGACGTATTCCGCGAAGTCAATGAAAGTACCCAGCCGACTGAACTCCTCGGTGTTCTTCAACCGCTCGTCCGTGGCGTAGAGGAAACTTTCCCCGGCCGTGTAAATTACCGGCAGATGATCCGCGTAGATCTCCTGGAACTCATCGTAGTAAGATTTCCTTTCCTCGAAGCTAGAGGCCCGCAGGGCCTTATTGAATAGTTCGTCCACTCTCCTTTCCCAGTCCGCCGGGTTAGCGTCAGCACCCGGATGCCAGAGGTGAAGCGGACCCCTGGAACGAAATATGTCGGAAAGTGTCCAGGGCGCAACGGGATTCGCGAGCAGGCTGACCATACCCGCTTCGTAGTTACCGCCAAGTAGCCGTCTGGAAAAAGTATCGAAGTTCAATTCCTTTATTTGGAGTTCAATTCCGAGTTCCGCAAGGTTATCGGCAATGATCCTGGCCGTTCGAGTCCGAACGCGGTTGCCCGCGTTGACGATCAATTCGGGTTTGATCTCGTTGCCAGAAGGTAGATCGCGGATTCCGTCGCCGTCCTCGTCCGAGTAGCCGAGCTCATCCAGCAGTTCGTTGGCTCTCCCCGGTGCATAATCGTAGGCCAGTTCGTCTCTCATGCTCAGTTTGTGATAGGGTGATAATCTGCTTATCGGCCCGTACTGTTCCACGCCAAACGAGTTAAATACTTCGTCTATTATTCTCTTCCGGTCGAGCGCCAGCGATACTGCCTGCCTGAATTCCTCCCTTTCGAAAAGTTTTCCCAGCTCTGCCGACTCCGTGTTCCAGTTGAAAACGAGGAATTCCGAACTCATTGCGGCACCTTCGTCGCTTCCACCGGTCGAGACCCGCCAGCCCTCGTCGTCCTCGTGGCTTAACAGGTAGGGCATGTCCTCGATCTGGGCCCGCATCAGGTCCGTCTCGCCGTTTTTGAACTTTAAAAATTCGACGTCGTTGTTCTTTACCTTGAAGGCGTGGTAACCGTTGAGGTAAGGTAACTGGGTTCCTTTCGAGTCCACTTTGAAATAGTAAGGATTTCTCTCCATCTCGATCCTTTCCCCGGGCACGAACTCAGCCAGCTGGAACGGTCCGGCCCCGACTATCTCTTCCGGGTTGTTGCTTGCCAGTTCCCGGCTCCAGCTCTGATTGAACTCCTTGGCGTTCACGTTCTTAAAGCGGTGTTTGGGATATATTCCCGTGCTTACCTGACGGATGAAGGGTCCATAGGGTTGTGGGAGGGTAAAACGAACCGTACGCTGGTCGATTTTCTTTACTCCGGGCAACTCGCCATCTACCCGGAGTATGTCTCGTTTGTCGGTTTTTACTTTGGAGTTAAATACCAGCTGTCTGTAGGTAAATACGACGTCTTCGGCGGTAAGTGATTCGCCGTCGGAGAACTTTAAACCTTGTCTGAGGTGAAACGTGTACTGCAGGCCGTCCTCGGAGACCGACCACGATTTGGCCATTCCCGGAGTCATCTTACCGTTGGTAGGGTTTTCGGCCATGAGGCCCGTCCCCATTATGATTCTCGTAAAGTCGGTGGAAGTACGAGAATCGGCCAGCAGGTTGTTAAAAGTCTTCGGAAAACGGTC
>Ga0207714_1000117_pt1 | contig 49603 bp, 50 predicted proteins | sample PonA232FremontCA_2_FD_187270 | JGI IMG/M metagenome (GOLD analysis project Ga0207714, IMG submission 187270) | Marine sediment microbial community from Fremont, CA, USA - Pond A23 Sediment 2 (SPAdes) | ecosystem: Environmental > Aquatic > Marine > Unclassified | place: USA: Fremont, California... | reverse complement strand
GAGCTCTACACCGGCGAGCGGCCCATCTTCGACCTCTACGGGATCGAGGAGGAGCTGGAGCGCGCCCTGAGCCGGCGCGTGGGGCTCAAGTCCGGCGGCCACCTGGTCATCGACCAGACCGAGGCGATGACCACCATCGACGTGAATACCGGCGGCTTCGTCGGTAACCGCAACGTCGACGAGACCATCTTCAAGACCAACCTGGAGGCTGCCCAGGCCATCGCCCGGCAGCTGCGCCTGCGCAACCTCGGCGGCATCATCATCGTCGACTTCATCGATATGAGCGAGCCGGAGCACCGCCGGCAGGTCCTGCGCGCCCTGGAGAAGGCCCTGGAGCGCGACCACGCCAAGACCCAGATCGGGGCGGTCTCCTCGCTGGGGCTGGTGGAGATGACGCGCAAGCGCACGCGGGAGAGCCTGGAGCAGATCACCTGCGAGCCGTGCCCCACCTGCGGCGGGCGCGGCACGGTCAAGACGGCGGAGACGGTGGTCTATGAGATCTTCCGCGAGGTCCTGCGCGAGATCCGCCAGTTCGAGTCGCAGCGGGTCATCATCCTCGCCGCCCCCTCGGTGGTGGAGGTGCTCCTCGACGAGGAGTCCGGCAGCCTGGCGCAGCTCGAGTCCTTCATCGAGCGGCCCATCGAGCTGCAGGTCGAGTCGCTCTACGTGGCCGACCAGTACGATGTCATCCCGGTCTAGCCTCGGTTGCCGGTGCCACCCCCGCTGATGCGCCGCCTCGGTCCGCCCCTGCTGCGCGCGGTGTACGGTCTGTCGCTGGCGGCGCTGGCCTGCGGCGTCGCCCTGCGGCTGGTGGTCTGGCTGGCGCCGTCGGTGGCGGCGCCGCTGGAGCGCTGGCTCGGTGACGCCCTCGGGGTGCCGGTGCACGTGGCCGAGGCGGAGCTCGTCTGGCGCGACTGGCGCCCCGGCGTGGCGCTCGAGGGGGTGCGGATCGGCGGCGACTCGCCCGCCCTGGCCGTGGAGCGGCTCTACGCCCAGCCCGCCCTGGGGGCGAGCCTGTGGGCCCGGGAGCTGCGCTGGGCGGCGGTGACCGCCTCCGGGGTCCAGGCCGCGGTCGCGGAGGGGCAGCGCGGCTGGAGGCTGCGCGGCCTCCCCGGCGGGGCCTCGCCGGACGGGGTCGACCTGCGGCGGCTGCCGCGGCGGCTCCAGGTAAGCGGCGCCCGGCTGGCCCTGATCCCGGTGGAGGGCGAGACGGTGCGCAGCGCTCCTCTGGACCTGGCGGCGCGCCGCGCGGCGGGGTCGCTGCGGCTCGGTGCCGAGGCCGCCGGGGACGCTCCGGGCCTGGGCCGGGGCGTGCGCGCGGCCGTCCGCCTGCCGCTGGAGCGGCCGGGCGCCGCGCGCCTCTACGCCCGCCTGGAGGGCGCGCCGGTGGCCCCGTGGGCGGCGCTCCTCGCCGGGCGCGGGGCGGTCGGGACCCTGGACGGGGCGCTGTGGCTGGAGCTCGCCGGCGGCCGTCCGGCCGCGCTCCACGGCGCCCTCCGGGGCACGGGCCTGGGGCTCGTCCCGCCCGGGCCGGGCCGGGCGGCCGCGGTGCCTGGCTTCGGCGGGCTGGCGCTGGCGGCAGGCTTCCAGGGCCAGGAGGGGCGGGCCGAGATCGCTGCGGTGGATACTACGTTGATGCCGGCCGGCCTTCTCTCGGAACCCCTCCCGCTCCGCCGTGCGGAGGCCGAGTTGGCGGGCAGCTGGGCGCCGGACGGGAGCTGGTCGCTGACCGCTGACCCGGTCCGGCTCGACAGCGGCGAGGCCCGGCTCGACGCCCGGGCGGCGGTCACGGCGGACGGCGGTGGCGACCCCCGCCTGCGCATCCACGCCGCCGGCGACGGGCCGCCGCTGGAGCGGCTGCCGGCCTATCTCGCCGCCGGCGGGGCGCCGCCGGATGCCGTGGACTGGGTGGCGCGGGGCGTGACCGGCGGCAGCCTGCGCGATATCCAGCTCCGGCTCGCCGGCCGGCTCGGCGACTTCCCCTTCGATGAGGGGCCGGGGACCTTCGAGGCGAGCGCCGAGATCGCCGCTGGCGAGCTGCGCTACAGCCAGGCGTGGCCGCGCATCGCCGGTATCGACGCCCGCCTGCGCCTCGACGGCACCGCCCTGACCATCCGCGGTAGCGGGCGCACGAGCGGCGTGGCCCTGGCGGGCGTCCGGGTCGGGATCGCTGATCTGCGCGAGCCGGTGCTCGAGGTCACGGGCCGCGCTGAGGGAGACGCCCGCCGGGCCTTGGCGTTCCTGGCCGACTCGCCGCTGGGGCGGAGCTGGCTCGGGGATCCGGTGCCGCTGCACGCCCGGGGGGCCGTCGGTGTCGACCTCGACCTGCAGCTGCCGCTGGCCTCGGGGCGTGCCGAGGCACGGCGCATCGACGGGCGCGTACAGCTCGACGGCGTGGACGCCGGGGTAGGGCGCTGGCTCGGGATGGAGGCCCTGCACGGCGAGGTGCGCTTCGACGCCGAAGGGGTGTACGCCGATGAGCCGCTGTCCGCCCGCTGGGGGGGCGAGCCGGCGAGCATCGAGGTGGATACGGTGGCCATCGATGGCGAGCAGCGCATCCGGCTCGAGGCTGCGGGGACGGGGACCCCGGCGAGCCTGATACCGGCGCTGGCGGCGGACCCGCCCTGGCTGGAGGGCGTGGCGCCGTGGCGGGTGCGGGCCCGGTTGCCGGCCTTCCAGGCCCGGCAGCCGGGGGCGATCACCCTGCGGGTACGCTCGAGCCTCGCCGGCACGCACCTGGAGCTGCCCGAGCCCTTGGGGCTGGCCGGGGCGCAGCGGCGGCCGCTCCAGGTGGATGTGGGCTTCACCGGCCGGGGGCTGACCTCGTACTGGCTGCGCTACGGCGACGAGCTCCTGCGCGCCGGCGCCGAGGCCGGGACGGACGGGCTGCCGCGTGCCGCGGCGGTCCAGCTCGGCCCCGGCGCGCTGCGCTTGCCGCCGCGCGGGACCCGTGTCCTCGGCCGCCTGGACAGGCTCGATCTCGATGCCTGGCGGCGCTGGCTCGACGGCCCGGTCCTGCCGCGCCTGGCGGAAGGGGCCTCGGCGGATGTGCCAACCTGGTCGCCGCCGCTGCCGCTGCAGGCGGATGTCCTCGTCCGCGACCTGCGGCTGTGGGGGCGGACCTACGGCGAGCAGGTCCTGGCCGCCGAGGCGGACGCGGGGGCGAAGAGGCGGCTAGCCTTGCGGGGGGGTCTGGCCACCGGCGACATCACCTGGCAGCCCGGCTTCCGGGACGTCCGCGCGGAGCTGGCCCAGCTGGATCTACCCCTGCTGGATGCCGGCGGGGGCGGGCAGGGCGGCGGCGATGCCGCCGGGCCGCTCACGGAGACGCTGCCGGATGCGCCTGCCTCGAGCTGGCCCGAGGTGGCGGCGCAGGTCGCCCATCTCCGGCTGGCAGGGCAGACGGCCGGGGCCGGCTACCTCCACCTGCGCCCGGACGGCGAGGCGCTCCGCCTGGCCGAGGCGCATCTGCGCGGCCCGGCCTTGGAGCTGACCGGCAGCGGTGTGTGGCGGGACGAGCGGACCCTGCTGCGCGTCCAGATGGGCGCTGGGGATGTGGGCGACGTGCTCAGCCTGCTCGGCGCCCCGCGGGCGGTGCAGCGCGCCGAGGCGCAGATCGGCGCGGAGCTGGGCTGGCCGGGGGCGCCCTGGCAGGTCGGTCTCGCCGGCCTGACCGGGGATATCCGGGTGCATATGGCCAATGGGTGGATCACCGATGTGGACCCGGGGGCCGGGCGGCTGGTAGGACTGCTCGGCCTGCGCATGATGCCGCGGCAGGTCCTCATCGATTTCGGCCAGCTCTTCGGCGCGGGGTTCGCCTTCGATGAGCTGCAGGGACGGCTGACCGCCACCAGGGGCAAGGCGCGGATCCGGGATCTGCGCATCACGGGGCCCGCGGCGCACGTTACCATAACCGGAGACGTCGACCTGGGCGCGCGCGCCTACGATAACCGCGTCCGGGTCGAGCCGCGACTGGGGGCGACCATGCCGCTGCTCGGGGCGCTGCTCGGCGGCGGTGTCGGCGCCGTCGGCGGTTTCCTGGCGGACCAGCTCTTCGGCGCGGGGGTGGATCGCGCCGCAGCGGTCCGCTATCGAGTGGTGGGTCCGTGGAACGATCCCCGCGTATCCAGGCTTGGAGTCGAGGATGCATCAGAGCGTTAATGCCGAGCGGGGGCTGTCCGAGCACAGCCGGTCCCTGCAGTCCGTGCTGGCGGCGGTGCAGATGGCCTCCGGTCCGCATGTGGAGGCGAACCTGGCGGAGGCCGGGCGGCGCATCGGCGAGGCGGCCGCGGCCGGTGCCGAGCTGGTCGCCCTGCCCGAGAATTTCGCCATCATGGGCTACCGGGACACCGACAAGCTGCGTGAGGCGGAGGTGGACGGCGAGGGGCCGATCCAGGCCTTCCTCGCCGAGCAGGCGCGGCACCACCGGGTGACCCTGGTGGGCGGGACTATCCCCCTGCGGGCCGAGGATCCCGAGCGCGTCCGGCCGGCGGCGCTGGTCTTCGGCCCCGACGGGCGCCGGCTCGCCGGGTACGACAAGATCCACCTCTTCGACGTCGAGGTCTCCCCGGGTGAGGCCTACCGGGAGTCGGCCACCCAGCAGGCCGGTGCCGAGCCGCTGGTGGTCGAGACGCCGGTAGGGCGTCTGGGGATCGCCGTCTGCTACGATCTGCGCTTCCCCGAGCTGTTCCGCGCCCTGGTCGAGAGGGGCGCCGAGATCCTGGTCGTGCCCTCGGCCTTCACGGCGGTCACCGGCCAGGCGCACTGGAATATCCTGGTCCGCGCCCGGGCCGTCGAGAACCTCTGCTACACGGTGGCGCCGGACCAGGGCGGTTACCATGTCAACGGCCGCGAGACCCACGGCGAGAGCATGATCGTCGATCCGTGGGGCCGGGTCCTGGCGAGCCAGGCGCACGGGGCCGGCGTCGTCACGGCCTCGGTGAGCCTGGCCCGGCTCCGCCAGATCCGCGAGCGTTTCCCTGCCCTCCTCCACCGCAAGCTGTAGGTCGCGACCATGAGCCGAGACGAAGCCGCAACCGTGACGACCGATCCGATCCGGGACGCCGAGGCGCAATTGCTGGCGCCTGCGGCGCTGGACGAGGCGGGCCTCGATCAGGTCTTCAGCCGCCTGCTGCGCCCGGGCGTGGACTTTGCCGACCTCTACTTCCAGGCCGCCCGCCGCGAGGTCTGGGTCCTGGAGGACGGCATCGTCCGCGAGGGCAGCTACAGCGTCGATCGCGGCGTGGGCGCGCGCGCCGTCGCCGGCGAGCGGACCGGCTTCGCCTACTGCGACGAGATCGAGCTGCCGGCCCTGCTGGGCGCCGCCTCGGCGGCCAGCGCCGTGGCCCGTAGCGGGGCCTCGCGCGGCCTTGAGGCGTTTCGCGGCAAGCCGGGGCATGCCCTCTACGGCGGTGACGATCCCCTCGCCAGCCTCGATGCCGACAGCAAGGTGGCGCTTCTGCGCCGCGCCGAGGCGGCGGCCCGCGACGTAGACCCGCGCATCGAGCGTGTGGTGGCGAGCCTCGCCGGCGTCCACGACACCGTCCTGGTGGCCGACTCCGAGGGGGGCTGGGCTGCCGACGTCCGTCCCCTGGTCCGGCTCAACGTCTCCGTGCTGGCGGCTGCCAGCGAGCGGCGCGAGAGCGGCAGCTCCGGCGGGGGCGGGCGCTACACCTACGAGCGCCTGGTCGCGCCGGGGCAGGTGGAGGCCTACGCCCGCGAGGCGGCCCGCCAGGCCCTGGTCAACCTCGAGGCCGAGGAGGCCCCGGCGGGCAACCTGCCGGTGGTCCTCGGTCCCGGCTGGCCCGGGGTGCTGCTCCACGAGGCGGTCGGCCACGGCCTGGAGGGCGATTTCAACCGCAAGGGGACCTCGGCGTTCAGCGGCCGTATCGGCGAGCGGGTCGCCTCGCCGCTGTGTACCGTGGTCGACGACGGGGCCATGGCGGAGCGCCGCGGCTCGCTGAGCATCGACGACGAGGGCCACCCCACCCAGCGCAATACGCTCATCGAGGCGGGCGTGCTCACCGGCTACATGCAGGATCGGCAGAACGCCGGGCTCATGGGTGCGGCCCGCACCGGCAACGCCCGGCGCGAGTCGTACGCCCACCCGCCCATGCCGCGTATGACGAACACCTACATGCTCGCCGGGCCCCACGAGCCGGAGGAGATCGTCGCCTCGGTGGACCGCGGGCTCTACGCGGTGCACTTCGGCGGCGGCCAGGTGGATACCACCTCCGGGAAGTTCGTCTTCTCGGCCAGCGAGGCGTACTGGATCGAGAACGGGCGGATCCAGCACCCGGTCAAGGGGGCGACGTTGACCGGCAACGGGCCGGACGTCCTCACCCGGGTAGACATGGTGGGCAACGACCTCGAGCTCGACACCGGCGTTGGCGTCTGCGGCAAGGAGGGGCAGAGCGTCCCCGTCGGCGTCGGCCAGCCCACGCTGAAGGTCGACGGCATAACAGTGGGCGGGACGCAGGCGTAAGGCAGCCGCCGGCAGCCCGCCCGATCGAGAGCGCAACCAGTCAATGGGGTCCCAAGACGTATGTCCGATCCGCGCAACGAGCTACCCGCCGCCGAGGAGCTGGAGCGCCTCGTCGCCCTGGCCCTGGATGATGCCCGTGGCCGCGGCGCGACCGCTGCCGAGGCGGCGTTCTCCAGCGATCTCGGCCTGTCTGCGAACGTGCGCAAGGGCGATATCGACACCCTGGAGCACCACCGCGGTCGCGACCTCGGCGTGACGGTCTACATGGGCGGCTGCAAGGGCAGCGCCTCGGCGGGGGCGCTCTCCGAGGCGGCGGTCCGGGACGCCGTGCGGGCGGCCTGCGACATCGCCCGCTACACCTCCGACGATCCGGCCAACGGCCTGGCGCCGGCGGAGCGCATGGTCCAGGATCCGCCGGATCTGGACCTGGATCACCCCTGGCAGCTCTCCGCCGACGAGGCGGTGGAGCTGGCCCGCGAGTGCGAGGCCGCGGCCGTCGAGGCGGATGCGCGCATCGAGAATACCGAGGGCGCGGGCGTCGGTGTCCACCGCGGCCTGTACGCCTACGGCAATACCCACGGCCTCTTCGCCGTGCTGCCGGAGTCGCACCACAGCATCCACTGCGTGGCTGTTGCCGGGCACGGCGAGGCCATGCAGCGCGATTACCACTACACCGTGGCGCGGGATCCGGCCGCCCTGGAGGCGGCACGGGCGGTGGGGCGGCAGGCAGCGGAGCACGCCGTGGCCCGGCTGGGGGCGGCCAGCCTGGGCACCGAGCGGGTGCCGGTGCTCTTCCAGGCGCCGGTGGCCAAGGGGCTGATCGGCCATCTGGTCTCCGCGGTGAGCGGCAGCGCCCTGTACCGAGAGGCCTCCTTCCTGGCCGGTAGCGCCGGGCGGCAGATCTTCCCGGACTGGGTGCAGATGGTCGAGCGGCCGCACATCCCGCGCGCCCTCGGCAGCGCCGCCTTCGACGCCGAGGGGGTGGCCACGGCGGACGCGGCCCTGGTCGAGGGCGGGGTGCTGCAGCGCTACGTCCTGGACAGCTACTCGGCCCGCCGGCTGGGCCTGGCGACGACCGCGAACGCCGGCGGTGTCCACAACCTGGAGGTGGCCCACGGCAGCGACGATCTCGATGGCCTGATCCGGCGGATGGGCCGCGGCCTGATCGTCACCGAGCTGATGGGGCAGGGCGTGAACCTGGTCACCGGCGACTACTCCCGCGGCGCAGCCGGCTTCTGGGTGGAGGACGGCGCCATCGTCCGCCCGGTGCAGGAGGTCACCATCGCTGGCCACCTGGGCGATATCTTCGCCGGCATCCAGGCGGTGGGCAGCGATGTCGACCGCCGCGGCGGCATCCGCACCGGCTCGATCCTCACCGCCGAGATGACGGTCGCCGGGCAGTGAGCCGCCGCCCGGGGGCGGCGGCGCGGATCAGCCGTCCGTGCTGTCGCCGGCCTCCTGCCGCAGGCGCGCGAGGTGCTTCTGGGTCAGCTCCTTGAAGCGGGGCGTCAGGCCGGCGTCGGCGTAGATGGGATCCCCCTCCTCGTCCTCGGCGACGACGTGACGGCCCTGCACGTAGGGGAAGCTGACCTCGATCTCGTCGAGGCTGGCGGAGAGGAGATCGGTGATCAGCTCTGTCTCCGAGCGGCCGGGGTACATCTCGGCCAGCGCCGCGAGCTTGGCGGCGTCCTGCAGCGGCAGCCGCACGCTGTAGGCGTGGGGTGTGCGCTGCTCCGAGGCGTTCTCCTCCCAACGCTTGACCAGCTCTTTCAGCCTCATCGTCTCTCCCCGTCGCTCCGTGTAGGCCTGGCCCGAGTATGCCATGCGCGGCCCGTCAGCACGAGTCCTCCTCGCTGAAGCCGTTGCTCACCAGCTCCGCCAGGGCGGCCACGGCCGCCTCGGCGTCGGTGCCCTCGGCCTCGAGGACGAGCTCGGCCCCGTCGCCGGCCGCGAGCATCATCAGCCCCATGATGCTCTTGCCGTTGACCCGCTTGTCGCCGTGGCAGACGTGGATCTCGCACGCGTACGCGCTGGCGAGGGCCACGAAGCGGGCGGCGGCCCGGGCGTGGAGGCCGAGGTGGTTATGGATCGTGGTCGTTCGGCGGATCATGGCAGTGAGGTCCCTTGGCCCACTTCGATGATGCCAGCGCGCCCGCCAGCGGCTGCCGATCCGGCTAGCTCCTCCAGCGTGCGGCTGGGGTAGTTGAATACACGCAGGAGCATGGGCAGATTGAGCCCCGTGACCACCCGGCAGCAGCGCGTTCCGCCGGCCGCCACGGCGACGTTCGCCGGGGTCGAGCCGTAGGCGTCGGTCAGGACGAGGACCCCGCCACCGTCGTCGAGCTGGGTGATCAGCCCCCGGCCGCGCTCGACAAGGGTCTCCAGCTCCTCCTCGTCGAGGATCTCCAGGGAGCGGCTCTGGAGCGGGCAGAGCCCCAGGGTCCGCGAGGCCGCCGTGAGGATCTCGCTGCCGATGTGGCGATGGGCGACGATGAGCAGGCCGACCCTCATGACAGCTCCCTGTGGCGCAGGCTGATGTGGCTGCACGCCGGCCGCAGGGCTGCGGTAAGGCGCTCGGCCAGGTAGACGGAGCGGTGCTGGCCACCGGTGCAGCCGATGGCCACGGTCAGGTAGCTGCGCCCCGCAGCCTCATAGGTGGGCAGCCAGTGGCCCACCAGGTCGCGGATCTGGGTGAACAGCGTCTCGGTCTCCGGCTGGGACTCCAGGAAGGCGCACACCTCGGCGTCGCGGCCCGTGTGCGAGCGCAGCTGCTGCTCCCAGTGGGGGTTGGGCAGGCAGCGGGCGTCGAAGACGTAGTCCGCGTCGGTGGGCACACCGTGCTTGAAGCCGAAGGACTGGATCAGCACGGAGAGCCCGCTCCGCTCGCCGGCGACGCGCTCGGAGATCAGGGCGCGCAGGTCGTGGACCGTGGTCCGCGAGGTGTCCATGGACCAGTCCGCGGCCTCGCGCAACGGCTCCAGGAGGGTGCGCTCGGCCTCCAGGGCGTCCGTCAGGGGCTTCTCCCCCTCCGCGAGCGGGTGGCGCCGCCGGGTCTCGCTGTAGCGGCGCATGAGGATGGGGTCCTCGGCGTAGAGGAAGAGCAGCTCCGTGCTGATCCCCTGCTCGCTGATCTGCTCCAGGGTCTCGGGCAGCCGCTGCAGGTCGCGCGTCGGGTTGCGGGCGTCGATGCCCACCGCGAAGCGCTCGCCGGTCGGGGCGTCGCTGTGCAGCGCGTAGTCGGCGAGGTCGTCGATCAGGCTCACCGGCAGGTTGTCGATGCAGTAGTAGCCGGCGTCCTCCAGGGTATGGAGGGCCACGCTCTTGCCGGAGCCCGAGAGCCCGGTGACGATGATCAGGTGCACGCCGCTCATGCGGTCTCCCCGCCGACCGCGCCAGTCGGCGTGGTGCTCCGTTGCGGGTGGCCAGCCGCCGCCTCGATCAAGGGCGCCAGGGGCCGTCGGAGGCTGTCGGTCAGGGTGATCCGCGGGAGGCGGACGCCGAGCAGCCAGAGCTCATCGCGGCGCCCCTGCAGCAGGGCCTCCGCCTCGCTGGGGCCCGGCTCCGGCTGCAGCCGGAGGCACAGCCCGATCTCCGCCCGGCGGCGGCAGGCGCCGGGGTAGAGATCGGCCACGTCGGTCGCGCCCAGATCGCGCAGGTAGAGCAGCCCGCGGCCCTCGTCCGGGCATTCGCCCAGGAGCCGGTTACCGTCCCGGCGCAGCTGTACGGCGTCATCGGTGACCAGGGCGTGGCCCCGGTCGAGCAGCGCCGCAGCGGCATCGCTCTTGCCGGCGCCGCTCGGCCCCTCGAGGAGGACCCCGCATCCGCCGAGCACGACCAGGACGCCGGGGATCAGGCTCGGCTCCTGCGGCGCGCTCAAGACGGATCGGTGTGGGATTGCCATTCACGCAGCGCGTTGAGGAGCTCGCTTCTGTCGCTGGCGCGGCGCAGGCGCTCGCACAGCACGCTGTCGCTGAACATCTCGGCCAGCGTGGCGAGGATCTGCAGGTGCTCGTCGGTGAAGTGCTCCGGTACGACCAGGGCGAAGAGGAGGTCCACAGGGGCCTTGTCGAACGCCTCGAAGTCGATGCCCTCATCCAGGCGCAGCAGCGCGCCGAGGGGCTGGCCAAGGCCGCTGATCCGGGCGTGGGGCAGGGCGACGCCGTGCCCCAGGCCGGTGCTCCCGAGCCGCTCGCGGGCCATCAGCCGGCTGCTGACCTCCTCGGCGTCGAGGCTGTGCTCGGAGGCCTCGATCAGCTCGCCGGTGCGCTGGAGGACCTGCTCTTTGCTGGCGACGCCGCTCTCGCAGCGGATGCGTTCTGGTGTGATGAGTCGCTCGATGTCCATGGGGTGTCCGATCGGCTGGCCCGCTTTACCGCGTCCCGGCGAGCCTGGCAGCTCGCTGCCGGGGACGCGCCCTGCCGCCGGTGACCGGCGGCCCTGTCTTGTCTGGCTTCCAGGCTTTGACGATCGGGTCTATCCGAGTGTACGTCAACAGCCCCTCGCTCTGCTCGTGCGCCGCTCCCTGGCGAGGCAGCTACCGTCCGGGGGTCTCCTTGCGCTCCGCGGAGGAGGCGATGGCCAGGGATTCCCGGTACTTGGCGATCGTCCGCCGCGCCACCTGGATCCCCTCCTCCTGCAGGATACGCGCGATGGCGCTGTCGCTCAGCGGCTTGGTGCGGTCCTCCTCCTGGATCAGGCGGCGGACCCGGGCCCGGATGGCCGTCGCCGAGGCTTCCCCGCCGTCGCTGGTCGGCACGTGGCTGGAGAAGAAGTACTTGAACTCGAAGGTGCCGCGGGGCGTGTGCATGTACTTGTTGGTGGTGATGCGGGAGATCGTGGACTCGTGCATCTCCACCGCCTCGGCGATCTCGCGCAGCACCAGGGGGCGCATGGCCTCCTCGCCGTGGTCGAGGAAGCCGTGCTGGCGCTCCACGATGGCGCTGGCGACCTTTAGCAAGGTCTCGTTCCGGCTGCGGAGGCTCTTGATGAGCCAGCGTGCCTCCTGCAGGTGGTTGCGGAGGCAGTGCTTGTCGGCCTTCTGGTCCGTCCTCTGGATCAGGCTGGCGTAATAGGCGTTGATGCGCAACCGGGGGGCTGTCTCCGGGTTCAGCTCCACCTGCCAGGCGCCGTCCCGGCGGGAGATGAGCACATCGGGGATCACGGCCTCGGGGGTGGTAGCGCTGATCTGGGCCCCCGGGCGGGGGTCCAGGTGCTGGAGGAGCGCGAGGGTGGCCTCGAGCTCCTCCGCCTCGATGCCCAGCGCCCGGCACAGCCCGGCGTGGTTGCGCTCGGCGAGCAGTGACGGGTGGTCGTGCAGGGCGCGCAGGGCCTCGTCCCGCCACGGGGTCCCTGTCGGTAGCTGCTCGAGCTGGACGCACAGCGCCTCTTGCGGGTTGCGGGCGGCCACCCCCACGGGGTCGAGGCGCTGGATCTTGCGCAGCACCGCCTCGAGCTCCTCGGCGCCGATGGCCGCGTCCGCCGGGTAGCCGGCGAGGAGGTCGTCGATGCCCTGCGTGAGGCAGCCCGTCTCCTCGTCCACGGCGTCGATGATGACCTCGGCGATGGTGCGCTCGCGCCCGGTCAGCGCCTCGAGCTGGATCTGGTCGAGCAGGTGCTGCTGCAGGCCGGGGGAAGAGGCGGGGCGATTGTCGATCAGCTCGTGCTGGCTGCCGGCCTCCTCGGCCGCGCCGACCGCGGTGCTGCCCTCGTAGATGGCGTCCCAGGTGGTATCGACGGGCAGGTCCTCGGGGATGTCTGCCTCGGCAGCGGGTTCCGTCTCCGGCTGCGCCTCGTCGGCCTCATCCTGGGGGGCGTCGTCGTCCTCGAGCTCGAGCATGAGGTTGGATTCCAGCGCCTGCTGGATCTCGGTGCGCAGCTCCATGCTCGATAGCTGCAGCAGCCGGATGGCCTGCTGCAGTTGCGGGGTCATCGTCAGCTGCTGGCCGAGGTGGAGCTGAAGGGTCTGCTTCATGGCTGCCATCAGGTCGGTTGCCGGCAGATCACAGGCGGAAGTCCTCGCCCAGGTAGACCGCCCGCACACGGGGGTCGGAGAGGATGGCCTCGGCGTCGCCGGCGGTCAGGACCTCCCCGTCGCTGAGGATATAGGCCCGCTGCACGATGCCGAGGGTCTCCCGCACGTTGTGATCGGTGATGAGCACCCCGATCCCGCGCTCCGCGAGCTGGCGGACGATCTGCTGGATCTCCCCGACGGAGATCGGGTCGACCCCGGCGAAGGGCTCATCGAGCAGGATGAACCGCGGGTCGGTCGCCAGGGCGCGGGCGATCTCCACGCGCCGGCGCTCGCCGCCCGACAGAGCGATCCCCGGGGCGTCGCGCACGTGGGTGACGCCGAGCTCCTCGAGCAGCCGGTCGAGCTCTCGCTGCCGCTGCGTGCCGTCGAGGTCGCTGCGCAGCTGCAGGATCGCCCGTACGTTATCCGCCACGCTCAGCTTACGGAAGACCGACGGCTCCTGGGGGAGGTAGCCGATCCCGAGGCGGGCCCGTGCGTGGACAGGCAGCCGGGTCAGATCGGTCCCCTCGAGCGTGACGCGCCCCGCGTCGGCCTGGACCAGGCCGACGACCATGTAGAAGCAGGTGGTCTTGCCGGCGCCGTTGGGGCCGAGCAGGCCGACGATCTCGCCGTTGGTGAGCTCGAGATCGGCGCCGTCGACGACGGCCCGGCCGCGGTAGTGCTTGGTCAGGCCCTCGGCACGCAGCGTAACCACGGCTCACTCCGTCTCCCGCCGGCCGGGGTGGAGGATGGTCCGCGCCCGCTCCCCCTCGCTGCCGCGGGCCTGCATGGTGCGGCTCTCCAGGTCGACCTTGATGGTCTCGGCGGTGGTCTCGTCCTCGCCCTGCCACACCCGGGCATCGCCCTCGAAGCGGGCGCGCTCCGGGCCCTGCGCGTAGTACGTCATGCGCCTCGCCTCGGCGTGGACCGGCTGCTTCTGCTGCTGCGGCTGATCGCGGAAGGTGGCGGGCGAGCCTTCCACAACGATGTGGTCGAGCTCGCCCTCGTCGTGGGTGTGGACCTCCATGCGCTCGCCGGTGATGCGCATCTCGCCCCGGGTCATGACGGCATCCCCCTGGTAGACGCTGACCCCGGTCACGGTATCGACGTCGGCGGTGTCCGCCTCCAGCGCCACCGGCGGCTCCTCGCCGCCCTGGGCGAGGGCGGAGGTGGCGGCCGCGCCTAGCAGGGCGGCCGCTATCGAGGCCAGGCCACGGCTACAACGGGCAGGCTCAGCGCAGCTCATACTGTCCCCGTACGTCGGCGTGTAACTGCAATTGGTCGCGCCGGTAGTCTAGGGTCATCCCCGTGCCGCGTATAGTGCCGGCCGGCTGGCGGGCAGTCACCGGGGCCTCGGTCACCGCCTCGCCGCTCTCCAAGTCGACGTGCAGATCCCGGGTATCGACGGTCAGGCGCGGCCGCCTCGGAGTCGCCGGGCGGTGGATCGTCACCTCCTTGTGGAGGGCCACGGCCTGCGCCTGGCGGTCGGCGACACCGAACGGCGCCCGGGCTCGCCAGGTGGTACCCGTCCGGGAGCGCATGGCCAGCCGCGGGGCCTGGACCTCCAGCTCGCTGCGCTCCGGGAAGTGCTCGCCGCGCTCGCCGCGCAGGGTGGTGCGCCGGGCGCCCTGCTCGTCGTAGGCCACCATCTCGAAGCCCTCCAGGAAGAAGTCCGGTCGCCCCGGTGGGGGGGTCTCCTCGGCGCTCGGGCCGCTCCCCTGGTCCGGATCCCGCGTGAGGAGCACGCCCAGCAGCGCCGTGGCGAGGGCCGCCAGGAGCAGGAAGAGGAGCCGCCCCTGTGCCATCAGGCGCTTGTGCTCGTGAGCATCGCGGCCAGCTCACCGTGGGTGTGGAGGATCAGCTCGCTCACCTCTCGCGCGGCGCCGCGCCCGCCGGGGTGCTGGGTGGCCCAGTTGGCGCAAGCGTGCACGTGGGGGTGCGCGTCGGCCACCGCGATGCCGAGACCGGCCTGGCGGATGGCGGGCAGGTCGACGAGATCATCGCCGGTGTAGGCGCAGGCCTGCGGCGACAGCCCGAGCCGCTCGGCGATCTCGCACAGGGCCTGCCCCTTCTGGGAGCGGCCGCGGAGGATGTGCTCGACGCCCAGCTCCTCGGCGCGGCGCATCACGGCGTGGCTGCCGCGGGCGGTGATCCAGCCTACCTCGATCCCGGCCTCGCGGAGCATGCGCAGCCCCTTGCCGTCGTGGATGTGGAAGGCCTGTAGCGGCTCGCCGCTGCCGCCCGTGTAGACGGTGCCGTCGGTGAGGACGCCGTCGACGTCGAACAGCACCAGCCGTATGGCGGCGGCGCGCGCCAGGATGTCCGGCTCCGGCAGGCTGCAGTAGGGGATCGCGCTATCGCTCATACGACACCGGCGCGCAGCAGGTCGTGCATGTTCAGGGCCCCGACGAGGCGCTGCTCCGCGTCGGTGACCAGCAGGGCGTTGATACGGTGGCGCTCCATGCGCTCGGCGGCCTCGGCAGCGAGCAGCTCCGGGGAGGCGTTGTGCGGGCCAGGCGTCATGACCGCTTCGATGGCGGTGTGGTGGATATCGGCGCCGCTATCCAGGGTGCGGCGCAGGTCGCCGTCGGTAAAGATGCCGAGCACGCGCGCCTCGGCGTCCACGATCGCCGTCATGCCGAGCCCCTTGCGGCTGATCTCCAGCAGCGCATCGCGCAGGGCCGTGCCGGGCCGGACCCGCGGGATACGCTCGCCGGTCTGCATCACGTCCTCGATGCGCAGCAGCAGGCGCCGGCCGAGCTTGCCGCCGGGGTGGGAACGGGCGAAGTCCTCGGCGGTGAACCCCCGGCTGTCGAGCAGGGCGACGGCTAGGGCGTCGCCTGCGGCGAGGGTCGCCGTGGTGCTCGCCGTAGGGGCCAGGCCCAGGGGGCAGGCCTCCTGCTCGACGCCCACGTCCAGGTGCGCGGTGGCCGCCTCCGCCAGGGTGGAGCCGGGGCGGCCGGTCAGGGCGATGAGCGGCACCCCGAGGCGCTTGATGAGCGGCAGGAGGGCGGTGATCTCGTCCGTCTCGCCGGAGTTGGAAAGGGCGACGATCACGTCGTCGGCGGTGATCATGCCCAGGTCGCCGTGGCTCGCCTCGCCGGGGTGGACGAAGAAGGCCGGCGTGCCGGTGCTCGCCAGGGTGGCGGCGATCTTGGAGCCGATGTGCCCGGACTTGCCCATGCCGGTGACGATGACCCGGCCGCGGCAGGCGAGCATATACCGGCACGCCTCGCTGAACGACGGGCCGAGCCGCTCGGCGAGACGGGTGACGGCGTCCGCCTCGAGCCGGAGCACGGCGCGGCCGAGGGCCTGGAGCCGCTCACCGGAGCCCGGCTCCGTATCGCCGGCCTGGTGCTGCTCGATCAGGGTGTGTATAGGGGTCATGCGTCTATTCTACCCCAAGCCTCCGCTGCTCCGGGTGCAATTGACGGTCTCTCCGGCGAGATTGATACTGCCGGCATCCTGGAGGAAAGGATCGAGCCATGACCGCCGTAGAACAAGGTGACCCCCTCGCTGCCGTGCGCGGGCTGCACTTCCGGCGCGGGGGGCGGTCGATCTTCGACGGCGTGGACATGACCATCCGGCGTGGTCAGGTCACCGCCATCATGGGCCCGAGCGGCAGCGGCAAGACGACGCTGCTGCGGTTGCTCGGCGGACAGCTCCACCCCCAGGGCGGCACCGTGGAGGTGATGGGCCAGGAGGTCCCCGCCCTGGGCAGGCGGGCGCTGTACCAGCTGCGCCAGCAGATGGGCATCCTCTTCCAGAGCGGCGCCCTGTTTACGCACCTGTCCGTATTCGAGAATGTCGCCTTCCCCGTGCGTGAGCACACCAGCCTGCCCGAGTCGCTGCTGGAGACCCTGGTCTTGCTCAAGCTCGAGGCGGTGGGGCTGCGCGGTGCCCGCCACCTGATGCCATCGGAGCTCTCCGGCGGCATGGCCCGGCGGGTAGCGATGGCCCGCGCCATCGCCCTGGATCCGGTGCTGCTCATGTACGACGAGCCCTTCGCGGGGCAGGATCCGATCACGATGGGCGTCCTGGTGGACCTTATACGGCGGCTCAATGACACCCTCGGGCTGACCTCCGTGGTCGTCTCCCACGACGTCTCTGAGACGCTGGCCATCGCCGACTACGTCTATCTGCTGGCCGACGGGGCGCTGGTGGCGGAGGGCAGCCCGGCTAGCCTGCAGGCCTCGGCGGAGCCCTCGGTGCGGCAGTTCCTCGACGCCCGCCCGGATGGCCCGGTGCCGTTCCACTACCCGGCCCCGGATCTGGCCGCGGACCTGGCGGGGAGGGGGGCACCGTGATCGGGCTGCTGCGGATGCTGGGCGCCCGGACCCTGGAGGGGCTGCGCGGGCTGGGCGAGGCGGTCCTGCTCGTGGCGCGCATCCTGCGTGCAGCGCCGGCGGTGGCGCTGCGCCCGCGGCTGCTGATCGAGCAGCTCTACGCCGTTGGCGTCCAGTCCATGGTGATCATCCTGGTCTCGGCGCTGTTCATCGGCATGGTCCTTGGCCTGCAGGGCTACTACACCCTCGCCGATTTCGGGGCTACCGAGGCCGTCGGGACCATGGTGGCGCTGTCCCTGGTCCGCGAGCTCGGCCCGGTGGTCACGGCGCTGCTCTTCGCCGGGCGAGCCGGCTCGTCCCTGACCGCGGAGGTAGGGCTGATGAAGGCCACCGAGCAGCTCTCCAGCATGGAGATGATGGCGGTGGATCCGGAGCGGCGCATCCTGGCGCCGCGGTTCTTCGCCGCGTTGATCGCCGTCCCCCTGCTCACCGCGGTGTTCAGCGTGATCGGGATCCTCGGCGGCTACCTGGTCACGGTGGGTATGATCGGGGTCGACAGCGGCCCCTTCTGGTCCAATATGCAGAACGCCGTCACGATCCGGGATGATATCCTCAACGGCGTGATCAAGAGCGCCGCCTTCGGCCTCCTCGCCGGCTGGATCACCCTCCACAAGGGCTACACGGCGGTGCCGACATCCAGCGGGGTGAGCAGGGCGACCACGCGCGGCGTGGTGCACGCCTCCCTCGCCGTGCTCGGGCTCGACTTCCTGCTCACCGCGCTGATGTTCGAATGACGGAGCACAGGGTATGAATCAGCGGCTCGTGGAGATTGGGGTAGGGTTGTTCGTGGCTGCCGGCCTGGCCGCGCTGCTGGTCCTGGCCCTCCAGGTCAGCGGCCTGGCGGAGCTGCGCCAGGGCACCGGCTACCAGGTTACCGCCAAGTTCGAGAATGTGGGCAGCCTGCGCGAGCAGGCGCCGGTCAGCATGGCGGGCGTCCGCATCGGGCGCGTCGAGGCTATCGAGCTGGATCCGGCGAGCCACCGGGCGACCGTGCATATGCGCATCAAGGAGCGCTACGACAGCATCCCGGAAGACAGCACGGCGGCCATCTACACCGCTGGCCTGCTAGGCGAGCAGTACGTGGGCCTGCAGCCCGGCTGGGAGAGCGAGTCCCTGGATGACGGCGACCGTATCGCGGATACGCAGTCCGCCGTCGTGCTCGAGCGGCTCCTCGGCCAGTTCCTCACGAACACCCAGGAGTAGGGACGTGCCGGCGGCGCTTGGAGGTAGTGAAGATGCTCAGGTATAGATGGCTCGGCGGCATCGGGCTCGCCCTGGCGGCGGCCCTGGCCCTGGCCGGTGCGACGGTGGCCCAGTCGGCCGGCCCGGAGACGGTCGTGGATGAGGTCACCCACGAGCTCCTGGAGGTGCTCGATGAGCGCGGCGAGGCGCTCAGCGACGATCCGGTGGCCCTCTACGAGGCGCTGGCGCCGCTCATCGAGCCGCACATCGCCTACGACCGGATCGGTGCGCACATCCTCGGCCCGTACTGGCGCAAGGCCGACGCCGAGACGCGGCAGCGGTTCATCCGCGAGTTCCAGCGCAGCCTGCTGCGGACCTACGCCTCCCGCATGGAGGACTACCAGGGGGATGTGGCGATCCGCATCCTCGGTAGCCGGCCCCGGGATGGCGGCGCCCAGGTGGGCATGGAGGTCGATACCGGCAGCGGTAGCCCGACGCGCATCCTGTATCGCCTGGAGCAGCAGGATGGCGCCTGGAAGCTGGTGGATGTCACCGCCGAGGGCGTGAGCCTGATCCACAATTACCGCGAGGACTTCCGGTCCCGGCTGCGGGAGAAGGATCTTGAGACGGTGATTGACGAGATGGCTGCGCGCAACCGGGAGCTCGGTTTCGAATGAGCCTTGCCAGCCTCGAGCGCGGCGCCGACGGCACCCTGCGCCTGGCCGGTGCGCTGGATTTCGCCAATGCGCCTGTGCTGTGGCGCCAGGGCCGGGCGATCTTCGAGGCGGGCGGGGCGGTGAGCCGGGAGATCGACCTGGCCGCCGTCGAGCGCACCGACAGCGCCGGCGTGGCGCTGCTCATCGATTGGACCCGGCAGGCGCGCGCGCAGGGCGGCAACCTGCGGCTGCGCCACGTGCCGCAGCAGATGCTCGCCATCGTCCAGGCGAGCGGGGTGCAGGCGGTGTTCGATATCGCCGACGACCCGGCCTGAATCGCGTATAATTCAGCGCCCTGCAGCGGGAGTCGCGGCCAGCGTCGGAAGGAGAGGCCCCCATGATGGAGCCCGAAGAGATCGAGAGCCTGGTGCGTGCCGAACTCGGCGATGCCCAGGTCCAGGTTCGCGGCGACGGCCGCCACTTCCAGGCCCTCGTGGTTACCCCGGCCTTCGAGGGGGTCTCGCGCATCAAGCGCCACCGTATGGTCCTCGATCCCCTGCGGGCGCACCTCGACAGGGATGCGCTGCACGCCATCTCCCTGCGCACCCTGACCCCGGGCGAGCACGAGTCCGAGCAGCAGGCGGGGTAGCCCTATGGAGCGCTTGCTCATCCGGGGCGGCACTCCGCTGTGCGGCGAGATCCGGATCTCCGGGGCCAAGAACGCGGCCCTGCCGGTCATGGCGGCGACCCTGCTCGCGGATGGGCCGACCATCGTCGGCAATATCCCCCACCTCCACGACGTCACCACCACCATGGAGCTGCTCGGGCGCCTGGGGGTGGAGCTGACCGTCCACGAGGGCATGGAGGTGGAGGTCAATACGGCGACCATCAAAAGCCTCCAGGCCCCCTACGAGCTGGTCAAGACCATGCGGGCCTCCATCCTCGTCCTCGGCCCCTTGCTGGCGCGCTTCGGGGAGGCGGAGGTGTCCCTGCCCGGCGGCTGCGCCATCGGCTCGCGGCCGGTCGATATCCACGTGGACGGGCTGCGCGCCATGGGCGCCGAGATCGAGGTGGCGGACGGCTACATCAAGGGCCGTGCCGGGCGGCTGCGGGGGGCGCACATCCGCATGGACCTCGTTAGCGTCACCGGCACCGAGAACCTGATGATGGCGGCGGCCCTGGCCCACGGCACCACGGTGCTGGAGAACGCCGCCCGTGAGCCCGAGGTGATCAATCTGGCCACATGCATCAACGCCATGGGCGGCCGCGTCCGGGGCGCCGGCACCTCGACGCTGACGATCGAGGGCGTGGAGCGGCTGTACGGCGTCCACCACCGCGTGCTGCCGGACCGGATCGAGACCGGTACCTACCTGGTCGCGGCCGCCATGACGGGCGGCGAGGTGCGGCTCAAGGATACGGCCCCGGCGCTGGTAGCGCCCCTCCTCGACAAGCTGCGCGACAGCGGCGCCGAGGTGGAGGCCGGCCGCGACTGGGTGGCCCTGCGCATGCGCGGCCGCCCCCGGGCCGTAGACCTGCAGACGGCGCCCTATCCGGGCTTTCCCACGGATATGCAGGCGCAGTTCTGCGCCCTCAACGCCATCTCCACCGGGGCGGGCTCGGTCACCGAGGGGGTCTTCGAGAACCGCTTCATGCACTGCCTGGAGATGCAGCGCATGGGCGCCGATATCCGGATCGAGGGGGCTACGGCGCAGATCCGCGGTGTCGAGCGGCTGACCGCCGCGCCGGTGATCGCGACCGATCTGCGCGCCTCGGCCAGCCTGGTGCTGGCCGGCCTGGTAGCCGAGGGCGAGACCCGAGTGGACCGCATCTACCACATCGATCGCGGCTACGAGTGCATCGAGGAGAAGCTTGCCCAGCTCGGGGCCGACATCCAGCGTGTCCCCGACTAGCCCAGGACCCCAACGGAGACCGAGTGACGACCATGAGCCGAATGCTGACCCTCGCCCTGTCGAAGGGGCGGATCTTGGAGGAGACCCTGCCGCTGCTGGCGCGCTGCGGGATCGAGCCGCAGGAGGACCCGGACGCCAGCCGCCGGCTGATCATCGGCACGAACCGTGACGACGTGCGGCTGCTGGTGGTGCGCGCCTCGGACGTGCCCACCTACGTCGAGCACGGCGGCGCCGACCTGGGGGTGGCCGGGCGCGACGTGCTCCTGGAGCACGGCGGCGAGGGGCTCTACGACCCGGTGGATCTGGGTATCGCCCGCTGCCGGCTCATGGTCGCCGGGCCCCCGGACGGCCCGCCTGCCGGGCGGCGGCCGCGGGTGGCGACCAAGTTCGTCCACCTGGCGCGGCAGCACTTCGCCGAGCAGGGCCGCCAGGCCGAGATCATCAAGCTCTACGGCTCCATGGAGCTGGCGCCCCTGGTGGGCATGGCGGACCTGATCGTGGATCTAGTGGACACCGGCAACACCTTGCGCGCCAACGGCCTGGCGCCGCTGGAGCCGATCACGGAGATCAGCTCCCGGCTGGTCGTGAACAAGGCCTCGCTGAAGACGAGCCCCGGGGGGGTCGGCGCGCTGATCGACGATCTAGCCGACGCGTCGCAGGCCGCAGCAGCCAGCTAACGGACGCCACGCAGACGAGAGGGGACAGCCATGGTCGAGATCAAGCGGGTGAGCACCACGCAGCCCGACTTCTGGGACAGCCTCGAGGCCCTGACCAGCTGGGGCAGCCAGCCGGGTGCTGCCGTCGAGCGGCGCGTCGCCGAGGTCGTCGACGGCGTGCGCAGCGGTGGTGACGCGGCGTTGCTCGACTATACGCGCCGGCTCGACGGCCGGGCGGCCGAATCGGTGGCGGAGCTGGAGGTGCCGGCCGCGGAGATGGCTGCTGCTTTCGAGCGTATCGCCCCGGAGAGACGCGAGGCCCTGGAGCAGGCCGCCGAGCGGATCCGCGCCTACGCCGAGCACCAGCGCCTGAGCTCCTGGGCGTACGAGGACGCCGACGGCAACCGGCTGGGCCAGCAGGTCAGCGCGCTGGACCGGGTCGGGGTCTATGTCCCCGGCGGCAAGGCGGCCTACCCCTCGTCGGTGTTGATGAGCGCCGTCCCGGCGCGGGTCGCCGGGGTCGGGGAGATCACCATGACAGTGCCGGCGCCAGACGGCGAGCTCTCGCCGCTGGTGCTCGCAGCCGCCCACGTCGCCGGCATCGACCGGATCCTGACGCTTGGCGGGGCGCAGGCGGTGGCGGCGCTGGCCTACGGCACCGAGACCGTGCCCAGCGTGGACAAGATCGTCGGCCCCGGTAACGCCTACGTCGCCGAGGCCAAGCGCCGGGTCTATGGCGTGGTGGGCATCGACATGATCGCCGGTCCCTCCGAGGTGCTGATCATCAGCGACGGCCAGGCGGATCCCGAGTGGATCGCCATGGATCTGTTCTCCCAGGCCGAGCACGACGAGGAGGCCCAGGCCCTGCTGGTCTGCCCGGACTTCGTCTTCCTCGACCAGGTTCAGGCGGCCATGGAGCGCCTGCTGCCGGACCTGGAGCGCTCGGAGATCATCCGCGCCTCGCTGGCCGAGCGCGGCGCCCTGATCTGCGTCCGCGATCTGCAGGAGGCGCAGCAGGTCGCCAACTACGTGGCCCCGGAGCACCTGGAGCTGTCGGTGGCCGAGCCGGACCAGCTGGTCGGCGGCATCCGCCACGCCGGCGCCATCTTCCTGGGCCACTACAGCGCCGAGGCCCTCGGCGACTACTGCGCCGGGCCCAACCACACCCTGCCCACCTCGCGCACTGCCCGGTTCGCCTCGCCGCTCGGCGTCTACGACTTCCAGAAGCGCTCGACGACCCTCTGCTGCTCGCCGCAGGGGGCCGCGAGGCTGAGTCGCCCCGCTGCGGAGCTCGCCCGGGGCGAGGGGCTGACGGCCCACGCCCGCTCCGCCGACTACCGTGGCCAGCAGGAGGGCAGCAGTGAGTGACGCCGCCGCGCGCGCCGCCCGCTGGGTGCGGCCCCAGGTCCAGTCGCTGACCGGCTACCGCGTGGCCGATCCGGGGGAGGTCATCAAGCTGGACGCCATGGAGAACCCCTGGCCTTGGCCGGGGGCGCTGGAAGAGGCCTGGCTGGAGCGCCTGCGCACGGTGGCCATCAACCGCTATCCCGATGCGGCGGCACGCGAGCTCAAGCCGCTGCTCCGCGATGGCCTCGGCGTCCCGGCGGACGCCGGGTTGCTCCTCGGCAACGGCTCCGACGAGCTCATCCAGCTCATCGACCTGGCGGTGGCCGGCAGCGGCCGTACCGTCCTGGCCCCGGCGCCGAGCTTCGCCATGTACCGGATCATCGCCGAGGTCACGGGTGCCACGTACGCCGAGGTCCCGCTGGGGCCGGATTTCGAGCTCGACCTGCCGGCGACCCTGGAGGCCCTGGCGGCCTATCAGCCCGCGGTGACCTACCTGGCGCACCCCAACAATCCCACCGGCAACGGCCTGGACCTGGATGCCGTGGCCGAGGTGGTGGCGCAGGCGGACGGCCTGGTGGTGGTCGATGAGGCCTACGCCCCCTACGCCGATACCACCTTCCTGCCGCGGGTGCTCGACCACCCCAATTGCCTGCTCCTGCGGACGCTCTCCAAGGTCGGCCTGGCCGGCCTCCGGGTGGGCGCGCTCATCGGCCATCCCGCCTGGCTGGAGGAGCTGGAGAAGTGCCGGCTCCCCTACAATCTGAGCGTCCCAGCCCAGGCGAGCGCCGCCTTCGCCCTGGAGCACCGGCAGGCCCTGGATCGGGCGGTGTCCCACGTGCTCGCGGAGCGCGGGCGGCTGGCGGAGGCGCTGCCGGCGGTGCCCGGTGTCCAGCAGGTCTGGCCGACGCAGACCAATTTCCTCACCTTCCGTGTCCCGCCCGGGTGCGGAGAGGCGGTGTACCGCGGGCTACTGGAGCGGGGGGTGCTGATCAAGTCCCTCCACGGCAGCCACCCGCGGCTGGCGGACTGCCTGCGGGTGACCGTGGGCCGGCCGGAGGAGAATGACCGCTTCCTGGAGGCCCTGGCGGAGGCCCTCGCGGCGGCGTAGGCGATCCCGGGAGCCGGGCCTGGCGCCCGGGCGGCGTCGTGTCGGCCCGGCTCAGCGCTGGCCCGGCTGGCGCGGCTGCGCCATCTCCGGGCGATCGCCGAGCGTAACCTGGCTGGAGAATCGCTCGCCGTCCCGGTAGCCGGTGACCGCCATCTCCGTGCCCGGTGCGCCTCGGCTCGCCGCCCGCAGCAAGTCCTGCACGTCGCGGATCGCGCGCTCGCCGAGCCGGGTGATGACATCGCCCGGCTGGATACCGGCGCGGTCCGCTGGCCCTCCGGGAAAGACGTCCGTGACGCCGACGCCCTCGGTGTCGGGGGCGACCCCGAACGACTCGGCTAGCGCCGGGGTGAGCCGCTGGGCCTGGACCCCGAGCCAGCCGCGTACTACCCGGCCGTGCTCGATCAGGTCGGCCGTGACCGTCTGCGCGATCCCTGCCGGGATGGCGAAGCCGATCCCCTGGGAGCCGCCGCTATCGCTGAAGATGGCTGTGTTGATGCCCACCAGGTCCCCTCGGGCGTCGATCAGCGCCCCGCCGGAATTGCCGGGGTTGATCGCCGCATCGGTCTGGATGAAGTTCTCGAAGGTGGACAGGCCGAGCTGATCCCGGCCGGTGGCGCTGATGATCCCCTGCGTTACCGTCTGCCCGACCCCGAAGGGGTTGCCGATGGCGAGGACGACGTCGCCGACCCGGGCCTGGCCATCCTCGGCGAAGGTGATCACCGGCAGCTCCGCGGCGTCGATACGCAGCACCGCCAGGTCCGTCGCCGGGTCCCGGCCGACCACGGTGGCCGCCCGCTGGCGGCTGTCGGCGAGCAGGACCTGGATCTGCTCGGCGTTGTCGATGACGTGGTGGTTGGTCACCACGTAGCCGTCCTCGGCGACGATGACGCCGGAGCCGAGGCTCGTCTCCGTGCGCTGCCGCTCCCGGGTCGGTGGCTCGCCGAAGAAGTGGCGGTAGAGGGGAGTATCGAGCCCGGGCGGTATCAGTTGCTCCGTGACCTGCTTGACGGTGAAGATGTTCACCACGGCAGGCGCGGCGCGCGCCACGGCCTCGGCGTAGGAGGCGGGGGCCGGCGCTGGCGTGGCGGTGCCACGGGAGCGGGCCGGCTCGGCCTGCGCCTGGGTCTGGTTGACCTCGACCCGCGGGGTCAGCGGGCCCAGCAGGCCCGGCTTGAGCCAGACGATCGCCAGGGCCAGGACCACGCCCAGGGCGGTATAGCCCACCAGGAAGCGCAGCCACGCGGTACCCTGGCGCCCCAATAGCCGCCACCGTGATGGTCCTGGTAGTCTCATCGTACTGCCTACGAGGGATTAACCCCCTATGGTGCATCGAAACCGCCTGCAAGCATACCTGGACGAGCGCCTTACGCCGGAGGCGTACACGGACTATGCGCCCAACGGGCTGCAGGTCGAGGGCCGTGAGGAGATCGCCACTGTCGTGACCGGCGTCACCGCCAGCGCGGCGCTCCTCGAGGCGGCCCGGGACCTGGGGGCCGATGCGGTGCTGGTCCACCACGGCTACTTCTGGAAGGGGGAGGACCCGCGCGTCGTCGGGATGAAGGCGCGGCGCCTGGGGCTGCTGATGGGGTCGGGCATGAGCCTGCTCGCCTACCACCTGCCTCTGGACGCCCACCCGGAGCTGGGGAACAACGCCGGCATCGCCGGGCTCCTGGGGCTGACCGTCGAGGCGCGGCACACCGCCAAGGGCGTCCCTGGCCTCCTGTGGAGCGGCACCCCCGCCGCGCCGCTGGGCCCGGCCGAGCTGGGCGAGCGCCTCGAGCACGCCTTCGGGCGCCCGGCCACCCACGTCGCCGCCGGCCCGGGGCCGATCCGCCGCCTGGCTTGGTGTAGCGGCGGGGCCGACGCGCTGATCGATCAGGCCGCCGACCTCGGCGTGGACGCCTTCATCTCCGGCGAGATCTCCGAGCCGACCGCCCACGTCGCGCGGGAGCGCGGCGTCCACTACTTCGCGGCCGGCCACCACGCCACGGAGCGCAGCGGCGTCCAGGCCGTCGGGGCGGAGCTCAGCCGGGCGCTCGGCGTGGCGCACCACTACGTCGAGGTGGATAATCCGGCATAGGCATGACGCATCACCGATTATGTAATAGTCTATCACCCGACCGTATGGCGGCCTGGGGGCCTGAGCCTTGACGCCTGCTGGCGCATTGTAAGAGGCTTGCCTGCTGTTTATATGCCCTTGGCCCGGATACGGCAAGGAGCCGCCCAGGGCGGGTGTCTCCCCAGGGGCGGAACCGGGCAGCCTGGAGGGTCTCCACCCAGGCTCGCCGAGGACTTTGAGCTCGTCATCGGCGAGGATACCGAAGACGAACAGGAGGGCGCGGCGTGATGAACCGTCTCAGTCTTAGCGGTCTACAGCAGTGGATGGATGACCGCTTTCCCCTGACGAGTACTTGGCGCTACCACATGTCCGAGTACTACGTCTCCAAGAACGTCAACTGGTGGTACCTGTTCGGATCGCTCGCGATCCTGGTGCTCGTCATCCAGGTCGTCTCCGGGGTCTGGTTGATGTTCTACTACCAGCCCTCCGCCGAGCGCGCCTTCTCCTCCGTGGAGTTCATCATGCGCGACGTGGACTGGGGCTGGCTGATGCGCTATATGCATACCACCGGCGCATCAGCGTTTTTCGTGGTGATCTACCTGCACATGTACCGGAGCCTGCTCTACGGCTCCTACCAGAAGCCGCGGGAGCTGCTGTGGATCACGGGTGTGCTCCTGTACCTGGTCCTGATGGCCGAGGCCTTCATGGGCTACGTCCTGCCCTGGGGGCAGCTCTCCTATTGGGCCGGGCAGGTCATCATCTCCCTGGCCAGCGTCGTGCCGGTCGTCGGGGAGGAGCTGGTGGTCTGGCTGCAGGGCGGCTACATCGTCAACGAGGCGACCCTGGGGCGGCTGTACGCGTTCCACGTGATCGGCCTGCCGCTGGTGCTGATCGGGCTGACCTTCGTGCACATCGTGGGCCTGCACCACGTCGGCTCCTCGAGCCCGGACGGCGTCGAGATCAAGAAGAACAAGGACGCCAACGGCAAGCCCGTGGACGGGATCGCCTTCCACCCCTACATAACGGTGAAGGACCTCTTCGGCTGGGGGATCTTCCTGATCCTGTTCTGCGCCGTGATGTTCTTCGCGCCCACCTTCGGGGGCTTCTTCATCGAGCCGCCTAACTTCCAGGAGGCGGATCCGCTGCAGACGCCATCGGCCATCCACCCGGTGTGGTACTTCCAGGCGTGGTACGCCATGCTGCAGTCCATCCCGAACCAGGCGCTGGGTGTGGTCGTGATGCTCGGCGCGAGCGCGATCCTGCTCTTCCTGCCCTGGATCGACCGGGGGCAGGTGGGCTCCATCCGGCTCCGCGGGCTGGGCTACAAGATCGGCCTGGGGGTGTTCACGATCACGTTCATAGTGCTCACCTGGCTGGGCAAGCAGGAGCCGACGGGTCTGCCCGTGATCCTGGGGCAGATCTTCACCGTGATCTACTTCGGCTACTTCGTCTTCCTCTGGGCCTATACCTACTTCGGGTTCGAGAAGACGAAGCCCGTACCGGAAAGGGTGACCGTCTGACATGAGCATGCAGAAGAAGAACGGCATCGTACTCGGCCTGGGCCTGGCGCTCGCTGTAGCGGGCCCGGCCCAGGGCTCCGCCGGATCGGACGTCGAGATGATGGATCCCGACGTGAGCCACCACGATCGGGCGTCCATCCGCAAGGGGGCGGAGCTGTACGCCCAGTACTGCGTCGGCTGCCACTCGCTGAAGTACCTCCGCTACAAGCGGCTCGCGGAGGATGTCGGCGCGGACAAGCAGTGGCTCGAGGAGGAGATCATGCGCGGCGACAAGGACCCGTATGATCACATCACCTCGTCCATGGATCCGCAGGACGGCGTGGAGTGGTTCGGCCTGGCGCCGCCGGACCTGTCGCTGACCGCCCGTGCTCAGGGTGAGGACTGGATCTATACCTACCTCAACACCTTCTACGTGGACGAGGACTCCGACGTCGGCTACAACAACCTCGTCCAGGAAGGCACGAGCATGCCCCACGTCCTTGCCAGCCTTCAGGGTGACCAGAAGGCGGTGCGCGACGACCACGGTGAGGTCGTCGACCTCGAGCCGGTCGAGGGCGAGGAGGGGCGTCTGAGCCAGGAGGAGTACCGCGAGATGACGGCCCAGATCACGGCCTTCCTCTCCTACGCCGCAGAGCCGATCCGGGCCGACCGGGAGCGGATGGGGGTCTGGGTGATCCTCTTCCTCATCGTCTTCACGGGCGTCTTCTATCTCCTGTATAAGGAGTACTGGAGAGACATCAAGAAGTGATCGACGGGGGCGGCGGCCTCCTACGTCGGGAGGCGGCCGCCCCATCCCGGTCCTGCGGAGGATCCGTGGTCCGCCTGTATACCGGAGCCGTCTGCCCGCATAGCCATCGCGTACGGCTGGCCCTGGCCGAGAAGGGGGTCGAGGCGGAGCGGAGCCTCGTCGATCCGGACTATCCGTCCGCCGAGCTGTTCGAGCACAATCCGTACGGAGAGGTCCCGACCCTGGTCGATCGGGATATCGCCCTCTACGAGGCCGGGACCATCATCGAGTACCTGGATGAGCGCTATCCGCATCCGCCGCTGCTGCCGGTAGACCCGGTCAGCCGCGCCAAGGCGCGCCTGCTGGTATACCGTATCCAGCGTGATTGGTACGCCCTGCTCGAGCAGATCGGCGGCGATCCCGCGGATCGATCGGAGCACGCCCGGTGCGCCCTGCGCGAGAGCCTGGTGGCGGCGGCCGAGCTGTTCGAGGGGCAGCCGTTCTCCCCGGGCGAGGACCGCACCGTCATGGACCTGACGGTCCTGCCCCTGCTATGGCGGCTCCCGGCGGCTGGCATCGAGCTGCCCGAGCAGGCGGCGGCGATCCGTCACTACGCCGAGCACCAGTTCGCAACGCGCGCCTTCCAGGCCAGCCTGACTCGTGCCGAGCAGGCCCTGCGCTGAGGAGGGCAGGAGGCTATTGATGACCTCAAGCCGTCCGTACCTGATTCGCGCGATCTACGAGTGGGTCGTCGATAACGGGAACACGCCGTACCTGCTGGTGGACGCCACCCGGCAGGATCTGGATGCGCCCATGGAGTACGCCGAGGAGGGCCGGCTGGTCCTCAACGTGGCCCCGCAGGCTGTGCAGGGGCTGAGCATGGGCAACGACGAGATCTCGTTCCAGGCCCGTTTCGGCGGCGTACCGCGCCCGGTCGCGGTCCCGGTGGCCGCGGTGCTGGCGATCTACGCCCGCGAGAACGGGCAAGGGATGCTCTTCGGCGAGGCCGACGACGAGGAGGAGGCCGCTGCGGAGGGGACCGAGAGCGGCGATAGCCCCGACGACGATCCGCCCCAGGGGCCAGGCGGCGGCGACAAGCGCCCGAACCTGCGGGTGGTCAAGTAGCGCTCGCCGCACCCTGCCCCCGGGCCCGCTCGCGGCTCCTGGCTAGCCAGGGGCCGTCGCCCCGCCGAACAGGGTCCGGTCGATCAGGTCGCAGAGGCAGTGGATAGTCAGGAGGTGGACCTCCTGGATCCGGGCGGTGGTCTCGTTGGGCACCCGGATCTCGATATCGTCGCTGCTCAGGCTGGCGGCGAGGGGGCCGCCGTCGCGGCCGCTCAGGGCGATGGTGGTCATGCCCCGCTCGGCGGCCGCCTGCCGCGCTGCCAGGATGTTCGCGGAGCTGCCGCTCGTGGAGATGGCCAGCAGGATGTCCCCCTCGTGGCCGAGGGCGCGGATCTGCCGGCCGAAGATCTCCGCGTGGCTGTCGTCATTGGCCACCGAGGTGAGCGTGGAGGAGTCCGTGGTGAGGGCGATGCCCGGCAGGCCGGGCCGATCCATCTCGAAGCGGTTGAGCAGCTCCGAGGAGAAGTGCTGTGCGTCCGCCGCTGAGCCGCCGTTGCCGCAGCTGAGGATCTTGTGCTCCCTGCCGAGGGCGTCTGCCATGGCGTGCCCGGCGCGGACGATATCGGGGGCGATGCGCTCGAGCGCCTCCTGCTGGGCGCGGATGCTGTCGTGGAAGCGTTGTGCCACGCGCTCGTGGGAATCCATGGGGCCTCGCTGCTGGGGTTGATGGGTGCCTCAGGCTTCATCCCGAAACGCGTCCCGCACCCAGTCCACGGTGTGCCCATCCGTGGCGATGACATCGAATCGGGCTCGCGCCGGGTGGCGGCTCAGCCATGCGGCGGCCGCCTGGCGCAGGCGGCGCCGCTTGCGGGTGTCGATGGAGGCCGCGGCGCCGCCGAAGCCCGGATGGCTGCGGTAGCGCACCTCCACGAAGACCGTCTCGCTCCCGTCCGCCATGACTAGATCGATCTCGCCTCTGCGCGTACGGAAGTTCTGCGCCAGGGTCCGCAAGCCGTACGCCTCCAGGTAGGCCCGCGCGCGGGCCTCGGCGTCGCGCCCGGCGCGCGTTGCGCTAGTCGTCGGCCGTCGCTGCTCGCTCATGCTGCTCGCCCTCCGTAGCGTGGGTCTTGAAGACCGGCCGGCCATCCACGAACTGTGCCACGGCCAGCTCCCGTTTCAGGATGCGCTGCGCTTCCATGTGCAGCGTCCCGGTCAGGCCGTCCAGCCGCTCCTCGGGGTAGTCCGCCAGGATCGACAGGTACGGCAGGACGCGGTAGGCGTCGATGCCGAGGGCGACCAGCCGGGCGTGGCGCGCCACCACGCCACCGAGCTGCTCATCGAGGCGCTCGCGCGCGAGCCCGTCGGGCACCCCGAGGCTGCGGCCGAGGAGCCACGGCCCGGCCAGGAGGTGCAGGCCGTTGAGGTCCTGGATCGCCTCCGTGCGTTCGGCGCCGCTGTAGGCGTGGGAGGTGGCCAGCACGGGCACGTCCTGGGCGTAGTAGTACGCCAGCTGCGGCTTCAGCAGTCGCGCGTTCTCCGGGTAGGCGATGAGGAAGACGGCGTCTACGTCCTGGCGCCGCCGTGGCCGGTACTCCAGGGGCTGCCCGAGGGTACGGGCCAGCTCCTGGTAGCGCTGCTCGGCGATGCGCAGGTTGAGCACCTCCCGGATGGGGCCCGAGAAGTCGGTGTCCTCGGGGTCGTAGCCCTCGCTCTCCAGGACGATCCCGCCGGCCTTGTCGAGGGCTTCCTGGAAGGCCTGCTCGACGCGATCCCCCCAGTCCGTTCTGGGCGCCAGGACGGCCACCTCCCGCCAGCCGCGCCGGTAGGCGTAGCGGGCGGCCTGACGGGCCTCCGCTTCCGGGCTGAGGGCAAACTGATAGAGGGCGTCACCGGGCTCGCTATCGCCGCGCAGCCGGTTGAGCGCTAGCGTCGTCGGTGCCGGCCCGTCGCCCTGGGCGGTGGCGACGGCCGCCACCGCGTCGCGGGTCAGCGGACCGATGATCGCGTCGCAGCCGTCCTCGCGGGCCTGCGCGAGCGCCTCCCGGGCCCCCTCGGCGTTACCGCCGGTGTCGTAGACCGCGATGCTCGGCCGCTGGCCTGCCTGGTTGAAGTGGCCCACCAGGATGCCGTCGCGGACGGCGCGGCCGGCGTCGCGGAAGTCGCCGCTCAGCGGCAGGAGGAGGGCGAGGTCCTCAGGGCGGCGGGCGTGCTCCTGGAAGCGGGTGAGCAGCTCCGGGACCTGGCGCTCGAGCGCCGGGTGCTGCGGGTAGGTCGACTCCCAGGCCGCCAGGGCGGTCTCGAGCCGCTGCGGGTCGAGCCGATGGCTGCGGGCGATCTGTGCCAGGCGGATCCAGCCGCCGAGGACGCCGTCGCCGGTCTCCGCCCGCTGGAGCTGCGCTGCCGGTGCCTGGCCAAGGATCGCCCAGATCCGCTCCCGGTTCGCCGCGCGCTCGCCGGGCGTGTCCAGGTGCTCCGTCAGCTCGACCCGGTAGGTGGCAGCGGCCAGGGGCTGTCCCTGCGCCCGGGCTGCCTCGGCGCGCAGGCGGAGGTAGTCCGCGCGTACCCCCGCAGGGGGATCGGATAGCCCCTCGAGCAGGGCCGCCGCCGAGCCCGGCTCGTCCCGCTCGAGGAGCAGCTCGGCCCGCGCTAGGGTGAGGCGGGCCCGGCCGGCCTCGTCCAGGGCCGCCGGTACGACGCGGGCCAGGGCTGCGGCGGCGGCCTCCGCCTCCCCGGCCTGGAGCCAGCTACGGGCCGCGGCGAGGCTGGCGCGGCTGCGCGGCGCGTCTTCCTCAAAGGCGGCTGCTGCCGCATCATAGAGTTCGCCAGCCTGCGTGTAGTCCCCGGAGGCGCGGGCTTGCTCGGCGCGCATGCGCGTCTGCTCCGGGCCCGCGGCCTGCTCGGCCGGGGGCGCGGCGCAACTGGCCAGGAGGGCTAGCAGTGCGGCCGCGGCCAGGGACTGTAGGGCGCGCGTCGGGGCCATCATCGAAGCGGTTGGAGTAGCCTGTGGATAGGTCATCGGAGTATCCGGCGCCCGCTGCGCCCCTGTCAAACGGCGGCGGCACGCTGTGGGTCGTGGCGACGCCCATCGGCAATCTCGGCGACGTGACGCACCGGGCCGTCGAGCGCCTGGCGGCAGTGGCGTGGGTGGCCGCCGAGGATACCCGCCGCACGGGGCTCCTGCTGGCGCAGCACGGGGCGCAGGCCCGCGTGATCAGCCTCCATGAGCACAATGAGGCATCGCGGTTGCCGCGGCTGCTGCGCATCCTCGCGGCCGGCGGCGACGTCGCGCTGGTCAGCGATGCCGGGACGCCGCTGCTCAGCGATCCCGGCGCCCGGCTGGTGCGGGCCGCGGCGGATGCCGGGGTGGCGGTCTCTCCCTTGCCGGGGCCGAGTAGCGTGGCTGCCGCGCTGTCGATAGCCGGCTTCGGCGCCGACCGCTTCGTCTTCGACGGCTTCCTGTCCGCTCGCGAGGCGGCTCGAAGGTCGCGTCTGGAGGTGCTCGCCGCCGAGACGCGAACCGTCGCCTTCTTCGAGGCGCCGCACCGCATCGTCGCCTGCCTGCGCGATGTTGCCGCTACCTGCGGGCCGGAGCGGCCGGCTGTCGTGGCCCGGGAGTTGACCAAGCGCCACGAGACGGTCTTGCGCGGCGCCGTGGGCGAGCTCCTCGCTCGGGTGGAGGCGGATGCGGATCAGCAGCGGGGCGAGATCGTGGTGATCCTCGACGGGGCCGACGAGCGGGCCGAGGAGGTCGACGCCGACGCGACCCTGCAGGTGCTCCTCGGTGAGGGGGTGCCCGTGAAGCAGGCGGCGCGGATCGCGGCGCGGCTGACCGGCGGGCGCCGGAACGCCCTCTATCAGCGCGCCCTGGCGCTCGGCGGGCGTAGCTCCTCCGGGGCGTGATAACGGGGTGAAGGAAGGGGAGAGAGCCGGCCTGTAAGCCGGGTTCTGTCGAGGACGGCCATTCCTCTGGGGCATACGTCGCCGCATGCCTCTAGCGGCCTACCCGGGAGCGGCGCGGGCCACGCCCTGGCTCCCCTATTTGGCCTTGCTCCGGGTGGGGTTTGCCGTGCCGCGAGCCGTTACCGGTCGCGCGGTGCGCTCTTACCGCACCTTTTCACCCTTGCCTGTGCCGGCGCCCTGCCGGCCATCGGCGGTCTGTTCTCTGTGGCACTTTCCGTGGGCTCACGCCCCCCAGGTGTTACCTGGCACCCTGCCCTGTGGAGCCCGGACTTTCCTCCGCGCTGCGAGGCAGCGCAGCGGCCGTCTAGCCAGCTCTCCATCCTCAAGCTATCACGGTAGCCCGGGTTGTCAATCCTTTATCCTCAGGGAATTGTGATCTCGACTTGATGTCAGATTTCAAAATTACAGCCTATCTTGCTGTTATTTGGTGACTAATCGGGGCCCGGCTACGTCGCTGCCCCCTTGAAGTCCTGGCGCTAAGTCCGTGTTCCGCTTCGTATCGGGCAAAGGGGGATAGCTTGACGGGGTATAACCCCCCTCCTATAGTGACATACCGTGCCTCAGAGTGGGGCAAAAGGGTACGCCGTGGAGCGGGGAGGGGCGGTGTTCCGTGGAGTCAGCCAGCACAATCTCGATGCCAAGGGGCGGCTGGCTTTCCCCGCCAGGCATCGCGATCGCCTGCTGGCCCACTGCAACGGCGAGGTCGTGGCGACGATCGATTACCGGGAGTCCTGCCTGGTTTTCTACCCCCTGCCGGAGTGGGAGGAGATCGAGCGCAAGCTCATCGCCCTGCCGGACCTGCAGCCGAGCGCGAAGCGGCTCAAGCGCCTGCTCATCGGTCACGCCCAGGAGCTCCAGGTCGACCGGAACGGCCGTACCCTGGTCCCGTTGCCGCTGCGCGAGTACGCCGATCTGGCGAAGCAGGTCGTCCTGATCGGGCAGGGCAATAAATTCGAGCTCTGGGACGCCGCGCTCTGGGAGCAGCGACGGGCCGAGTGGCTGCAGGAGGCGGCCGCCGCCGACGCCGATCTACCCGAGGCGCTGGAGAGCCTGGCCCTCTAGCGGTAGCAGCGTTCTTGCCCGCAGCGGAGATGGGTGCAGTGGCAGAGCAGCAAGCGACAGCGACGGAACACCGGCCGGTCCTCTACGAGGCCGCGCTCGAGGCGCTCGCCGTACGCCCGAGGGGGGTCTACGTCGATGCCACCTACGGCCGGGGCGGGCACGCCTGCGGCATCCTCGCCGCCCTGGGGCCGCAGGGGCAGCTGATCGTGGCAGACCGGGACCCGGAGGCTGTCGACCACGCCCGGCAGGTACTGGGGGCCGATCCGCGCTGCACCGTGCTCCATAGCGATCTCGCCGGGCTGCCGACGGCCCTGGCACGGGCCGGGGTCGCTGGCGCGGTAGACGGCCTGCTCGCGGACCTGGGCATCTCCTCGCCGCAGGTGGACAGCCCGGAGCGCGGCTTCTCCTTCCAGCGGGATGGCCCGCTGGATATGCGCATGGATCCGGGCACGGGCGAGTCTGCCGCCGGCCTGCTGGCGCGGGCCAGCGTCCGCGAGCTCGGCGGCATCCTGCGCCGGCTCGGCGAGGAGCGCCACGCCAATCGCATCGCTCGGGCCATCGTGGCGGCGCGCGATGCCGGTGAGCTGCCGCGCACGACCCACGAGTTGGCCCGGCTGGTGGAGCGGGCCGTGCCCCGGCGCGAGCCCGGCCGCCATCCGGCGACGCGCACCTTCCAGGCGCTGCGGATCGCCGTCAACGACGAGCTCGGGCAGCTGGGTCACTTCCTCGAGGGCGCTATCGACCTGCTACACCCCGGCGGGCGGCTCGCCGTGATCGCCTTCCACTCCCTGGAGGATCGGCGGGTCAAGCGCTTCATCCGCCGCAGCGCCAGCGTCGGCGACCTGCCGCCCTCGGTGCCGGTGCCGCCGGAAGGCTGCCAGCCGCGCCTGCGCACCGTCGGCCGCCCCGTGCAGGCCGACGCCGAGGAGGTATCCGGCAACCGGCGCGCGCGCAGCGCCGTCCTGCGTACAGCGGAGCGCCTGCCATGAGCCGCTCTGGCTGGCTGGCGGGGGGCCTGGTGGTCGCCGTCGTGGCGAGCGCCCTCGGGCTCGTCGGGCTCCAGCACGAGTATCGCTCCGTCTTCGCCACCATGCAGCAGGAGCTCGAGCGCCGCGACCGGCTGCGCGAGGAGTGGCGCAAGCTGCAGCTCGAGCAGAGCGCCCTCGCCAAGCACGGCCGGGTGGAGCGGCTGGCCCGGGCGGAGCTCGGCATGGAGCTGCCCGCGCGCAGCGACATCGTGATCTTGAGGCGCCCTTGAGGAGGGGATGGTGAGCCGCAGTGCGCGCCGCAAGCCGACGTTGGAAGGGCCGCCGCGCTGGCGGTTCGCCAGCGTGCTGGGCGTGCTGCTCCTTGCCCCCGTGGCGATCTTCCTGCGTGCCCTCGATCTGCAGATCATCAACAGCGAGTTCTTGCACAGCGAGGCGCAGGCGCGCCATATGCGCACGGTCGAGATGCAGGCCCACCGCGGCGTCATCACCGACCGCCACGGTGAGCCGCTGGCGGTCAGCTCGCCGGTCCAGTCTGCCTGGGCCCAGCCGGCGAAGCTGCTCGACGATGGGCCGGCCCTGGAGGAGGTCGCCGGTGAGCTGCCGCGCTCGGCGGAGGAGCTGCGCACGTACCTGGAGGCGCGCCGGGATCGCGAGTTCGTCTACCTGGAGCGCCACCTGGCCCCCGACGTCGCTGACCGGATCGCGCGCATGGAGGCGCCCGGCGTCCACCTGAAGCAGGAGTTCCAGCGGTTCTACCCGGCGGGCGAGGTCGCGGCCCAGCCGGTCGGCTTCACGGATATCGACGGCCGCGGCCTGGCCGGGGCCGAGCTGGCGTTCAACGAGGTGCTCAGCGGCCGTAGCGGAGCCAAGCGGGTCATCCAGGACCTGCACGGCCGCACCGTCGAGGGCGTGGGGCTCCTGCGCGAGCCGCAGCCCGGCGAGGATGTGGCGCTCGCCCTCGATCGGCACATCCAGTACATCGCCTACCGCGAGCTCAAGCGGGCGGTCAAGCGCCACAGCGCCGCGTCTGGCAGCGCGGTGGTGCTGGACGCCACGACCGGCGAGGTGCTGGCGATGGCCAGCCAGCCGTCGTTCAACCCGCACCGGCGCTCCGGGGTCGATCCCGAGCAGCGCCGCAACCGCGTGGTGAACTGGACGCAGGAGCCGGGCTCGGTCATCAAGCCCTTCACAGTGGCCGCGGCCCTGTCCAGCGACGCCATCCGTAAGGGGCAGGTGTTCGAGACAGCACCCGGTACCCTGCGGGTCGGAGGCCACACCGTGCGCGACGTTGTCGATCACGGGACGCTCGATGTCGCCGGCGTGATCCAGAAGTCCAGCAATGTCGGTGCGGCGAAGATCGCGCTGGATACCGAGCCGCGCGCCCTCTGGGAGACCCTCCAGGCCTTCGGCTTCGGTGCCCGGACCCGTAGCGGCCTGGTGGAGGAGTCCAGCGGAGTCTTCCTGCCGGCCCCGCCCCAGGGGGAGGTGCAGCGTGCGACCCTGGCCTACGGCTACGGGATCGCGGCGACGCCGCTGCAGCTGGCCCGGGCCTACGCCGCGCTGGCCCGGGGCGGGGTGATCCGGCCGACCTCGATCCGGGCGCTCGAGGCGCCGCCGGAGGGGCGCCGTATCCTCGACGCCGGCCTGGCGCGCCGGCTACGCGGGATGCTCGAGGGCGTCGTGGCGCCGGACGGGACCGGGGAACGTGCCGCCATCCCCGGCTACCGGGTGGCCGGTAAGACCGGGACGGTGCACAAGAGCGGGCCTGGCGGCTACGCCGAGGACGACTACATCGCCTCCTTCGTCGGCTTCGTGCCCGCCTCGGACCCGCGCCTGGTGATGGCGGTCACCATCGATGAGCCCCGCAGCGAGGCGTACTACGGCGGCCAGGTGGCGGCCCCCGTCTTCTCTCGCGTGATGAGCGAGACGCTGCGGATCCTCAATATCCCGCCCGACGACCTGCCGCGCCGGGAGGCGAGCGCCGTCGCAAAGGGGGAGGCGCCATGAGCACGGCGTCGCTCGGGCAGCCCGTAACGCTACGCTGGCTCCTGGCGCCCTGGGTCAGCGAGGCGCTACCGGCGGTGGCCATCCACGGCATGAGCCTCGACACGCGGCGCCTCGTGCCCGGCGATCTCTTCGTGGCGCTGTCCGGGCAGCGATGCCACGGCCTGGCCTTCGTCGCCGACGCCCTGTCGGCCGGCGCGGCAGCCGTCGCCTGGGATCCGGAGAGTGACGGCGACCCGGGCGAGGCTGCCACCGCCACCGCCGCGGCCGGGGTGCCGCTGGTCGCCGTTTCCGGGTTGCGGCGCCACCTGAGCGCGATCGCGGGCCGGCTCTACCGCGAGCCGTCCCGGGACCTGGCGGTGATCGCGGTTACCGGTACGGACGGCAAGACCTCCGTGACCCACTTCGTGGCGCAGCTGCTCAGCGAGCCTGAGGCCCACTGGGGGGTGGTCGGGACCCTGGGGTACGGCCGTATCGATCGCCTCCAGCCCGCCGACCTGACCACGCCCGACGCCGCGGCGCTGCAGCGGGCCCTCGCTGCTTGCCGGGACGCGGGCGCCAGTGGGATCGCCATGGAGGCCTCCTCCCACGCCCTGGAGCAGGGGCGCCTGGCCGGTACGGCGGTGGACCTGGCGGTGCTGACCCAGCTCGGGCGGGATCACCTGGACTACCACGGCTCCATGGAGGCCTACGCCGACGCCAAGAGCCGGCTATTCGAGCTGCCTACGCTGCGCGCGCGGGTGTTGAACCTCGACGACGAGCTGGGGCAGCGCCTCTACGAGCGCGCCGCCGGGGCTGTGTTCACCTACAGCGCCGCCGGGGCGTCCGCGGACCTGGCGGCGGAGGCGGTAACCCCCCTCCCGGACGGCCTCCGCGTGGCACTGCGGCTCGGCGGGGTCCGCCGGTCGGTCCACCTGCCCCTGCTCGGCCGCTTCAACGTCGCCAATGCCCTCGCCGCCCTGGGGGCGGCCCTCGCCCTCGGGCGGCCGCTGGATGCGGCCCTGGAGCGCCTGGCCGGCCTGTGGCCGGTGCCGGGACGCATGGAGCGTCTCCCCGGCGGTGCCGACGACCCCCTGGTCGTCGTGGATTACGCCCACACGCCCGGCGCGCTCGAGCAGGCGCTGGCGGCCCTGCGCGAGCACACCGATGGGCGGCTGACGGTGGTCTTCGGCTGCGGCGGCGATCGGGATCCCGGCAAGCGCCCCCTCATGGGCGAAGTGGCCGCCCGCCTAGCCGACCGGGTCGTGGTTACGGACGACAATCCCCGCACCGAGCCGCCCTCGGCGATCCGTGACGCGATCGCCGCCGGGGCCGGCGAGGCTGCCGAGCCCGTCGCGGATCGTGGCGAGGCCATCCGCTCGGCCATCGAGGCTGCCGGCCCGGCGGACGCGGTGCTCATCGCCGGCAAGGGGCGCGAGACGCTCCAGGAGAGGGCCGATGGCGCCACCCCATTCTCCGACCGGGAGGAGGCCGCGCGCTGGCTGAGCGGGCCTGGGGGGGTGCCATGGACCCGCTAGGCCTGGCCCAGATCGCGGCGATTACCGGCGGCCGGCTGGCCGGCGAGGAGCCGGCGGCCCCGGTCCACGATGTGGCCCTAGACAGCCGGCGCGCCGGGCCGGGATCGCTGTTCGTGGCGCTGCCCGGCGCCCGGGCGGACGGCCACGACTTCGCTGCCGACGCCGCCGGCCGCGGCGCCGTGGCGATGCTGGGGCAAAGGCCGGTGGCGGCGCTGCCCACGGTCGTGGTGGCGGATCCGGCGGCAGCGCTGGCGGCACTCGGTGCCGAGTGCCGGCGCCGCAGCCCGGCCCGCCTGGTGGCGGTTACCGGCAGCAACGGCAAGACCACGGTCAAGGACCTGCTCGCCAGCATGCTCGGCGAGCTCGGGCCTACCCTCGCTACCGAGGGCAACCGCAACAATCTGCTCGGCGTCCCCGAGACGCTCTGCCGGCTCGGCGCCGAGCACCGCTACGCGGTCATCGAGCTCGGCGCCAACGCGCCCGGCGAGATCGCGCAGCTCACCGCCTGGGCACACCCGGATGTCGGGGTGGTCACCAACGCCGGTCCGGCCCACCTGGCCGGGTTCGGCTCGGTCGCCGGGGTCGCCCGCGTCAAGGGCGAGCTCTTCGAGGGGTTGGCGCGCGACAGCGTGGCCGTGATCAATGCCGACGACGATTTCTGCGGGCTCTGGCGCGAGCTGGCCGGGGCCCGGCGCTGCCTGACCTTCGGCGCGGACAGTGGGCAGATCCGCTACCGCGGCCACGCGCGGCGCCTGGAGCTGGACCTCGGTAGCGGCTGGATGGCGGCGCCGACGCCGCTGCTCGGCGCCCACAACGCCGGCAATGTCGCCGCGGCGGCCGCCTGCGCCTGCGCCGTGGCGGCCCCGCCGAGCGCGATCCTCTCGGCGGTGGCCGCGGCCCGGCCCGTGCCCGGCCGCCTGCAGCTGCGCCCCGGCTGCCACGGCGGCTGGGTCATCGATGATACCTACAACGCTAACCCGGGCAGCCTGCGGGCGGCCATCGATGTGCTGCGCGAGCTCGACGGCCCGGCGTGGCTGCTGCTGGGGAGCATGGGCGAGCTCGGGGCGGAGAGCGCGCCGTGGCACCGGCGTGCCGGCGAGCAGGCGCGCGCCGCCGGTGTGGCCCGGCTATGGACGGTCGGTGACGCGGCGGCCCCCGCGGCAGAGGCCTTCGGTCCGGGCGGGCGCAGCTTCCCGGATCACCAAGCGCTCATCGAGGCGTGCGCTGCGGAGCTGACGGCGGACGCCGCTGTGCTGATCAAGGGCTCGCGCTCGGCCGCCATGGAGCGAGTGGCCCGGGCGCTGGTTGTCGAGGATCCTGAGCAGGGGAGGTCATCCAGGTGCTCTACCACGTAGCCATGCTGCTGGAGGCGTTCCATTCCGGCTTCAACGTCTTCCAGTACATCACGTTCCGGACCATCCTCGGGGTGCTCACGGCCCTGGGGATTGCGCTGCTGATCGGCCCGGCGGTGATTCAGCGCCTGGTGCTCCACCAGATCGGGCAGCAGGTCCGGGACGACGGGCCCGAGGCGCACCTGCAGAAGACCGGTACCCCGACCATGGGCGGTGCCCTGATCCTCCTCGCCATCGCCGTCTCCACCCTGCTGTGGGCGGACCTGACCAATCGCTACGTATGGACGGTCCTGCTGGTCACCCTCGCCTTCGGGGGGATCGGCGGTGCCGACGACACCCTCAAGCTGATTCGCCAGGACAGCCAGGGCCTACGGGCGCACACCAAGTTCGGACTGCAGCTACTCGCTGCGCTGCTGGCGAGCGGTTTCCTCTTCGCCACGGCCGTCGAGCCCGTCGAGACCAGCCTGGTGCTGCCGTTGTTCAAGGAGTGGACTATCCCCCTCGGGGGCGGCTTCATCGCCCTGGCCACGGTGGTGATCGTCGGCAGCTCCAACGCGGTCAACCTCACCGACGGGCTCGACGGCCTGGCGATCATGCCGACGGTCCTCGTCGCCGGGGGTCTGGCGGTGTTCGCCTACGCCACGGGCCACCAGATCTTCGCCGATTACCTGAACATCCCTTCGCTGCCGGGCGTGGGCGAGCTGGTCATCTTCTGCGGTGCCATCGTCGGCGCCGGGCTCGGGTTCCTCTGGTACAACACCTACCCGGCCCAGGTGTTCATGGGCGATGTGGGGGCGCTCTCCCTGGGCGCGGCCCTCGGGGTCATCGCCGTGGCCGTGCGCCAGGAGATCGTGCTGTTCATCATGGGCGGGGTATTTGTCCTGGAGACCGTCTCGGTGATGGTCCAGGTCCTGTCCTACAAGCTGACCGGCCGGCGGGTGTTCCGCATGGCGCCGCTCCACCACCACTACGAGCTCAAGGGCTGGCCGGAGCCACGGGTCATCGTGCGCTTCTGGATCATCACCGTGGTCCTGGTCCTCGTCGGCCTGGCGCTGCTCAAGGTCCGCTGATGGCAGCAGGCGATCGGCACAACGGCTATACCGCGGTCGCCGGCCTCGGGGCGACGGGGCTGGCCTGCGTCCGCCACCTGCGCCGCCAGGGCGAGGCGGTGGCCGCCGTCGACAGCCGCCATGAGCCGCCGGGGCTGGCGCAGCTGCGGGCGGAGTGGCCGGAGGTGCCTGCGGTCGTCGGCGCCCTGGACCGCGCGACCCTGCTCGGCGCCGAGCGGGTCGTGGTGAGCCCCGGCCTGGACCAGCGCTGCGGGGTGCTCGCCGAGCTGCGCGCTGCCGGCCGACCGGTGATCGGGGAGCTGACCCTCTTCGCCGAGGCCGCCGAGGCGCCGATCTGCGCGGTGACCGGCTCCAACGGCAAGAGCACCGTGGTCACCCTGCTCGGCGAGATGGCCCGGGCCGACGGCCGGGATGTGGCCGTGGGCGGCAATCTCGGCACCCCGGCGCTGGAGCTCCTCGAGGCGGCGCCCCGGGACGGCTACGTGCTGGAGGTCTCCAGCTTCCAGCTGGAGGCCTGCCCGGGGTTCCGCCCTCGGGCCGCCGCCGTGCTCAACGTCAGCGCCGATCACATGGACCGCTACGACGACCTGTCCGCCTACGCCGCCGCCAAGGCGCGCATCCTCGACGGGGTGGAGACGGCGGTGGTCAACGCCGACGATCCCTGGACCGCGGCCATGGCCGGCGAGGGCGCCGGCGTGCGCTCCTTTGCCCTGAGCGGTGGGGCCGCCGCCGGCTACCGCCTGGTGGAGGCGGACGGCGCGGCGTGGCTGGCCGCCGGCGACGAGCGGCGCGTGGCGGCCGCCGAGCTGCCGGTGCCGGGGCGCGCCCACTGCGCCAACGCCCTGGCCGCCATGGCCCTGGCCGACGCCTGGGGGATCGGGGTGGCCGCCCAGCAGGCGGTCCTGCGCCGTTTTACCGGCTTGCCCCACCGCATGGAGCCGGTGGGCCAGTGGCGCGGTGTGCAGTGGATCAACGACTCCAAGGCGACCAATGTCGGCGCCGCCGTAGCAGCCCTCGAGGGGCTGCAGCGGCCGGTGGTGCTCATCGCCGGTGGGCAGGGCAAGGGCGCCGATTTCCAGCCGCTGGCCCGGGCCTGCGCCGAGCGCGCCCGGGCGGTCATCCTCATCGGCGAAGACGCCGCAGCCATCGAGGCAGCCATCGCCGGCCGCACGCCCACCGAGCGTGCCGCCGGCCTGTCCGACGCCGTCGCGCGGGCCGCCCGCCGGGCCGCGTCCGGGGATGCGGTGCTGCTGGCGCCGGCCTGCGCCAGCTTCGACGCCTTCAGCGGCTTCGAGCAGCGCGGCAGGGCCTACCGCGAGGCCGTCCTCGGGGAGGTGGCGCATGGCTGACTACGCCGCCGAGGCTTCCGGACGCGCGGCGCACCTGCCGCTGTGGCCGGCACTGGACCGGCGCCTGGTGGGCGTGGTGATCGCCGCCGCCTTGCTGGGCCTCGTCATGGTGGCCTCGACCTCGACCTCCGTCGCGGAGCAGGCCACCGGCGATCCCTTCTACTACTTCAAGCGCCAGGCCCTCTTCGCCGTCCTCGGCGCCGGGGTGGCAGCGGCGGCGCTGCAGGCGCCGCTGAGCCTCTGGCAGCGCACCGGCCCGGCGCTGGCCCTCGTGGCCCTGGGGCTGCTCTTGCTGGTCCTCATCCCCGGGGTCGGGCGGGAGGTCAACGGCGCGGCGCGCTGGCTGCACCTGGGGGTGTTCAACATGCAGGTAGCCGAGCCGGTGAAGGTGCTGGTGGCGATCTACGTGGCCGGCTTCCTCGTGCGCCGGCAGCGGCAGCTGCGCACCTCGACCCTGGCCTTCATGGCGCCGGTGGTGGTCGCCGGGATCTGCGCCTTCCTGCTGCTGTGCCAGCCGGATTTCGGCACGGCGGCGATGCTCATGGCCATGGTGGGGGGGCTGCTCTACCTGGCTGGGGTGCCGTTGTGGCGGTTCGCAGCCCTGGTGGCGGCCCTGGCCGGGGTGGCGGCGAGCCTGGTGCTCTACTCGCCGTACCGCTGGGAGCGGGTGACCGCCTTCATGGACCCGTGGTCGGATCCGTTCAATACCGGCTTCCAGCTGACCCAGTCGTTGATCGCCATCGGCCGCGGCGGCTGGCTGGGGGTGGGGCTCGGCGGCAGCGTCCAGAAGCTCTTCTACCTGCCCGAGGCGCACACCGACTTCGTCTTCTCGGTCCTCGCCGAGGAGCTGGGGCTGCTGGGGGTCACCACGGTGCTGCTGCTGTTCGCCTACATCGTCTGGCGGGCGATGGCCCTGGGCTGGCAGTGCCACCGCCACCGGCTCCCCTTCGCCGGCTACCTCGCCTGGGCGCTGGGGCTGGTGCTGGGGCTGCAGGCGTTCATCAACATGGGCGTAGCCACGGGCCTGCTGCCCACCAAGGGGCTTACGCTGCCCCTGTTCAGCTACGGCGGCAGCAGCGCCGTGGTCACCGGCGCTATGGTCGGGCTGCTGCTGCGCTGCGGCTACGAGCTGGCGCAGGCACGTGCCGACGGGGTACGCCCGATCGACGCGGAGGAGGGGGCATGAGCGCCTTGACCGTCGCTATCGCCGCCGGCGGAACTGGCGGCCATGTCTACCCCGGCCTGGCGGTGGCCGAGGTGCTGCAGCGCCGCGGTCACCGGGTGGTCTGGCTGGGTACCCGCCAGGGTCTCGAGGGGCATGCGGTGCCTGCCGCCGGCCTGGCCTCGGAGTGGCTGGAGATCGGCGGGGTGCGGGGTAAGGGGCCGCGTGCCCTGGCGGCCCTGCCCGCCCGCCTGGGCCGGGCCGTGGCGGTCGCCGGCCGGGCCCTGCGGCGCTGGCAACCGGACGTTGTCCTGGGCATGGGCGGCTACGTGGCCGGCCCGGTGGGGCTGGCCGCGCGCTTGGCCCGGCGGCCGCTGGTGATCCACGAGCAGAATGCCCGTGCCGGCCTGACCAACCGCACCCTGGCGCGGCTCAGCCAGCGGGTGCTCACCGGCTTCCCTGGGGCTCTGGGGGAGCGGCGCGGCGAGTGGACGGGCAATCCCGCCCGTGCGGCGATCCACGCCTTGGCGGCGCCGCAGCAGCGCTTCGCCGGCCGTGCCGGGCCGCCGCGCCTGCTGGTCCTCGGCGGCAGCCAGGGCTCCCGCGCCCTCAACCGATGGGTGCCGCAGGCGCTGGCCGAGGCCGGCGAGGCGCCGCTGATCTGCCACCAGGCCGGCGAGGCCACCCTGGAGGAGGCGCGTACGGGGTATCGCGAGGCGGGGGTGAGCGCCGAGATCGTCCCCTTCATCGACGACATGGCTGGCGCCTACGGCTGGGCGGACCTGGTCGTGGCCCGCGCCGGCGCGCTCACCGTGGCCGAGCTGGCCGCCGCCGGAGTGCCGGCGGTACTGGTACCGCTGCCCTGGGCGGTGGATGACCACCAGACCGCCAATGCTGCGCAGCTGCGCGAGGTCGGCGCTGCCCGGGTGGTCCCCCAGGCCGACGTCGAGGCAGGCGTCCTGGCGCAGCTCCTGCCGGGGCTGCTCGCCGACCGCGAGCGGCTCGCGGGGATGGCCGGCATGGCGCGCAGCGTCGCGCGTCCGGATGCCGCCGAGCGGATCGCGACGGTCTGCGAGGAGGTGGTCTATGGCTGATGCAGCCGCCCCCGCCCGCGAGCCGCGCCTCGCCGGCCGCGGCGCCTTCGGCCGGGTGCACCGGATCCACTTCGTGGGCATCGGCGGGGCCGGTATGGGCGGGATCGCCGAGGTCCTGCACAACCTCGGCTTTACCGTGACCGGCTCCGACGTGCGCTCGGGCGCGGTGGTGGAGCGCCTGATCGGGCTCGGGGTGGCGGTGCGCATCGGCCACGATCCGGCGCATATCGAGGGCACGGATGCCGTGGTCGTCTCCACCGCCGTCACCGAGGACAACGTCGAGGTCCAGGCGGCGCGCCGGGCGCGCCTGCCGGTGGTACCGCGGGCGGAGATGCTGGCCGAGCTCATGCGCTTCCGCCAGGGTGTCGCGGTAGCTGGCACCCACGGCAAGACGACGACCACGTCGCTGCTCGCCAGCTGCCTCGCCGAGGGCGGCCTGGACCCTACCTTCGTCATCGGTGGCCGGCTGATCAGCGCCGGCGCCCACGCGCGCCTCGGTACGGGCCCGTACCTGTTGGCCGAGGCCGACGAGAGCGACGCCTCCTTCCTCCACCTCAAGCCGGTGATGGCGGCGGTAACCAACATCGATGCCGACCACCTGGGTACCTATGGCGGCGACTTCGAGACGCTGCGCCGGACTTTCATCGACTTCCTGCACCACCTGCCGTTCTACGGCCTGGCGGTGCTGTGCCTCGACGACCCGGAAGTGCGCCGGCTGCGCGACGAGCTCGGCCGGCCGGTGCTGACCTACGGCTTCGCCGCGGACGCCGATATCCGCGCCGAGGCCCTGGAGCCCGACGGCCACCGGACCCGGTTCCGCGTCCACGAGGGCGACGGGGGATCCTTCCGGGTCGAGGTCAGCCTCCCGGGGCGGCACAACGTGCTCAATGCCACCGCCGCCATCGCCCTGGCGCGGGAGCTAGGCGTGGCGGTGCCGGCCATCCAGCGCGCACTCGCCGACTTCCAGGGCATCGGCCGGCGCTTCCAGGTCTATCCGGATATCCCCCTGGCGGGTGGGGGCACCGCTACGCTGGTGGACGACTACGCCCACCACCCGCGGGAGCTGGCGGCCACGCTCCAGGCGGCCCGGGAGGCCTGGCCGGGGCGGCGCCTGGTGGTCGTCTTCCAGCCGCACCGCTACTCCCGTACCCGGGAGCTCTTCCACGACTTCGCCCGGGTGCTCAGCGGTGCCGATGCGCTGGTGCTCACCGAGGTCTACGGCGCCGGTGAGGCCCCCCTGCCCGGTTTCGACGGGCGGGCCCTGGCGGCGGCGGTGCGCGAGCAGGGCGGCGTGCAGCCGATCTTTGCCGAAGCGCTGCCGGAGATCCCCGGCCTGCTGGCTGGGCTGCTACGGCCCCAGGACGTGGTCCTGACCCTGGGGGCAGGCAGTATCGGTAGCCTGCCGGCCCGTCTGGGCGAGGCGATAGCCCCGGGAGGTGGCCCATGACGGCGGTACCGAGGCGCCGGCGGGTGCAGCCGGGCGAGCTCCGCGAGCGCGAGCCCATGGCCGGCTATACCACATGGCGGGTGGGCGGCCCGGGACGGCGGGTCTACCGCCCGGCGGATGCCGCCGACCTGGTTGCCTTCCTGGCCGACCTGCCGGCGCAGGAGCCCTTGCTCTGGTGCGGCCTGGGGAGCAACCTGCTGGTCCGTGACGGCGGCCTGCCCGGCACGGTGCTACTCACCCAGGGCGGGCTCGACGGCCTGGCTATTACCGGCGACCGGATCCGGGCCGAGGCCGGGGTCGCCTGCGGGCGCCTGGCCCGCGAGGCGGTGCGCGCGGGCCTGGGCGGGCTGGCGTTCCTGGCCGGGATCCCCGGCACCGCCGGCGGGGCACTGGCGCTGAACGCCGGTGCCTGGGGCGGCACCACCTGGGAGCGCGTCGTCGCCGTGGAGACGGTGGATCGCTCCGGATGCGTCCGGCACCGCGCGCCGGCCGACTTCGAGGTGGGCTACCGCAGTGTCCGCGGCCCGGCGGGCGAGTCCTTCCTCGCCGCTACCTGGGCGCTGGAGCCGGGGTCGGTGGCAGGGCTGCGCGAGGCCGTGCGCGCGCTGCTGCGCCAGCGCAACGCCACGCAGCCTGTGGGCCAGGCGACCTGCGGCTCGGTCTTCCGGAATCCACCGGGGGATGCGGCCGGACGGCTCATCGACAGCGCCGGCCTGAAGGGCGCGCGCCGGGGCGGCGCGCGCGTATCCACCCGCCACGCCAATTTCATCCTCAACGAGGGAGGCAGCGCCGCGGATATCGAGGCCCTGATGCAGCACGTCCAGCACCGGGTGGCAGCGGTGCACGGGGTCCACCTGGAGCCGGAGGTCCATATCGTGGGGGAGGCAGCGCCTTGAGGGGGATCCCTGCGCGCCAAGACGCCGGGCGGATCGCCGTGCTCATGGGCGGGGACTCCGCCGAGCGCGACATCTCGCTGCGCAGCGGCGGGGCCGTGCTCGCTGCCCTGCAGCGCGGCGGCTACGACGCCGAGGCCTTCGACCCGCGGGATCGCGCCCTGGAGGCGCTGCGCGGCTACGATGGGGTCTTTATCGCCCTGCACGGCCGCGGCGGCGAGGACGGGACCGTGCAGGGCGTACTCGACCTGCTCGGCGTGCCGTACACCGGCAGCGGCGTGCTCGGCTCGGCGCTGGGCATGGACAAGTGGCGCTGCAAGCGCCTCTGGCAGGGCAGCGGATTGCCCACCCCGGCCGGCAGCCTGCTGGCGCCCGGGGATGCGGAGCCCGGGGAGGCGTTGGGCTGGCCGCTCATCGTCAAGCCGCTCCGGGAAGGCTCGAGCCTCGGCATGACCCGGGTAGCCGGCCCGGACCAGCTGGCGGCCGCCTATCGCGCCGCGGCCGTCTACGACACCGAGGTCCTTGCCGAGCAGTGGGTCGAGGGCGTGGAGTACACGGTGGCGCTACTCGGGGATCGCGCCTTGCCCTCGATCCGGCTGGAGACCTCCCACGCGTTCTTCGACTATGCGGCCAAGTATCAGGCCCACGACACCGGCCACCACTGCCCGAGCGGGCTCGAGGCGGCGGAGGAGGCCGAGCTCGACGCCCTGTGCCGGGAGGCCTTCCGGGCTGTCGGTGGTTACGGCTGGGGCCGGGTGGACGTGATGCGCGACGCCGAGGGCGCCTGGTGGCTCCTGGAGGTGAACACCGTCCCAGGCCTGACCGGCCATTCCCTGGTGCCCATCGCGGCGGCCCAGGCCGGGATCGGCTTCGATGAGCTTGTGGCCCGCATCCTCGGGGAGGCGCTGCCGTGACGCCGGCGGAGCGGCGCGATCGACCCGGCGCCCGCTGGCGCCGTGGGCCCCGGCTCCCGGCGCTGCCCGGCCTGCGGGCCTGGCTCTGGGGGGCTGCGGTGGCCTTGGTAGCGGTGGCCGCGGCCGGCGCCGGTGCCAAGGCGGTGCAGCAGGGGCGCATCCTGCCCCTGGAGCGGGTGGCGGTGACCGAGCTGCCGGAGCGGATCAGCGATGAGCGGATCCGCGAGGCGCTGGCGCCCCACCTGCACCGCAGCCTGCTGGCCGTGGATATGCGTGGCGCCCGGCAGGCGCTGGAGGCCCTGCCCTGGGTGGCCAGCGCCGAGGTGCGCCGGGCGTGGCCGGGCGCCCTGGAGGTCGCCCTGGTCGAGCGCCAGCCCCTGGCGCGCTGGGCGGGCGGTGGCCTCCTGGATACGGACGGCCAGCGTTTCGAGCCGCCAGCGGGTACGGTCCCCGAGGGCCTGGCGCGGCTGGCCGGGCCTGCGGGTAGCGAGCGCGAGGTGGCCGAGCTGTTCAAGGATCTGCGGCAGCGGCTCGCGGAGCAGGGGGTTGAGGTGGCGGCGTTACGCCTGTCGCCGCGGGCCTCCTGGCGTGCCGAGCTCGCCGGTGGGGTGGAGGTGGCCCTCGGGCGCCAGCAGCCTCGTGAGCGTGCGGCCCGGTTCGCGGCTGTACTGCCGACGTTGCGGCAAGCAAAACAGGCTCCGCTGGAGCGGGTCGATCTGCGCTACCCCAACGGGTTCGCGGTGGCTTGGGGAGCGGCGGAGGAAGCGGACTGAACGCGGAGCAGACCATGGTTCGAAAGACGGAAGACAGCTTGATCGTGGGTCTCGACATCGGCACCTCCAAGGTGGTTGCCATCGTCGGTGAGACCAAGGAAGACGGCGAGCTGGAGGTGATCGGGGTCGGTAGCCACCCCTCCCACGGGCTCAAGAAGGGGGTGGTGGTCAACATCGACTCGACGGTGCAGTCGATCCAGCGCGCCATCGAGGAGGCTGAGCTGATGGCCGGCTGCGAGATCCACTCCGGCTACGTGGGGATCTCCGGCAGCCACATCCGCAGCCTCAACTCCCACGGCATGGTAGCCATCCGTGACAAGGAGGTGATGCGCGCGGACTTGGAGCGGGTCCTCGACGGGGCCAAGGCGGTGGCGATCCCGGCGGATCAGCAGGTCCTGCACGTCATCCCGCAGGAGTTCGTGATCGATAGCCAGGAGGGGATCAAGGATCCGCTGGGCATGGCCGGCGTCCGGCTCGAGGCCCGGGTCCACATGGTGACCGGGGCCGTCTCGGCAGCGGACAATATCACCAAGTGCGTCCGCCGCTGCCAGCTGGAGGTGGACGATATCGTCCTGCAGCAGCTGGCCGCCAGCTACGCCGTGCTCAGCGACGACGAGAAGGAGCTCGGCGTCTGCCTGGTGGATATCGGCGGCGGTACCACGGATATCGCCGTCTTTACCGGCGGCGCCATTCGGCATACGGCGGTGATCCCCATCGCCGGCTACCAGGTGACGAACGACATCGCGGTGGCCCTGCGCACGCCGACGCACCACGCCGAGGATATCAAGGTCCGCTACGCCTGCGCGCTGTCGCAGCGGGCGAGCCCCGAGGAGAGCATCGAGGTGCCGTCGGTGGGCGACCGGCCGCCGCGGCGGCTGTCCCGGCAGTCGCTGGCCTCGGTGGTGGAGCCGCGCTACGAGGAGCTGCTGGCGCTGGTGCAGACGGAG
>Ga0207714_1000116_pt1 | contig 49782 bp, 43 predicted proteins | sample PonA232FremontCA_2_FD_187270 | JGI IMG/M metagenome (GOLD analysis project Ga0207714, IMG submission 187270) | Marine sediment microbial community from Fremont, CA, USA - Pond A23 Sediment 2 (SPAdes) | ecosystem: Environmental > Aquatic > Marine > Unclassified | place: USA: Fremont, California... | reverse complement strand
GTACGCAGTCCTACTGGCTGGTGCGCCCGGTCGAGGCCGACCCGCACGAGGGTCTGCAGCAGTTCGAGGACTGGCTCCGCGGGGAACTCGCTACGGCGGCCGGCTTGCATGACCAGCACGGCACCGCGTAACGATCGCTCCGCGGCTAACCGGACACGCCCCTTCGAGCAGCGAACAGCACTGAAGATCGGGTTCTCACCAAGGCGACAACCGAAGCACGGTTCAGACAAAAAAGAGGCGGAACCGCCAAAGACGATCCCGCCCACAGGGAGGTCATTCGGGCTTTCGGATCAGCCCTCGAACCAGCTGTCCACCAGGTCGCGGTTGTTCTCGATCCACTTCCGCGCACCGGCCTCGGCCGTGTCGGATTCTTTGATCGTGGCCATGAGGCCGCCGACCTGCTGGTCGTTCATCTCCCAGTTGTTCATCCAGGTAACGACCTTCGGCTGCTCCTCCTCGAACTCCGGCCGGCTCATCCAGTGGATGTTCTCGCCCTTGCCGTAGATGTTCTTCGGATCGTCGAGGTACTTGAGGTCATAATCGGCGAACGCCCAGTGCGGGTTCCACAGCGTGACAACAACCGGTTCCTCGCGGTTGTAGGCACGATCAAGTGCGGACATCATCCCCGGGCCGGACGAGGGGATCAGTTTGAGATCGAGGTCGTATTTCTCGATCACGTCCTCGGTCAGGCCCATCAGCGCCGAGCCGGGGTCGATGCCGACGATCCCCGGGCTGCCGTCCTGCTCGAACTTCTCGGCATTGGCGTTGAGCTCGGTGATCGAGTTCACATCGACGTACGCCGGCACCACGAGGCCGAGACCGGTGCCCCTGTACCAGGGTTCCTGCAGCGCGATGTCTTCCTCGTAACGCTCGTAGAACTGCTTGTCGGTCTTCGGCATCCAGACCTCGAGTCCGACGTCAATCGAGTCGGTGGCGACGCCGGAGTAGATCACGGACTTGCCGGCGCTGGTGAGCTCGACGTCATAGCCGCGCTCTTCCAGCAGCACCTTCCACATATTGGACACGGCGATGTTCTCGGCCCAGTTGTTCAGGCCGATGTGAACGCTGCCCTTGTCCGCCGCCATGACCGGCGCGGACAGGACGACCGCCAGCACCGGTGCGAGCCACCGGGCCACTTCCAGCTTCAGATTTGTCATGTGTTATTCCTCTTGCTGCGTTGCGCTCCGGAACGGCCGGAGCAACAGTCCCGGGCCGACGTCAGGACGATGGCCCGAGCAATCGCTCGTCGAAAGGATACGGCGTGAGATTCTCCACGCCATCTGCGGTGACCAGGTACTCGTTCTCGAGCTTGACGCCCTCGCGCCCGTTCGGTTCACCGATGTAGCTCTCCACGCACAGCACCATGTTTTCCTCGACCACGCCGTCGTAGGCGCTGTCGAAATCGCGCGCGTGGAGGATGTAGGGATATTCGCCGGTCATTCCGCAACCGTGCATCATCACGAAGTAGCGCTCCGGGAAGTACCGGTCAGGGATCTGCCACGCGCTTTCGGCGAGCTCGCGGAACGTCTTGCCGGGGCGGATCAGGCTCGTGTTGTACTGCACTTCCTCGTGGGCCAGGCGGTAGAGTTCGCGCTGGTGCGCGGTGGCCTGGCCGTTACCGGCAAGAAACGTGCGCGAGAAGTCGGTGTAGTAGCCGTAGGTACCGACCACATCCGTGTCGAGCGCGACGAGATCACCGGCCTCGATCGGGCGCGGCGAGCTCTCCTGGAACCAGGGGTTGGTCCGCGGCCCCGAGTTGAACAGTCGCGTCTCGACGTAGTCGCCGTCCTGCTCGATGATCGAAGCGTGCAGGTGCGACCAGACCTCGTTCTCGGTGCGCCCGGGCTCGATCGCCGCCTCCAGACGACGGACCGCATCCATCGTCGCGTCCGCCGAGGCGCGGATGCACGGGATCTCCTCGGGCAGCTTGCGCGCCCGCGCCTGTTCCATCGGTTGCTGCGCGTCGACCACGGTGAAACCGTGCACTTGCAGCGCCTGCGCGGCCCCGGCATACACCCGCTCGATGCCGACCCGCACCTGATTGCCACAGTGCTGGCGGATCAACCCGGCCAGTTCATCGGCCCATTGTCGTGCGCGCTGATCGAGCTGCGCGTTGGCCGCGACGGCGGAAACGGTCGTCGATGGCCGTACCTCGTCGATGGTCTCGATGCCCTCGGCGAGATGATTCGCACCCATTGCCTCGAACATGACCACCGGCCCGTTCAACGGCACGAAGGCATAGCGCGCGGGATTGCGGTGCATGAAAGGCGTCATGTTGCGTGCGCCGGTGGCGTAGCGGACATTGATCGGGTCGAGCAGCACGCAGGCGTCGACGCTCCACGCCGCCATGTGCTCGCGCAGGCGCTGCAGCCGGCCGAGGCGCAGCCGCGGCGTCTCCAGCGGGCGCAACGGGTCGTTGGGCGTGTCGAGATCAGGGGTTGTGCCATTGACTGTCCCGGCGGGCATTGTCGCCATGGTCGGGTCGCTCCTGGACGGTGGTCAACAGCTCCGCATGATCCACGCGAATCACCGCGCCGTGAATGGCACGTATACGCGGCCATGTGATAACTTGAGATTATGAGAGAGCTCTATCGTCGATTACCGTCGCTCACCGCGCTGGTGGCATTCGAGGCCGCCGGGCGCCACTGCAACTTCAGCCGTGCGGCCGAGGAGCTGCACGTGAGTCAGGCCGCGGTCAGCCGCCAGATCCGGGAACTCGAGGACCGGATCCAGACACGGTTGTTCGACCGGCTTCACCGCTCCGTCGCCCTCACCCCGGCCGGCGAGCGCCTCCAGCAGGCCGTGAGCTACGGCTTCGACCAGATCGGCGACGCGATTGCCCGGATCGAACAGGAAAACCAGGCCGATCGTGTCGGCATCGCCGCCAATAACGCGATGGCGTTCTACTGGCTTCGCGGGCGAATCATCGAGTACCAGCGGCTCGAGCCGACGCTTGAGCCGGCCGTTTACGCCGCTGACACCGACCCGCCCTTCGAGACCGACGGCATCGACCTCGCCGTACGCTACGGCACCGGCGAATGGGGGGACGCTCGCAGCACGCTCGTGTTCCGGGAAACGCTGTTCCCGGTGTGCTCGCCCGGCTATCGGGACGCGGTCGCCTCGCTCGAGCAGCCCGCGGATCTGCTGGACGCGTCGCTGCTGTACATGGACCCGCAGGGACCGGACTGGGTAACCTGGGCAGAGTGGCTCCGCGGGCAGCGGATGGAAGCGGGCATGTGCCTGCCGCATGGCCCGATGTTCAACAGCTACCCGCTACTGCTGCAAGCGGCTATCGATGGCCAGGGGGTCGCCCTCGGCACCGCGCGAATGCTTGACCCGCTGCTGGAGGAAGGCACGCTCGTGCGACCGATGGCGGCCGAGTATCGCACCGGCCGCGGCTACTGGCTTGCGCTGCCCGCGCAGGGCCCGGTAAACCCGCGCGCCGAGACGCTACACGACTGGCTGCTGTCGACCGTAGAACCGGAGAACCACGCACGGGAATGATCGTCGTGCGATTGCAGTTCGCAGAATCCCTCCGTGGCATGGCGATCGGGTTATCCCTGCAGCCGGGCACGGTTGGCGAGCGCACTCAGGGCCTACGGGTAAAAGGGAAGGCCGGCCTGGGACCGAAATCGGTACCCGGAAGAATGGTGGGCCGTGCTGGGTTCGAACCAGCGACTCACGGATTAAAAGTCCGGTGCTCTACCAGCTGAGCTAACGGCCCCTGCAGGCGAGCATGATACCGGCGCTGACGCCATTTTCCCAGTACTTCAGGACCATTCGCCGGCTTCAGGTACCCGGCTGATACCGAGTGGGATCGGCGACACCGACGTCGGCGAAGCCGCGGGCGCGCAGGCGGCAGGAGTCGCAGACGCCGCAGGCGCGGCCCTGCTCATCCGCCTGGTAGCAGGAGATGGTTCGGGCGTAGTCGACGCCGAGTTCGGTACCGCGGCGGATGATTTCGGCCTTGCTCCAGTCGATGAGCGGGGCCTCGATGGTAACCGGCTCGCCTTCGACGCCGCGGCGCGTGGCGAGGTTGGCCATGCGCTCGAAGGCGGCGATGTATTCGGGCCGGCAATCCGGGTAGCCCGAATAGTCGACGGCGTTGACGCCGAGGTAAATGGCGTCGGCCGCAAGTACTTCGGCCCAGGCGAGCGCGTAGGCGAGGAAGATGGTGTTGCGCGCCGGTACGTAGGTGACGGGAATCCCGTCCGAAGCGGTCTCGGGTATGTCGATATCCGGGTCGGTCAGCGCCGAGCCGCCGAAGGCCGCGAGATCGATATCGGCGATGCGGTGTTCGGCCACGCCCCGGTCGCGGGCGACGGCGGCCGCGGCCTCGAGCTCGATGTCGTGGCGCTGGCCGTAGCGGAAGCTCATGGCGTAGACCTCGTGGCCGTCGGCCCGGGCCATGGCGAGCGCGGTCGCGGAGTCGAGGCCACCGGAGAGGAGGACGACGGCTTTTTTCTGCATGATGGATCGTGGGTCCGGTCGGGGTTGGACGGCTGTGATGTTGGAAACGTCATTATGGCGATTCGGGGAATCGCGTGCAGGGGGAGCGCTCGTTGCGCGGGTTGGGCCGTTCAACGGCCGGGTTCGTCAGTCCGAATCTTCCCGTAATGCGCGCGGTGCGGTCCGGTGGCAGGTAGGCCGGTTTTGCGCGGTCCGGAACGATGAGGAGAGGCGCGGGCATATCACCGCGCAATGCCGGCATTCCCCGGCGGCGTGGGGTACCGCATGAGGGACAGGTGCCGGGCGCCGGGGAAAGCCGGCCTACGTCAAGCGTTCGGGCGGTCAGCGGCCGGGTTCGTCGCCCCAGATGATCTTGTGGAGCTGGAGCTGCATGCGCACGGGCGGCTGTTCGGCGGTGATCCAGTCGGCGAGATCGCGTGGGCTGAGGCTCTCCCATACGGGCGAGAACCAGATCGGGCAGATCCCGTCGAGCCGGCGCTGGTGGATCTGGTCCACGGCCCATTCGAAGTCGTTGCGGTCACAGAGGACGAACTTGATCTGATCGTGGGGCGTCAGATGCCCGATGTTGTCCCAGAGGTTGCGCTCGCATTCGCCGGACCCCGGCGTCTTGAGGTCGAGGACGCGGGAGACGCGCGAATCGACTTCGGCGATATCCAAAGCGCCGGAGGTCTCGAGGCTCACCTCGTGGCCGGCATCGCACAGGCGTCTCAGCAGTGACACGCAACCGGGTTGTGCCAGCGGCTCGCCGCCCGTGACGCAGACGTGGTGGCTGCCGAGTTCCGCGACCGTGCCGATGACGTCGTCGACCGACCGGCTTTCGCCGCCGTGGAAGGCGTAGGCGGTATCACAGTACACACAGCGCAGCGGGCAGCCGGTCAGGCGCACGAAGACCGTCGGCGCGCCCGCCGTCGCGCCCTCGCCCTGCAGGGAGCGGAAGATCTCGGTGATCCGCACGCGCTCGGTTGCGGGCAGATCGCGCACGGCGGCGGCTGCAGTTTCCATCAATGCGCTTATCCGGACTCTTCCTTGATCTTCAACAGGCGCTCTTCCGCCAGCCGTGCCACGGCACTGTTGCCGTGCTCCTGCGTCACCTTCTGGAGCGCTTCGCGGGCCTCGTCGAGGCGTTCGAGTTCATACAGCGAATAGCCGATCTTCAGGCGCGCGTCCGGCACCTTGGCGCTGTCGGGGTAGTCGGAAACCACTTTGCGGAATGCCTCGAGCGCCTGCTCGAATTCTCGCGTGACATAACGAGACTCACCAAGCCAATACTGCGCGTTATCCGCGTACGGACCCTCGGGATACTTTTGGACGAATTCAGCGAACGCGGATGCCGCTTCGCTGTAGCGGCCATCCTTGAGCAGGCTGAAGGCGGCATCATAGGCCTCGCGTTCGGCGCTCGGGCCCGAATCGCCGCCGGACCCCGCATCGGGCACATCGCCGCTCTCGACCGAGGCGGTCGAGCCGGTGCCGGAACCGCCGCCGCTGCTGCTGCTCCCGCCGCCGGAATCATCGTCGCCGTCATCCGATTCTTCGGCTTCCGCGCCGGCCACTTCCAGCTCGCGGATCCGCCGATCGAGATCACCGTAGAGGTTGCGCTGGCGCTTGCGCAGCTCGTCCATGCGGTGCCCCTGGGTCTCAAGTTCCCCGCGCAGTTCACGGATCTCCCGTTCCAGCTCACCGGTGCGCTGGATCAGGTCGGCGAGCTGGCCGCTTTCAAGGATGTTCTCCATGCGGCGCATGCGCCGATCGAGTTCTTCCCTCGTCGGCTCCTCCGCGACCACTACAGGCGCGGCGAGCGCCATTGCAACGCCGAGAGCGAGAGCGGTCTTTACTGCACGAACACGGGCCATGGGACCTCCCGTCAGTTACTGCCGCCAGCGGCGGGATAGACGATCTCGACGCGGCGATTCTTCGCCCAGGCCTCTTCGTTGCTGCCCTCGACGGCCGGGACTTCCTCGCCATAGCTGATCGTTTCGATCTGCCCGTTCGAGGCGCCGTAGGCCTGCAGCAGCCTGCTGACTGCTTCGGCGCGACGCGAGCCCAGGCCAACATTGTATTCGCGCGAGCCCCGTTCGTCCGTGTGCCCCTCCAGGCGCACCTCCACGTCGGAGTATTCCGCGAGGTAGGCGGCGTGACGGCGGATCGTGTCCATGAACTTTTCCTGCACCGAGCTGGAGTCGAACTCGAAGTAGACGGTCCGGTCAGCCAGCAGACTACTGGAGTCCTCGATCGCGTCACGGCTGAAAGGACAATCGGGCGGGCATTCTTCGGCGGTCAGCGTACGCGCGCCCTCGTCTTCGTCCATGCCGTCGGTCTCGGCATCCGTTCCGGTATCGGTATCCTCACCGGCATCCGCACCTCCGGTCGTGGTGTCACTCGGGTCCTGGGGCGCCGTCGCACAGCCCGCCAGCACCAGGAACATCAACAGGGCCATGGCCCGGATCGTACTCTGCATGGTCTTACTCCTGTTTATGACGGCAGCCCTCGTGCGGACTGCGCGTCGGGTCATTTTCCACTCCGGCGCCCGCTGGCGGCCGCCGACCATCGGTCGTATAGCAGAATGAAGCGGCCATTGGGAGCGCTTCATCCGGTTTATCGCCCGCCCGCTCAGTCGCGGTACGGTCCCCATGCGGGCTCGCGCACGTCACCCTGCGACTGCGACAGGCGCGCGGCCGCGCGCCCGTCGGTCGAGACCGAACCGAGCACGCCGCGCCCCTGATGAGCGGTCGCGAACAGGATCATGCGGCCGTTGGGCGCAAACGTGGGGGACTCGTCGAGCCGCCCCTCGCTGACCACGCGCATCAGCTCCGAACCACGGTCCAGCACCGCGATCCGGAAACGGCCGTTCTCCATGCGGTGGGCGAAGGTGAGCCGTTCGCCATCCGGCGAGATATCCGGGTCGGCGTTGTACCTGCCTTCGAACGTCAGCCGGCGGGCACGCTCGGAGCGGTCCACCGGGATACTGTAGATCTGCGGCCCGCCCGAGCGATCCGACGTGAAGATGATGTTGTCACCGTCCGGCGTCCACACCGGGGATGTATCGATGCCGCCGCTGCGCGTGATGCGCCGGGTCTCATCCCGCGCGAGGTCGAGCACGTAGATCTCGGGGTTGCCTTCGTATGACAGCGCGACCGCCAGGCGATCGCCATCCGGCGACCAGCTCGGCGCGCCGTTGATCCCGTCGCGCGAAGACACCTTCTCGCGACTGCCGGAGGCGACGCGCTGAACGTAGATCGCCGGCCGGCCGTCCTCGAAAGAGACATACGCCAGGCGCTCCCCGTCGGGCCCCCACGCGGGCGACATGATCGGGTCGCGCGAAGTCAGGATCGTGCGCGGGTTGAAACCGTCGTAGTCGGAGACCTGCAGGGTATACCGGCGCTCGTCGCCGGAGCTCTGCACGGCGACGTAGGCGATGCGGGTCGAGAACGCGCCGCGCTCACCGGTAATCTCCTCGTAGATCTCGTCGCTGATCTCGTGGGCGAGGCTGCGCACCCCTTTGCGCCCGACCTCGTAGCTGTAGCCGGCCACCTGTTCCTGGCGCGCCACGTCGAACAGCTGGAAGCGCACGTTGTAACCGCGACCTTCATCCAGTGGCTGGACGCGACCAATGACCACATGGTCCACGCCCAGGGTGCGCCAATTGCCGAATTGGACGTCATCCGAGCGGGTCGGCTGCGACACGTGATCTTCGCGGTCCATGGGCTCGAACTGGCCGCTGCGGGTGAGATCGCTGGAGATGATCCCGGCGATATCCTCCGGCGGGTCACCTTCGCCGGCCCAGCCGAACGGCACCACGGCAATCGGGCGGGCACCGGCCGCGCCCTCGGTGATCTCGATCTGCAGCACGGCGACGGCCGGCGTCGAGAGCGCCACCAGGGCGAGCGCGGCGAAAGCGCGGAACATACGGGACGGCTGCATCAGGAGGCTTCCGGTCTGAAATTGAACTGGAGCACGCGCTCGAATACCTCGGGTTCGGGTGCCGTGGGCAGCGGCGACGCCCGGTTCACCGCGGATACCACGGAGTCGCAGAACGCCGAACTGCCTGAGCACGAGAGCAGTCTAACATCCGTCACGTCACCGCTCGGGATCTGGGTGACCTGTACCTCGGCGCGATCCCCCTCGCTGAAGCCGCTCGGCCGGCGCCAGTTGCTCTGTACCCGGCGTTTGATCGAATTCTTGTACTGGTCGAGCAGTTCGGCGAGGCGCTCCTCGCGCGCTTCCTCGGCGGCCGCGGCCTGCTCGCGCGCTTTTCGCTCGGCCTCTTCCTGCGCCTTGCGGGCCGCTTCGCGCTCGGCCGCTTCCTCGGCCTCCTGGGCTTCCCGACGCGCCCGCTCTGCCTCTTCCCGGGCCGCGGCCTGGGCGGCCTCGGCCTCCCGACGCTGCTGTTCCAGTTCCTGCAGCCGCTTGCGCTCTTCCTCGCGCGCTTCGGCCAGCTGCTTCTGTTCCTGTTCCAGCTCTTCCAGTTGCTTGCGCTCCTGCTCGCGCTGCTGGGCCAGTTTCTCCTGTTCCCGGGACAACTCCTCGCGCTGCTGTTCGAGCTGCTCGCGCTCCTGGCGCAGTTGCTGGAGTTCCTCCGAGACCTGCTCGGATTCCTGACGCTGTTCCTGCTCCGAGGCCTCCAGTTCCGCGAGTTCCTGGGCCTGCTTTTCGCGCTGGCGTTCGAACTTCTCGAGCATCTCGGCCTGCTGTTCCTTCTGCTGCGCGAGTTCCTCGACCTGCTCCCGCAGTTCACGCTGGCGCTTGATCGCCTCACGCTCTTCGGCCTTTTCCCGGGCCTCGAGCTGGCGCATGGTCTCCTGGACCTCGCGCTCGTCGACCGCGACGGCGTTCACGGGCTCACCGCCCGGATCGGGCGTCTGTGGCGCCGAGCCGATACTCACGCCGATGACCAGTCCCCCGACCAGGGCGATATGCCCCACCGCGGCGACCACCAGGGATTCCGGATATTCGCGCAGGACCTCCGACATGATTTATTGCGCTTCCGCGACGAGGCCGACCTGGGGCACACCGGAGCGCTGCAGCAGCGCCATCGCCCGGACGACCTTCTGGTAATTGACACCCTGATCGCCCCGTACCAGCACACGGCGATCGCCGTCGCGGCGCATCGCGGCGGTGGCGAGGGTGACGAGCTGTTCCTCGCCGACCGGCGACTCCGGGTCCTCGCCGATATTGATGAAAAACCGGCCTTCGCCGTCCACGGTCACGATCAGGGGCTCGGATTGGGTCTGCTCCATCGGCTTGGCATCGGCCTTGGGCAGGGTCACCTCGACGCCCGTCTTCAGCAGTGGTGCGGTGATCATGAAGATCACCAGCAACACGAGCATGACGTCGATATAGGGCACGACGTTGATCTCGGCGATCGGGCGCCGCCGGCTGCGCCTGGCCATCGTCAGGCCTCCGCCGTCCGCGCGTGGACCTGGCGGTGCAGCAGCGCCGTGAATTCCTCGACGAAGTTGTCGAAGCGGTTCTCGATCATGCCGAGATCGTGGCTGAGACGATTGTAGGCGATCACGGCCGGGATCGCCGCGAACAGGCCCATGGCGGTCGCGACCAGCGCCTCGGCGATGCCGGGCGCCACCAGCGCGAGCGTGGCCTGCGAGACGTTCGACAGCGACTGGAAGGCGTTCATGATCCCCCAGACGGTACCGAACAGCCCGACATACGGACTGACCGACCCCACGGTCGCCAGGAACGCCAGATTGCCCTCGAGGCGATCGGTCTCGCGCGACATCGCGATCTGCATCGAGCGCTGGGCGCCGGAGAGCACATGCTGCGGTTCATGCCCCTGCTTCTGGAGTCGGGCGTATTCCCCGAAACCGGCAGCGAAGAGCCGCTCGGAGCCGTCCGGCGTACCCTCGCGATGCTGGACCTCGCGATAGAGTTCGGCCACGGATCCCCCGGACCAGAAACGCGCCTCGAAATCGCCCGAGCGCCTGCGTGCATCCCGGAACTGGCGCACCTTGGCGTAGATCAGGGCCCACGAGAATACGGACGCAAGGATCAGGATCAGCATGACGAGCTGGACCACGATACTCGCGTCAGCAATCAGCGTGACAAAGGAAAGATCAGTCTCCACCGGCGAAAACCTCCTTCATATCATCGGGCAACGGGCGCGGGCGGAACGTGGCCGCGTCCAGGCATGCGACGCGCACCCGGCCGGTACACAGCGCCTCCCCCTCACGCAGCACCCGGTGTGCGAAATCGATCCGGGCGCGGCCCAGCCCGTTGATACGGGCCTCGACTTCGAGCGCATCATCCAGCCGGGCCGGCGCGCGGTAATCCAGTTCGATCGAGCGCACCGCGAACAGCAGGCCGCGGTCGCTGGCGAGGGCCGTCTGGCCCCAGCCGGCCGCCCGCAGCCACTCGGTGCGGGCGCGCTCAAGGTATTTGAGATAGTTGGCGTAGTACACCACGCCGCCGGCATCCGTATCTTCATAATAAACACGGACGGGCAGGCGGAAACACGTACCACGGTCACTCGGCCCCGCTGCGGTCATGGCGCCTCGAACAGGTCGGCGCCGCCCTGCGCGCGCGGGGCCGCCAGACCGAAATGGATGAACGCCGACTGTGTGGCCACGCGCCCGCGCGGCGTGCGCATCAACAGCCCTTCCTGAATCAGGTACGGTTCGATGACCTCCTCGATCGTCCCCGCCGACTCGCCGATCGCGGCGGCGACGTTATCGAGGCCCACCGGGCCGCCGCCGAACTTGTCGATGATCGAGCGCAGCAGCCGGTTATCGAGTCCATCCAGGCCGAGTGTATCCACTTTCAGCAGATCCAGCGCCTCGTCCGCGATGCCGGCGTCGATCACGCCGTTGCCCCGCACCTGGGCGTAGTCGCGCACCCGTCGCAGCAGTCGGTTGGCGATCCGCGGGGTGCCCCGTGAGCGGCGGGCGATCTCGTGCGCGCCGTTGCCCTCGACGCGCACGCCCATGATCCCGGCCGAACGCTCGACGATGTGCGCGAGATCCGCCGCATTGTAGAACTCCAGGCGCTGCACGATGCCGAACCGGTCACGCAACGGCGATGTCAGCAGACCCGCACGCGTGGTCGCCCCGACCAGTGTGAACGGCGGCACGTCGAGTTTGACCGAGCGCGCGGCAGGACCCTCGCCGATGACGATATCGAGCTGATAGTCCTCCATCGCGGGGTAGAGGACCTCCTCCACCACCGGGGACAGGCGATGGATCTCGTCGACGAACAGGACGTCGTGGGCCTCGATATTGGTCAGGATCGCGGCGAGATCACCCGGGCGTTCGAGTACCGGCCCCGCGGTCTGGCGGAGGTTGACTCCCATCTCGTGCGCGATGATCGACGCCAGCGTGGTCTTGCCGAGCCCGGGCGGGCCGAAGATGAGCGTGTGGTCCAGCGGTTCGCCGCGCTCGCGCGCCGCGCGCACGAAGATGCCGAGCTGCTCGTGGACGGTCGGCTGACCGAGATACTCGCCCAGCGTGCGCGGGCGGATGGCGCGATCGGTCGCCTCCTCCTCGGGCATCGATTCGGCATTCGTCAGCCGTTCGGGCGTATTCATCGGGCGGCGGTTTCCAGCGCGTCGTTCGGGGTCGTGGGGCAAATCCGGGCGACAGCCCGGTGCAAGCTACCATGGGCGCCGATACGATTATACCGGCGCGCCGGGCTCACCGCTCGGCGCGCGCCGGCTTTGGGCAAAAAAAAGCCCCGTCGGGGGGACGGGGCACCAATGGCTGGCCTGGGATCGTGGGTGCGGGCCACGACCGGGGGAGTCAGGCCAGTGCCAGAGGGGGCACGGCGTTGCCGTCGATTCCCGCGTCGGCGTCGTACGCCCGCGTCATCGGCGGAACCCTTGTTCAGTTTTCGGCGTTTCGAACTCCGGATGCGCTCAACTCCTCGTGTCGCAGGAATTCACTCCACACCAGTGTACCATCGGAATCGCGATCGAACTTGGCGAAGTGCGCTGCCAGCCCGGGATTCGACTCCGCTTCGCGGCGGCTGATCCGATCATCGTCGTTGCGATCAAGGCGCTCGAATTCGGCCTGCGCCCGTTTCTCCAGATCCCCGGTCGGCGTCGCCGTGGCGGCGAGCAGCGCGCCGGAGATCAGGATCAGCCCGAGTGTAGTCGTGATCCGGGCCGCTTTCATGCATTCTTCCCCTGCGTCTGTTCGTTGCCGTGTACCGCTTGATCAGCGCCCGTATCAATCGCTGCTCGACTACCGTGATGCAGACGTCGTGCCAATTTATTATGATCTTTTTTTTCAGTGAGTTATGAACGCTCTGGCCGTCCCGGGCCAATACCGCCGCGCGCAACGGGCAGCCACTGCCACCCGCACCGCCAAAACTGTCGCCCAGCGGCGACACACGTTTCAAGCGAAAGCTGCAAGTCACTGATTCAATGGGCTATCACGCTGTCGCCGTTGAGCGACAGGACTCATTTTCACGGGCAGAATGTGAGCAACAATACGGCCATCCGATCCGGACGACGAAGACACGATCATGGCGAGTGAAACCACGTCGATGCATGCGCCGATGGATTACCCCACCCGTGCCCCGGTCCGGGGCACGGCCGTGACCGTGAGACCACTCGCCCCGGCGGATGACCTGGCCGCACTCTACGCCGCATCCCATGGCGATCCCGACACGCAGACGCTGTGGACGTGGATGCCGTATGGCCCATTCGCCGACCGCGGCGCAATGGGGGCATGGCTGGAGACCTGCGCGGCGAGCATGGATCCGGCGTTCCGCGTGGTGGTCGAGCGCGCCAGCGGGCGGCCACTCGGTATGGTGAGCTACCTGAACATCGAACCCTGGCACCAGCGACTGGAACTCGGCCATATCTGGTACGCCCCGGCCATGCAGCGCACGCGGGCGAACACCGAGGTGATCCGGCTGCTGCTGGGGGAGGCGTTCGATCGCCTGGGCTGTCGCCGCGTGGAATGGAAGTGCGACGCCCTGAACGCGCGCTCGCGGGCCGCGGCCCTGCGCCTGGGATTCCGGTTTGAGGGCGTATTCCGCCAGCACATGATCATCAAGGGCCGCAATCGCGACACCGCCTGGTTCGCGCTGGTGGACCGGGACTGGCCCGCGGCGCGCGAGCATATGGACCGCTGGCTGGCCGTGGACGGGGACGGCCTCTCACTGACCGCCCTGAACCGGCCTCTGGTCGAGGGGTTTTACGATCCGGCGCCCAGCGACCAGCAGCCAGACCGCTGATCGACTACTGCGGCACGGCCACTGATATCACGCCAGAACGCGAAACAACGGGCATCGGCAGGACGCCGGCCGGGGCGCCCCACCCACCAACGGAAAAAGCCCCTCTCCGAAGAGCGGGGCCCCACTGGGGGGGGGGGGGGGGATCACCCCACGTGCTTGAAATCACCCGGGTCGATGTCATGGCGCGAGAGCAGCTTGTAGAACTCGGAACGGTTGCGCTGGGCCACGCGGGCGGCCTCGCTGACGTTGCCCTCGGTCAGTTTCAGCAGGCGCACGAGGTAATCGCGCGTGAACCGGGCCCGGGCATCGGCCACCGAGGGCAACGCGGCGGCCTCATCACCCAGGCTCCGCCGGACCTGTTCGGCGGTGATCACCGTGCCCGGCGCAAGCGCGACGTGCTGCTCGACGACATTGTCGAGCTGACGCACGTTGCCCGGCCAGCGTGCCGCGACCATGCGCTCCATCGCCTCGGGGGCATACACCTTGACCCGCTCGCGGTCGCGCTCGGCCAGCGCACGCAGGCGCCGATTGATGAGCAGCGGGATATCCTCGTGGCGTTCGCGCAGCGGCGGCAGCTGCAGCTCGATCACATTCAGGCGATAGAACAGGTCTTCGCGGAATTCGCCGGCGGCGATCGCCTCATCAAGCTGGCGGTGCGTGGCGGAGAGGATACGCACATCGATCGGGAAGTCCCGCGTACCACCGACCGGGCGCACGCGCCGCTCCTGCAGCACGCGCAGAAGCTTGACCTGCAGCGCGAGCGGCATATCACCGATCTCGTCGAGCAGCAGGGTGCCGCCGTCGGCCGAACGGATCAGACCTGTGGTCGCATGCTGCGCACCGGTGAAAGCCCCGCGCTCGTGCCCCATCAATTCGGATTCGAGCAGGCCCTCGGGCATGGCGCCGCAGTTGATGGCGACGAACGGCCCGTCGCGCCGGGGGCTGGCTCGGTGCATGGCGCGCGCAAGCAGTTCCTTGCCGGTCCCGCTTTCGCCCCGGATCAGTACGCTGGTGCCGGTGGCCGCCACGCGACGCCCCTGCTCCAGCAGTTCCTCCATGCGCGGGCTGCGGGTGATGATCCCGGCCCGCCAGTCATCCGGCACGTCGGCATGGGCTGTGAGGTTCAGGGCCCGCTCGAGCTCGTACATCAACTCATCGCGGTCGACCGGCTTGGTAAGGAAGGCCACCGCTCCATGCTGCGTCGCGCTGACCGCATCCGGGATCGTGCCGTGCGCGGTCAATAGCAGCACCGGCACGCCCGGCTGCCGGCGCTGCAGTTCGCGCAGCAGGCCGAGACCATCCATGCCATCCATGCGCAGATCAGTGATGACGGCATCGGGGACCGACTGCTCCACGCGTGCCAGTGCGGCGCTGGCCGAATCCGCGGTCTGGACCGTATAACCCGCGGACTGCAGCCGGATATCGAGCAGTCGCAGCAGCGAGGGGTCGTCATCGACGACCAGGATGTGGCCCGCCTTCATTCGGTAACGCCTCCGCTGCCATCGACATCGGCGCCATTACCCCGCATCTGACGCTCCAGCGCCGTCAATTCCTGGATTTGCTGCTGCAGCCGGCGATTGCGTTCGGCCAGACCACTCGTTTTGCGCCGCAGTTCCAGCTGCCTGCGCAGATGCCGCAGTTCCAGGCGCACCAGTGCGCGCGTCGGTGCATCGAGCTCGGTCGAGCGGGTCGCCAGCGATTCCAGCGCATCGCGGGCGGCAACCGGATCGTGCCCCTCGTGCGCGGGCGTCGCCAGCCACAGGGCGTGGCGCAGCAGTGCGCTGGCCTCTTCAATCGGGGCCGGTCGCCGTGCCGGCATGGTGGCCAGTTCGTCAGCCGATGCGACCGCCAGTCGATCCGAGAAGAAGAGCATTTCCGCGACGGGCGGCTCCGGGCGCGAGCCGTCGCGGGTGGATTGCTCCGCGCTAAAGCGTACGCAACCCGTGAGCGCGACCACCGCGATGACGAGCATGGGCCCTGCCTTCATTCGCTTCCCCCGATACGTGGCCGTTGCTGGGCGTACAGCGTCATACGGATATGGGCTCCCGGATACTCGCCGTCAACAATCTCGACGCGCCCATCATGGGCCCGCGCACAGTCACGCACCACGGACAGGCCGACACCGGTACCACGGACATGGCCCTGCGGTGAGCCGTCGCCCTGGAAAAACGGCTCGAACACGTGCGGGCGCTCACCGGGCGGGATCCCCGGGCCCTCGTCGGCCACCTCGATGATCAAGCGCTGGCCGCGGCGCCTGGCGCGCACGTGGAGCGCCCCACCCTCGGGCGAGAAACGGATCGCGTTGCCGATCAGATTCGATACCGCGCTCTGCAGCAGTGACCGGAAGCCCTCGAAACCGCGTGCATCCGCCTGCCGCTCGACCTCGAGACGCGCGCGGCTGATCGCGAGCCGATGACGCGCGATGGCCTCGTCGATGAGGGCGGCGGGATCGATGTGCTCCGGTTTCCGGGACAGGTCGCGGGCACTCAGAACCAGCAGATTCTCGATCAGCTCCTGCAATTCGACGCTGGAACCGCGCAGGATATCCACGATCTCCCGATGGGCGGGGGAGTCCGCGCCGACCGCCCCATCAGCGATCAACTCCGTGCCCTCGCGGATCGCGGACAGGGGCGTCTTCAGTTCGTGCGACATATGCCGCAGGAAACGGTTCTTCTCCGCCTCCGAGCGATCCAGGCGCACCCGCAGGCGCTCCAGCTCCTCGCCCAGATCGAGGATCTCCGGTGGCCCGCCTACGGCGATGGGCGCGGAAGGCTCGACCGCACCGAGACTGCGGATCGCACGGCCCAGCCGGCCAATCGGGCGCAGGATCAACCAGGCGAACAGGACCGTCAGGGCGATCGTGATGGGCACGAGGGTCACCGTCAGCCAGAACAGGAATTCGCGCACGCGGGACGACTCGACCTCGAGTGAATCGAGTTCGGTGCGGATGGCCGAATCCGCCGCGCCGGCGATCTCGGTGGCGAGTTCGCGCATGCGGGCGAAACGCTCCAGCGCCGCGGTCAGGGATTCGCTCGACGGGTCCGCTGCCTCGACGGCCCCGGTTACCGACTCCGCGATGGCCCGAAGGTCCTGACGCGCGTCCGCGGCCCCGGGATCGAGGCTCACGGAGACCAGTGAGTCCAGCGTCCCGATCAACTGCGTGTGGCGCTCCTGATAGAGGCCGATCAGCTCCCCGCGCCCCAGGATCCGGTACTGGCGGGCGTTGCGCTCCATCTGCAGCAGCTGGGTCTCCAGCGCCTGCCCCTGGCGCACGAGGATGACGCTATCGCGCACGAGCTGTTCGCTTCGCCGCGTGAGGCGATCCAGATAGACCGAGCCGCCGATCACCGCGACCAGCAGCGGCAGGGCGACCAGCGCGAAGCCGGCCACCACCAGCGTGACCATGGAATAGAGCCGGCGCCGCCCCCGCACCGCACCCCGCCGCCGCTCCATCAACGCGCAGCGGCCTGAAGGGCGCGGCGGATAATATCCTCCGTCGAGAGACCGTTCGTATCGATCGCACGGATCATCTTCGCCGCTTCCGCCTGGCGATAGCCCAGCGCCACCAGTGCGCTGGTCGCGTCGGTCACCGGATCGGCCGGCGTCCCATCATCGGCCGCCGGCGCCTGCCCCGCGCTGGCCGGCAACGCGTCGCGCAGATCGGTATCGCTGAGGCGATCGCGCATCTCGACGATCAGGCGCTCGGCCGTCTTCTTGCCGATGCCCGGCAATTTCGTCAGGGCGGTGACGTCATCGGTCTCGATGCAGCGCGCGAAATCGTCGGCGCTCATGCCGGAGAGGACCGCCAACGCCATCTTGGCGCCGACGCCGGACACCTTGAGCAGGGCGCGGAACAGCCGCCGCTCGGACTCGCGGGCGAACGCGAACAGCAGATGGGCATCCTCGCGCACCACGTGGTGGGTGAACAGCGTCACCGTCTCACCCACCGCCGGCAGGTCGTAGAACGTGGACAAAGGGGCCTCGAGCTCGTAGCCGACGCCGCCGACGTCGATCATGAGGCCCGGCGGCTGTTTGGACACGAGCGTGCCGCGGAGTCTGCCGATCATTTCCAGCGTACCGATTTGCGCCGGCGCGCGGCGGAGAGCACCGGTGCCGGGCGCGTGCGTGCGTGGGCATGGCAGAGCGCGATGCCGAGGGCATCGGCCGCGTCCGCCTGCAGCGTCCCGCTCAGGCCCAGCAGCACCTTGACCATGTGCTGGACCTGTTCCTTGCCGGCACCGCCGACACCGACCAGCGTCTGCTTAACGAGCCGCGCCGGATACTCGCCCACCGGGAGTTCCGCGGCCACCCCGGCACAGATGGCGGCGCCGCGCGCCTGGCCGAGCTTGAGCGCCGACATGGCGTTGCGCGCCACGAACACCTCCTCGATACCCATCTCGGCGGGCCCGTGCTCGAGGATCACACCGGCGACCTCGCGCTGGATCACGCCCAGGCGCTCGGGCAGCGACCCGCTCCCGGTGGCGATGGCGCCGTGGGCGACGTGGTGGCTGCTGCGGCCATCACTGTCGATCACGCCCCAGCCGGTCGTGACCGAACCGGGATCGATACCGATGATGCGGACGGATTCGGCCACGCGCGGTTCGCCCGTTCAGCCGGTCGCGGCGACGGATTCGGCCGCGAACGAGGCGTTCGTGTAGACGTTCTGGACGTCGTCGAGGTCATCGAGCATCTCGAGCAACTTGAGCGTGCGCTCCGCGTCGTCGCCGCTGAGTTCGGTCGCGTTCTGCGGGCGCATGGTCACCTCGGCCTCCTCCGGCTCAAGGCCGGCCGCGATCAGGGCATCACGCACCGTCGAAAACGATTCCGGATCAACGAGCACATCCATCGAGCCGTCGTCATTCGTCTCCAGTTCATCGGCGCCGGCCTCCAGCGCGGCCTCCATCAGGGCATCCTCGTCGGTGGCCGGCGGGTAGCTGATCACGCCGGTATAGGTGAACAGGAAAGCGACCGAGCCGTCCGTGCCGAGATTGCCGCCGTGTTTCGAGAACGCGTGGCGCACCTCGGCCACGGTGCGATTGCGGTTATCGGTCATGCAATCGACCATGATCGCCGCCCCGCCCGGACCATAGCCCTCAAAGCGTGCCTCTTCGTAGGCCTCGCCCTCGAGTTCGCCGGCGCCCTTCTGGCGCGCGCGCTCGACGTTGTCCTTGGGCATGTTGGCGGCATAGGCCTTGTCGATCGCCAGCCGCAGGCGCGGATTCCAGTCGGGATCGGGGCTGCCGGTGCGCGCGGCGACCATGATCTCGCGACTCATGCGCGAGAAGATCTTGCCGCGTTTTTTGTCCTCCGCGGCCTTCTTGTGCTTGATGTTCGCCCACTTGCTGTGTCCGGCCATGCCGCGCAAACCTCCCCGAAATCTGACCATGCAGTGTAGCAGGCCGGGCATCGCGCGAGCAGCCGGGCGGCGGGGGCGACGCGCGTCATGAAGTGCGCGATCGTATCCATTCAACGTAGGCCGGCTTTGCGCGGTCCACGGCAGTACAGGCCGGCCCGGAGCATTTCACCGCGCAATGCCGGCATTCCCCGGCGGCGTGCGAGGGTGCATGGCCGAAAGGCAACGTGCGCCGGGGAAAACCGGCCTACGTTTTCCCGCCTCACGCCTCCCTCGATATCAAACGACGCCCCGGCGCGAGCGGCAGCACCGTAGGCCCGTTTTGCGCGGCCCGTGACGATGGATACCGGCCCGGAACGTATCGCCGCGCAATGCCGGCATTCCCCGGCGGCGTGCGGCGGCGCATGGCCGAAAGGCAACGGGCGCCGGGGAAAACCGGCCTACGGCGTCGACTGGCGGTGGGACGGGAGGATGCCGTCGCGCAGGTAGATGGCGGTCATGCGGGCGACGCGCCGCGAGAGCAGCAGCCCCACATGCGTGGTCCGCGCCAGGCGCACCGGCCCGCCCGGACCACGGATCTCATCGAGAGCGACGGTGCCGTCGTTCGGCCCGGGCAGGCGCCCGAGGAGACGACCCGGCCCGCAGGCGCGCACGCCGGCGATTCGCGCGACCGGGATATCCCGTGGCCACTTGTCCGCGCCCTCGGTCAGCGGTTCCTCCGCGGCCCCGAGCGTCCGCCCGAGGCCGCGGTCCCCGAGGTGGTCGGCGGCGGTAGCGCCCTGCAATGGGCTCCCCAGCAGCACCGCCCGCCCCGCCCGGGCCGGGCGGTGCGCGCCCAGCAGCCGTGTGAGCACGAACCCGCCGAGGCTGTGGCCGACGAAGTGGATAACGTGCCCCTCCAGCGCGTCGACCTGACGCGCCAGCCGCCCCGCCGCCGCGCCCGGCGATTCCTTCGTCGTGTGCCAGCCGAAGATCGCCACGCCGAAACCGGCCACGCGCAGCCGCCGCGCCAGCAGGCGCATGGAGTGCGGACCGATCCAGAGGCCGTGGACGAGCACGACGGTCGTCCGCGCGGGGTCGCTGTCCAGCGACCTGATGGCGACGCGGTTGGTCCAGGAGTTCGCCCGTTCCGCCGCGTCGGGGATATCGAGCCAGACATGATCGTCGTGCTCGGCACGATCGAGCCGGGGCTGGCAGCGGACACCGACGCCCAGGCGGAATTCATGTTCGAGGTTATGGGTGACGTCGGGGGCGTAGCGGTGGCGCCATTCAGGGGCAATAGGAAAATGGCGCCGCCGGTGACAGTCGACGATGCCGCTGGCGTCCAGCCCCGTCTCTTCCGCGAGTTCGCGCCGGGCTGCCTCGATCGGCGTCTCACCGGGCTCCAGGCTGCCGGTGACCGACTGCCAGAAATCCTCGCGATCGGCACGGCGCAGGAGCAGCACCTCACCATCGGCGGTATGCACCACGATGAGGACGGATTCGGGGCGTTTGAAGTTCACCGGGTTACGGTTCCCTGGCGCGTCGGTTCAGCAGCCATCGCATTGTGCCGGATACGGGAGGTTATTGGTTCCCGCCAAGGCGCGAAGGACGCCAGGGGACACAAAGGAAACCGGGAGCCTGTAGGAGCGAGCTTGCTCGCGAACCGATCTCCACGCCCGAGGGACTCCGGTCAATCGATTCGCTAACAGACCCGGGGTCAATGGCGCGCGTACCATACGACCCTGGGCAAGAACTGGACCGGCGCTGACATCGGAAAGCGGTTCGCGAGCAAGCTCGCTCCTACAATGTTGTGCCGTTCTTCGCGTCCCTTGGCGCCCTTCGCGCCTTGGCGGGAACCATTAACCGAACATCCGGAAGACGAAGACCTCAGCCCTGTCCCCCAGCCCGTTCAGCGGCCTTGCCGCGCAGGCGGATGCCGAGTTCGCGCAGCTGCGCCTCGTTGACCGTCGACGGTGCCGAGGTCAGCGGGCAGCTCGCCGTCTGCGTCTTCGGGAACGCCATGACATCGCGGATTGACGCCGCTCCGGTCATCAGCATGACCAGGCGATCCAGGCCGAAGGCGATGCCGCCATGCGGCGGCGCGCCGTACTCGAGCGCATCCAGCAGGAAGCCGAACTGTTCGCGTGCGCTGGCGGGATCGATCCCCAGCACCTCCAGCGCCGCTTCCTGCAGCCCGCGATCATGGATACGGATCGAACCACCGCCGAGCTCGGTGCCATTGAGCACCATGTCATAAGCCCGCGACAGGGCCTGCTTCGGATGCGCGCGCAGCTCGTCCGGGTTGTTCACGGCGGGTGCGGTGAACGGGTGATGCAGCGGCGTCCAGGCGTTGGCGTTGTCGTCCCACTCGAACATCGGGAAATCGACGACCCAGAGCGGACACCACGCACGCTGGACGAAGCCACGGTCGTGACCGATCTTCACGCGCAGTGCACCCAGCGCATCGTTGACGACGCGCGCCTTGTCGGCGCCGAAGAAAATCAGGTCGCCACCGGTGGCCGCGGTATGCTCCAGCAGCGTCTCGATCACGTCGTCCGGCAGGAACTTGAGGATCGGCGACTGCAGGCCCTCCCTGCCCTGCCCGCGCTCGTTGACCTTGATGTACGCGAGGCCCTTCGCCCCGTAGCGGCCGACGAACTCCGTGTACTCATCGATCTCCTTGCGGGTCATGGAGCCACCGCCAGGCACACACAGGGCGGTCACGCGGCCATCCGGATCGTTCGCCGGGCCGGAGAAGACCTTGAAGTCCACGTCCGTCATCAGGCCAGCGACCTCGATCAGTTCGAGCGGGATGCGCAGGTCCGGCTTGTCGGACCCGAAGCGGTGCATCGCCTCCGTATAGGTCATGCGCGGGAACGGATCGGGCAACGGCTCCTCGAGCACGTGCGTGAACAGGTCGCGCATCATGCGCTCGGCCATGTTCATGACGTCGTCTTCCTCGACGAACGCCATCTCCATGTCGAGCTGCGTGAATTCGGGCTGGCGGTCGGCGCGCAGGTCCTCGTCGCGGAAGCAGCGCGTGATCTGGTAGTAGCGGTCCATGCCGCTGACCATCAGCAGCTGCTTGAACAACTGCGGCGACTGCGGCAGCGCGAAGAACGAACCGGCGTGGGTCCGGCTCGGCACAAGGTAGTCGCGCGCCCCTTCGGGCGTCGCCCGGGTGAGCATCGGCGTCTCGATGTCGATGAAGCCGTCGTCCTCTACGAAACGCCGCACGCGCGAGGTGATCGCCGCGCGCAGGCGCAGCCGCTGCTGCATCTCCGGGCGGCGCAGATCGACATAGCGGTACTTCAGCCGGTGTTCCTCGCCGACGTCCCATTCATCCAGTTGGAACGGGGGTGTCTTCGCCCGATTGACGACCTCGAGTTCGGTCCCGAGCACCTCGATCGCACCGGTGGTCAGATCCGGATTCTCGGTCCCGGCGGGCCGTGCGCGCACCTGGCCCTTCAAGTGAATGACGTACTCGCTGCGGATCTGCTCGGCGATACGGAACATATCCGCCCGATCGGGATCGAACACGACCTGGATCAAGCCGGTGTGATCGCGCAGATCGACGAAGATGACGCCGCCATGGTCGCGGCGGCGGTGAATCCAGCCGGCGAGTTCGACGGTGGAATCGATGGCGGCGCTGTCGAGCGTGCCGCAGAGATGGCTGCGCATGGTACTGGGCCCTGTTCACGGGGTCGGACGGAGGGTGCGGAAGGGTACCGGCTTGCCGCCGCGACCGCAATTCCGGCGGCGTCAGGGGGAATCCGGGGTTTGCGCTTATCCAACGTGGGTTTGGGTTCTCGCCAAGGCGCGAACCCAACCGACGGTTCGCGTTTGCACCGCACCGGCGCTACCCTTTCGCGGTCCAGAATGGAGTCCAGCCCATGACGGCACGCCGCACGCTGCTGATTACCGGTTGTTCGAGCGGGATCGGGTATCACTGCGCGCACGCGATGGCGGCGCGTGGGTGGCGGGTTTTCGCCACGGCGCGGGACTCCGAAGATGTCGAGCGGCTCGCCCGTGAGGGGCTGGAGGCGCTGGCGCTGGACCTCAACGACTCCTGGAGTATCCATGCGGCCGTTGACGAGATCCTGGCGAGGACCGGTGGCTCGCTCGATGCGCTGTTCAACAATGGCGCCTACGGCCAGCCGGGCGCGGTCGAGGATCTCACGCGCAGCACCCTCAGGGCCCAGTTCGAGACCAACGTGTTTGGCTGGCTGGAACTGACCAATCGCATTTTGCCGGCCATGCGGTCGCAGGGCCACGGGCGGATCGTGCAGAACTCTTCCGTGCTCGGTCTGGTGGCGCTGAAGTGGCGCGGCGCCTACAACGCCAGCAAGTACGCGGTTGAGGGCCTGACCGACACGCTGCGCCTGGAGTTGGCCGGCAGCGGCGTCCACGTCAGCCTGATCGAGCCCGGTCCGATCACCAGCCGCTTCCGCGAAAACGCCCTCGAGGCGTTCGACCGCCGCATCGACAGCGACCGCAGCCCCCACAGCGCGTACTACGAGCGATTGGAGCAGCGTCGGCTCAAACCACAGAAGCCCACGCCGTTCACACTCGGCCCCGAGGCCGTCCATAAACGGCTCGTGCACGCCCTTGAGAGCCGCCGCCCGCGACGGCGCTACCCGGTCACTTTCCCCACCTACGTGTTCGCCACCCTGCGCCGCGTCCTCCCGGCCAGCGTCCTCGACCGCATCCTGGCGCGTGCGAGCGACTGACATCGGAGGAAAAAAGAACCACGAATGGACACGAATGAATGGCGCGCAGTGATGAGAGGTTGTTGGCGCTTCGCTGATAACGCGCCGATTCCAACATGGGTTTGAGAACCACGGATGAACACAGATAGACACAGATGAAACTCAAAGTCGGCTGAGGGCGACCATGTCCTGATAAGCCCGGTCTTTGACCTTATCTGTGTTTATCTGTGTGCATCCGTGGTTCTTCTCCAGTGATTCTGCCGCGACTACCTGTCAGCGAAGTTCCAGCACGATCGAATCGGTCGCGCGGCAGCATTTGTGTTCATTCGTGGTTCCCGCCTTTTATTCTGCGGCGACGAATCCCGTTTCAGCGATAAGCCGCCGGGCGTGCGGGTCGGTCTGTTCGGAGGCGGGTTCGGGGAGCTGGCCGTTGACGCGGGTGGCTGTGCGCGCCCGGGCGACCGTCGCGTCAGTCCGTTCCCCAGTTGACCGCTGTACCGACCGCCAGGTCGAGCGTGGTGGCCGCGCTGCCGCGGTTGACGCCGATCTCGACCAGGCCCATCGAATTGATTAGCCACAGCGCCTCGCCCGGTGCCGCATCCGCGAACGTACGCCGGCGAGAGAGACAGCGCCCGGCCACGTTGAGCACCGGCACGATCCGGCTTTTCGGTGGCCGCAGCCCCGTGACCGCATTGCCGAAGGCGTCGATGTAAATGATCGCGTCGCACTCCGCCCCGGTATCGTCCGGGTATTCGGTCAGCGGCAGGGACCGTCCCGGGACCTCATCGCCCCGGGCGATCAGGGCCGCCACGGGCGCGAACAGGTCGCGGCCGTGGAAGGTCGTCGAGCGCCCCTCGGGCGCGCGCGTGATGCGCCACCAGCGCGTATCCCGCGCCCGTGCGGAGACGACATCGAACAGCCCGTTGCGGGGACCGACGAACCACTGCCCATCGGCCTCGACCACCACCGGATCGCGCGCCGTCCCGACGCCCGGGTCGATCACGCCTACGAAGATCGTCCCGGTGGGCATCGAGGGCGCAAGCGCGGCCAGCAGGTGGCCGGACGCCAGCGGGTCGAACGACGGGGCATCATGCATGAGATCGATGACCGGATCGGTGACGCCGTCACGCGCAAGCACGGCGTGCATCTGGCCGACGTAGGGACCGGACCAGCCGAAGTCCGTGAACAGGGCGATCATGCGGTGACTCCCGCCCGGACAGGCTCCGGGGGATCAGTCACCGTAGCGATCCGCGAGTTCGTGATAGCGGTCGAACCCGACGGCCTCGGTCAAATCCGCAAAATCGAGTACGCCGCTCGGCGTCTCGCCCGCTCCGAGCTCCGCCAGGCTGATCCGCATCGCGCGGATCGCGGCCGACAGCTGGGTCAGCGGGTACACGGCGATCCGGTAGCCGAGCGCCTGCAGTTTCTCCGGCGGGAGAATCGGCGTACGACCATGCTCGATCATGTTGGCCATCTTCGGGCCGGGCACGGCCTCGCACCAGGCCGCCATCTCCGATTCGTCGTGCGGCGCCTCGAGGAACGTGATGTCCGCGCCCATCTCGGCGAACCGCTGCGCCCGGGCGATCGCCTCCTCGAGGCCGAGCGGGCCGCGGGCATCGGTGCGCGCCATGATCAGGATATCGGCGCCCTCGTCGCGCGCGTCCAGCGCCGCCTGCAGCCGCGTCTCGGCCTCGGCCCGCGGCACCACCTGCTTACCCTGGGTGTGACCGCAGCGCTTGGGGCTCACCTGGTCCTCCAGCATGATGCAGGCGAAACCGGCGTGGGCGTACGCCTGCACGGTACGGCGCACGCTCACGGCGTTGCCGAAACCGGTATCGCCGTCGCCGATCACGGGCAGATTCGTGGCCGCGCAGATCTCGCGGCCGCGATCGAGCATCTCGCCGAGCGACATCAGCCCGGTGTCGGGACCAGCCAGGTGCGAGGCCGAGACGGCGAAGCCGCTCATGAACGCCAGCGGGAAACCGGCTTCCTCGATCAGGCGCGCCGACATCGCATCGAACGCGCCGGGCATCTGCAGCAGGCGACCTTCCCGGAGGCGGGCGCGCAGGCGCTCGGCGGGGGATTCGTTCGCCATGTCAGGACTCCGCCCGGCCGCGACGGCGGCGCTTGCCGCGGCCACCGGAGGCGCCGTGGCCACTCGCACCGGCCTCCGGGTCGAGGTCGCCGCCGTACTGCGCCCTGGCCCCTGCGGACACCTCGCCGAGGCGCGCGGTGATCGTCTCGATATCCGGCGCCGGGCCGCGCTCGCGGGTGTCGAGCGCCGTGCGCATCGCGCGGATGTGCTCCGGCGTCGTGCCGCAGCAGCCGCCCACGATCGAGACACCGGCATCGCGCGCGAGGACTGCGTATTCGGCCATCAGTTCCGGCGTGCCGTTGTACACGATCCGGTCGCCGTGCCACTCGGGGATGCCGCAGTTCGCCTTCGCGATCAGCACCGAGTCCGGATCCGCCGCGTCGCGCATGTTCACGATCGCGATCAACAGTTCCGAGGCGCCGACGCCGCAGTTGGAGCCGAAGGCGGTCGGTGCGTGATCGCCATGGGCACAATGGTCTGCAAAGGCGTGCGGGGTGATCCCCATCATCGTGCGCCCGTTGGTATCGAAACTGACGGTGCACACGACCGGCAGCCCGGTCGAGCGCGCCGCCTCGATCGCGGCATCGACCTCCTCGCGCGCCGACAGCGTCTCGATCCAGAGCACGTCGACGCCGCCGCGCGCGAGCGCCCGGGCCTGTTCGCGGAAGGCCTCGACGGCCCGCTCGTGCGTCAGCGCGCCGAGCGGCTCGAACAGCTCGCCGGTCGGGCCCATGCTGCCCGCCACCAGGACTGTCCGATCGGCCTCGTCGGCTACCTCGCGGGCAAGGCGCGCAGCCGCCTCGTTGATCTCGCCGACCCGATCCTCGTCGCCATGCAGCTTGAGACGATATCCCGTGCCGCCGAAGGAGTTGGTCAGAAATACGTCGGATCCGGCGTCGACGAAACTGCGGTAGTGCGCTTTGACCTGTTCCGGGCGATCGATGTTCCATAGTTCCGGCGGGTCACCGGTCTGCAGCCCGAGGGCGAACAGATTGGTACCGGTAGCGCCATCGGCGAGCAGTACGCCGCGCTCCTGGAGCAGGTCGTGCAGTGGGTCCGACATCCGGTTCTCCTCTTTCATCTGGGCGTCGATTGTAGCGGATCACGGGGGCTGACCAAGGGTTTCGCAACGCCACTTCGCAGGCAGGTAAATGCCGGGTTCAGCGGCGCCATCCCCAGCGGTGTTCCCTTGTGACACCACCGGCGCCAGGGCAAAATCCAGCCTTCGTGCGGCGGTCTTCCGTCCGCACTCCGCATACGCTGTTTCCGGCCCATTCCCGGCCGAGGAGGACTCACGATGGAAGTCGAACGCGAAGCGATGGAATACGATGTCGTCATCGTCGGCGCCGGCCCGTCGGGTCTTTCGGCGGCGATACGCCTGTGCCAGCTGGCCGAAGAGACGGGCGCGGAGATCAGCGTCGCGGTCCTCGAGAAAGGCTCGGAAGTCGGTGCCCATATCCTGTCCGGCGCCGTACTCGAACCGACCGCCCTGAATGAGCTCATACCGGACTGGAAGGAAAAAGGCGCCCCGCTGCACTCGCCGGTCACGGACGAGAAGTTCATGGTGCTGGGCAAGCAGTCGGCCATCAACGTGCCCCTCTCCCTGCTGCCGCGGCAGATGCACAACGACGGCAACTACGTCGTCTCGATGGGCAACGTCTGCCGTTGGCTGGGTGAGCAGGCCGAGGCGCTCGGTGCCGAGATCTACCCCGGATTCGCCGCGCAGGAGGCCCTGTTTCACGACGACGGCAGTATCAAGGGCGTACGCACCGGCGACATGGGGATCGGCCGCGACTGGCAGCCAAAGGACGCCTTCGAGCCAGGCATCGAACTGCACGCGAAGTACACGCTGTTCGCCGAGGGCTGCCGCGGCCATGTCAGCAAGCAGCTGATCGAGCAGTTCGGCCTGCGCGAAGACGCCGATCCGCAGACCTACGGCATCGGCATCAAGGAACTGTGGGAGATCGATCCAGAGAAGCACAGACAGGGCACGGTGATCCATACCGCTGGCTGGCCCATGGACACGAAGACCTGGGGTGGATCGTTCCTTTATCACCTGGAAGACAACCAGGTGTACGTCGGTTACGTGATCGGTCTCGACTACCAGAATCCGCACCTGCATCCGTTCAAGGAGTTCCAGCGCTTCAAGACCCACCCCGCCATCCGCGAGACGCTCGAGGGTGGGCGCCGCGTGAGCTACGGCGCACGCGCGCTGAACGAGGGCGGGCTGCAGTCGGTACCGAAACTGGTCTTCCCCGGCGGCGCCCTGATCGGCTGCTCGGCCGGCTTCCTCAATGTGCCCAAGATCAAGGGCAACCACACCGCGATGAAGACCGGCATGATGGCCGCCGAGAGCATCGCCGAGGCGCTGGCCCAGGGTGAGGACGCACCGGCCACGCTGACGGGCTACGAAGAGCGTTACCGCAATTCCTGGGTCTGGCGCGAACTGCACGAGGCGCGCAACTTCCGCCCGGCGGCCTCCAACTTCGGCATGGTTCTGGGATCGATCTACAGCGGCCTGGACCTCAAGATCTTCCGCGGCAAGCTCCCCTGGACGCTGCACCACAAACACGCGGACCACGAGACCCTGAAACCGGCGGAGCGGATGCCGAAGATCGAGTATCCGAAGCCGGACGGTATCGTCAGCTTCGATCTCAACTCGAGTGTGTATCTCACCAACACGTTCCACGAGGAGGGCCAGCCAGTCCACCTGACCCTCAAGGACGATTCGATCCCGGTGAACTACAACCTCGCGTATTACGACGCCCCGGAACAGCGCTACTGCCCGGCCGGCGTATACGAGATCGTGCGCGACGACGACGGCTCGAATCCGCGGCTGCAGATCAACGCCCAGAACTGCATCCACTGCAAGACGTGCGACATCAAGGATCCCTCGCAAAACATCCACTGGATTGCGCCGGAGGGCGGCGGCGGGCCGAATTACCCGAATATGTAACCAGGCCGTTCGCCGTCGCCAGGCGAATCGCGAGCAAGTTCGCTCCTGCATGAATCCTGCAACCGCGTCGTGAATTACACCTGTAGGAGCGAGCTTGCTCGCGATCAACGCTCGACGTTCGGTCGATCGTAATACCCGCCGGTCTCAGTCGTCCTGGACATTCCGGATGAACACGACATGCGTCTCTTCGCCGTCATGGTCGATGTGCTGGACATCGAGCAGGGCCGGGAACGCCCAGCCGTCGCGCCGGACCAGCCGCGTTTCGACGGTGACCGAGCGCTGCAGACGGACGAACGCCCAGTTGCGCGCCCAGGCGTCCCGATCGACCAGGCCACCGGCGTCCAGGGCGCCGGTGGACAGTTGCAGCATCTCTTCGCGCGAGTATCCCAGCAGATCGGCCGCCGCCTGACTGACCCAGGCGAGCGAGCCGTCCGGCCGCGACTGGAGTACGGGCCCCGGATAGCGCTCCAGACCCAGATCGCCATCCGCCGAAGGATCGACTAGTTGATGTCGGTCGATCGCCTCGAACAGCGTGACCAGCCACGCGGAGTGACGGCCCCAGCGAGTCGGTTTGACCGTCATTTCCACCAGTAATCCGGCCTGCCCGCCCGGATCGGGCCCTGGCAGCCGCACCGGGCCATCCACCAGCGGCAGCAGGCCCATCTCGCGACCGATCAGGTCGTTGGCCCGGCAGCCGAACATCCGCCCCGTCTCCGGATTCGCGAAACACGCGCGGCCCGTGTGACCGTCAATCACGAGCTTGCCGACGGGCGACATCTCGAGCTCGAACACGAACAGGGCCGAATCCCGATCCGCAACCGGCGATGCGGCTTTGGGTCGGCGTGGGAGACCGTATGTGACGGCCACGTTGTGCGTAACCCGCTCACCGACATCGACTACGGGCGTCATCTCGAGCCGGTTCTCGAACAGACCGCCATCGCGCCGATAATTGCGCAGCTGCACCGTACACGGCTCGCCCCGCGCGAGCGCTCCACCCAGACGCCAACGTCCCGCCTGATCACGATCGCCGCCCTGCAGAAAGCGCGCGTTGCGGCCGATGATCTCTGCGGGGCGGTACCCACTGATCCGACAGAAGCCGCGATTGACATACTGGATGGGCGCATCGGGTGAACATGCGTCGGCGATCATCAGCCCGCGGCGCGGCGCGTCCGCGGCAGCCGCGGCGATCGGCATCGGTGCCAACTGCGCGAGATGACGCCGCAGTGCCGCCGTGACCGAGCGCAGGAGTGTCGGCACGCCGTCATAACGGATGGCGCTCGTGCGCGCGCCGGCGAACAGCACATACCGGTAACCCGGCTCGCGACCCACGGGCTGCATCGCGACGAAACGGAATCCGCCCGGGGCATTCACACCGTCGGCGAGCATAACGATCGCCGGATGGCCCTCGTCGGGCGCGCGCCGCAGTACCCGCGTACGCGCGGCCGAGTTCACGCAGTCATAGTCCCCGAACCAGCACACGGGGCTTGCGGTCTCCGCACACACGAGACCCGCACAACCCGTGCGTTCGCCGAGCGCGCGGACCATATCCGCCACCAACGGGGCCGTCGGTCCATCCATGCCGAAAGAAACTCCTGCCAGGCGATGCACCGCTATCAACTGCAAAATCCAGGCCAGAAGGCACCCGACCATGGCGTCGCCCCCGTAATCGGGAATGATATACTCCGCGCCCGCCCGCCGCCCGGCAATCGTCTCGACACGAAACGGACCCGCCATGACCGAGCGCAGCCCCCTGTCGCATGTCAGTTCTTCCGAGAGGCCCGGCGAGATGCTGCCGGCGGAGGCCCATGCACGGCAGCATGCGCGAGTGCGCAAGGCGCATGAGACGGAGCTCGTCGAGGATTATGTCGAACTGATCGCAGACCTGATCGATGCGAAAGGTGAAGCACGGGCGGTCGAAATCGCGCGGCGGATGGATGTGCGTCAGGCGACGGTAGCGAAGATGATCGGAAGGCTACGCGATCACGGCCTCGTTACGAGCGAACCCTATCGCGCCGTTTTCCTCACCGACGCCGGCCGCGCAATGGCGGAGACCTCACGCACGCGCCACAGCGTCGTGCTCGCGTTCCTGCGTTGGCTGGGCGTGTCCGAGGAGACCGCGCTGCAGGACGCCGAGGGCATCGAGCACCACGTCAGCGATGAAACGCTCGCGGCCATGCGAGCCCGGCTCGGACCGGAAGACGGCCCAGAGGGCGGGACACACCAGGGATCGAGCGAGAACGCCAATCGCTGACCGCGAGGAAGCGGTCAGTTCGCCTGCCGGCCTACCCCATCGGGAGCGCGCTGCCCCGTCACGGGTTCCCCCGCGATCGACGCCAGCGACGCCGCATCCAGCACCCGCACCCAGCGCCGTTCGACCGCGATCACACCCTCCTCCGACAGACGCCCCAGCAGGCGCGACACCGTTTCCAGCGCAAGTCCCAGATAACCGGCGATGTCGTCGCGCGACATGGGCAGACGGAAGTCCTCGCCGGAGTATCCCGCGGCATACAGCCGCTGACTCAGGCTATGCAGGAACAGCGCCAGCCGGGCCCGCGCGGTGCGGCGGCCGAGAGCGACCAGGTGTTGGTGGTCCTGCACCAGTTCGCGGCTGATGATCCGCAGGAGCTGATGCTGCAGGCCCGGAACATGACACGCCACGTCCTCGAGTTGATCGAACGGCACGGCGCAGACGTTGGTCCGCTCCAGCGCGATCGCATCGCAATGGTGGTGGCCATCGCTGATCGCATCGAGGCCAAGCAGTTCGCCCGGCAGATGGAAACCGATCACCTGCTCCTCCCCGTCGGTCGCCGGCTGGGTCGTCCGGACGCAGCCGGCCCGCACGACGAACAGATTCTCCAGGGTATCGCCCGACCGAAAGAGGCCGTCACCGGTTTCCAGGGGCAGGCGTGAACGCACAAGCGCGTCCAGCCGCGCCAGATCATCACCCAGAACTCCGGCCGGCAGGCACAGGGAACGCAGGGAACAGCCGGCGCACGAGCGGCGCAGCCGCCCCAGATCGACCACCCCTTCCTTGTCGTCCGTCATGGGATCTCCCGGGTGGCCGCACATCAGCGGCCCGACTCTAGCGACTGCGCCCCATCAGGCGCAAATGACAGTTTGGCCACTATACATCAGCGCCTGCACGCGGCAATCGCCCGCGACCGCCCCTCCCGAAAAAGGAAAAGCCGCCCGGAAGGCGGCTTTTCCCGATCGGCCACCGCACGCACCCCGGTAACCGCAAGCGCCCGCATCGAGGTTACCCGTCGAGGGCTTTGTCCAGCTCGGGCAGGGCCTCGAAGAGGTCGGCAACCAGTCCGTAGTCGGCCGCCTCGAAGATCGGGGCCTCGGAGTCCTTGTTGATCGCGACGATCACGCGCGACTCCTTCATCCCGGCCATGTGCTGGATCGCACCGGAGATGCCGACCGCGACGTAGAGATCGGGCGCAACCACCTTGCCGGTCTGACCGACCTGGTAGTCGTTCGGCACGTAGCCGGCATCGACCGCCGCGCGGCTCGCACCGACCGCGGCGTCCAATTTGCCCGCAAGGCTCTCGATCAGCTGGAAATTCTCGGCCGAGCCCACGCCACGGCCGCCGGAGACGACGATCGGTGCCGTGGTCAGTTCGGGGCCTTCCGACTCGGACAGGTCCGCGCCGACGAACCTGGCGAGACCCGCATCGGAACCGGATTCGATCGACTCGACACTGGCCGAACCGCCGCCCGCCTCGACCGCCTCGAACGAGGTGGCCCGGACCGTGATCAACTTGATCGCGTCCGTAGACTGCACGGTCGCCATGGCGTTGCCGGCATAGATCGGGCGTACGAAGGTGTCCTCGGAAATCACCTTCGATATATCCGAGACCTGCTGGACATCCAGCTTCGCCGCCACCCGCGGCATGATGTTCTTGCCACCGGTAGTGGCCGCCGCCAACACATAGTCATAATCGCCGGCGAGCCGCTCGATGATCGGGGCGACGTTCTCGGCTACGTGATTCTCCAGATGCTCACCCTCGGCCAGCAGCACCTTGCGCACGCCCTCGATCGAGGCTGCATGCTGTGCCGCATCGCCACAGTTGTTGCCGGTGATCAGGATATCGATATCGCCGCCGATCTCGCGCGCGCAGGCGATCGCCGAGAGCGTACCCGATTTCAGCTCGGTATGGTCGTGTTCCGCATAAACGAGAATGGCACTCATTGGATCACCTTCGCTTCGTTCCGGAGCTTGTCGATGAGTTCATCGACGCTCGATACCTTGACGCCGCCCGCGCGTGCCGGCGGCTCCTCGACCTTGACCTGCTTGAGGCGCGGCGTGATATCGACACCGAGATCGGCCGTCGTGCTCTGCTCGATCGGCTTCTTCTTCGCCTTCATGATGTTCGGCAGCTTCGGGTAACGGGGCTCGTTGAGCCGCAGATCCACCGTGGCGATCGCCGGCATCGGCAGCTCAAGGCTCTCAAGGCCGCCATCGACCTCGCGCGTTACCGTCACCGTACCGTCACCGGGCTCGAGCTTCGAGATCGAGGTGCCCTGGGGCCAGCCACGCAGCGCCGCCAGCATCTGCCCGGTCTGGTTCGAATCGTCGTCGATGGCCTGCTTGCCCAGCAACACCAGGTCAGGCGATTCCTGATCGCAGACGGCGCTCAGGATCTTGGCCACGGCGAGCGGCTCGACACCCGCATCGGCTTCGATATGCATGGCGCGATCGACGCCCATCGCGAGCGCGGTGCGCAGCTGTTCCTGCGCCTGTTGCGGGCCGATGGTCACGGCCACGACCTCGGTCGCGGTGCCGGCCTCCCTGAGGCGGACGGCCTGCTCGACGGCGATCTCGTCGAACGGGTTCATGGACATCTTGATGTTGTTGGTCTCGACGCCGGAGCCGTCGCTTTTGACGCGCACCTTGACGTAGGCGTCGACCACTCGCTTGACCGGTACAAGTACTTTCATGTCACACCTGCAGGTTGGAGGAACCGGATGCTGTCGCCCCGACCGTTGTGCGGGCGTACCTCACGCCCGTTCAGCGCCCGGGGTCCACTGAGAATTCGAATAGGCCGCGCAGGGGGATTTCGCCCCCACAGCGCACGCCCGCGATCACCGCTCGGCTCGAGCGAGGTTGCGGCTTCGTCCGCGCTCGCGGACAGCACCGGGATTCAATCACAGCCGACGTCGCGCCACAAATCGCGGCGCCGTGCAATAGCGTCCGGCGAACCGCGCGCATGGGTATGCAGTCTAGACAACCGGCGCAGGGCGACATCGACCGATAACGACGGCCATTTTCAAAAATGCGTCACGGCGCGGTCCACTTGCGCCACAATCGGCGCCAATCCGGCGACGCGCCGGTTCCCTGTCGCTATACTCGCGCCCCGATCGAATCGAATCCCGGCAGCAAGGGGGCGTTTCCGTTTTGATGGATCACAAGGATATCGACGGCCGCGCGCTGGCCGATGAGATCCTGACCGACGTCGGCGAGCGCGTCGCCGCCCTCAAGGCGGCGGGCTGGTTCCCGCGTCTGGTCTCGATCAGTGTCGGCGACAATCCGGCGGCCGAATTCTACGTCCGCAACCAGCGGCGCAAATGCGAGCGTGCCGGCATCGAGTTCGAGGAGCGCCAGTATCGTGAGGACATCACGCCGCAGGAACTCTATGCGGCGATCTGGGCGCTTAACGCCGACCCGCGGGTGACCGGCATCATCATCCAGCGCCCGGTACCGGCCAGCCTCTCGGTCAAGCAACTGCAGGCAGCCATCGACCCGCTCAAGGACGTCGAGGGCATGCACCCGACCTCCATCGGCAACATCGTCTACCGCGAACTCGATCTCGCACCCTGCACCGCGATGGCATCGGTCGAACTCCTGCGCCGCACCGGCGTCCAGCTGGCAGGGCTGGAAGCGACGATCATCGGCCACTCCGAGATCGTCGGCAAACCCATCGCCTTCCTGCTGATGGCGGAGGGCGCCACCGTGACCGTCTGCCACCACATGACCCGCGACGTCGGCATCCACTCGCGCCGCGCCGATGCCGTGTTCGTCGCCGTCGGCAAACCCGACCTGCTCAACGGCGACATGATCAAACCGGGTGCGAGCGTAATCGACATCGGTATCAACCAGGTCGTCGACGCCGATGGCAACGAGCGCGTCGTCGGCGACTGCAATTACGCCTCCTGCGTGGAGACGGCCGGCTGGATCACACCGGTCCCCGGGGGCGTCGGCCCGGTCACGGTCTCCATCCTCATGCGCAATGCCGCGGTGGCCACACAGCGCCTCAAAGACCACTACGAGGCGCAGTTGCACCGCCGCCTCTGACGCCACGGGCAATCTGCGCGTCGCCAGCACGCCAGACCCGGGCCGCTTGCCGGCCGCATACTCCGGGCTTGATCCGGTGCCGGCATTGGCGCCGGCCGGGAACCGCGCCTACCATCGGTGGTCACAGGGCGCAGTGGCATGTCGCCCGACCACCACAGCCGCCGTAACGGGAGATCGAGGAAATGAGCGAGAAACGACGCAGGGGCGGCGGTGGCCGTGCCGCCAGGCAGGCGGCACGCTCCGGGGCCGCATCGGCCAGTGAGCTGGCGTACGTCACGCGCAACGTGCCGTACTACGAGCCGCTTTCCGAAGAGGCCCTGAGTACGATCGAACACAACGCGGATACCGTCCTCGAAGAGATCGGCATCGACTTCCGCGACGATCCGGAGGCGCTGCAGCTGTGGCGTGACGCCGGCGCCGAGGTCGATGGCGAGCGCGTGCGCATGCCGCGCGGCATGGCGCGCAAGCTGATCCAGGACAGCGCGCCCTCGGAATTCACCCAGCACGCCCGCAACAGCGAGCGCAGTGTGCAGATCGGCGGCAAGAACACCGTCTTCGTGCCCGGATACGGCAGCCCATTCGTGCGCGACCTCGACAACGGCCGCCGCTACGGCAAGCTCGAGGACTTCCAGAACCTGGTGAAGCTCGCCTACATGAGCCGCTCCCTGCATCACTCCGGCGGCACCATCTGCGAGCCGGTCGACCTGCCGGTGAACAAGCGCCACCTGGACATGGTCTACAGCCACCTGAAGTACAGCGACAAGTGCTTCATGGGCTCGGTGACCCACCCAGACCGCGCGCAGGACACGGTCGAGATGGCGAAGATCGTCTTCGGCGAGGAGTTCGTCGCCAACAACTGCGTGATCGCCAGCCTGATCAACGCCAACTCGCCGATGGTCTTCGACGACACCATGCTCGGCGCGGCCCGGGTCTACGCGCGTAACAACCAGGCCTGCATCATCTCGCCGTTCATCCTCGCGGGGGCCATGTCGCCGGTGACGATCATGGCGACGCTGACGCAGATCCTGGCCGAGGCGATGGCCGGCATGGCATTCACGCAGCTGGTGAAGCCCGGCGCCCCGGTGGTCTTCGGCACCTTCGCCAGTTCCATGTCGATGCAGTCGGGCGCCCCGACCTTCGGCACGCCGGAGCCGGCGCTGGTGCTGTACGGTGCCGCCAACCTGGCCCGCCGCCTCGGCGTCCCGTTCCGCTCGGGCGGCTCGCTGACGGCCTCGAAGATCCCGGACGCGCAGGCGGCCACCGAGTCGACCAACACGATTGTCGCCACCGGCCTCGCCGGCGTGAACTTCGCGCTGCACTCGGCCGGCTGGGTCGAGGGCGGCCTCGCCATGAGCTACGAGAAGTTCATGCTGGACGTCGACCAGCTCGGCATGGTCCAGACCTTCCTCAACGGCGTCGACACCTCCGAGAACGGCCAGGGCATGGACGCACTGCGCGAGACCGGCCCGGGCAAGCACTTCCTCGGCAGCTCGCACACGCAGGCGAACTTCGAGCACGCCTTCTACCGCTCGACGGTGGCGGACAACAACAGCTTCGAGCAGTGGGAATCCGAAGGCAGCCTCGATGCCGCCCAGCGCGCCAACAAGATGTGGAAGAAGAACCTGGCCGAGTACGAAGCGCCCCCGATCGACCCGGGCGTCGACGAGGCCCTGCAGGACTACGTCAACCGCAAAAAGGCCGAGTTCCCGGACGCCAACTACTGAGGCGACCGGCCAACCGACGTGAAAAGGGGCGCCCATCGTGGCGCCCCTTTTTTATGTCCTGGAACGAAATTCTGGAACCACGAATGAACACGAATGGACACGAATAGGGCTCCGGGACTTCATGGCTCCCGGGAGCTTCGCTGAAGCGTTTGCGGGGAGTGAAATCTTGTGTGAACCACAGATAAACACAGATGGACACAGATAAAAGTCAATGTCGATTGATGGCAGGCCACGGACGCGTGATTTCATAGCATCGCTGTTTTTGATCTTATCTGTGTTGATCTGTGTCTATCTGTGGTTCTTATACAATGTTCCCGTTACGGCCACCTTTCAGCGCAGCTCCCGGCACCCCTGCGTATCCCGGAGCCCTATTCGTGTCCATTCGTGTTCATTCGTGGTTCCATAAAAAAAACCGCCGACCCCGTTACCAGGATCGGCGGTTTTTGGTGAACGTCCGTGTCGTGGTTACGACTTGGGGCGTTCGTTCTTCGGGTCGTAGAGGGGCTTGTAGCCGACCGATTCGACCTTGACCGGGTAGATTTCGTCGAAGTACTGGATGTTGAGGGTGCGGCCCTCTTCGCAGTACGCGTACGGCAGGTAGCCGAGGCAGATGTTTTTGCCGACGGACGGGCCGTACGCAACGCTGGTGACGTAGGAACGCCGGCCGGCTTCGTCGACCAGGGTCTTGCCGGTTTCCGGATCCATGATCGGCAGATGCCCCACCGGATAACGCGCGACGCCGTTGGCATCGGTGTTCCCGGTCATGGTCATCGTGCACAGATACGCCGGCTGGTGCGCACGCTCGCGCTGGGCGACGTACGCCTCCTTGCCGTAGAAGTCGGCCGCCTTGACCTTCGGCCGGGCCAGATCCGCTTCCATGAGGTTGTAGTCGACTTTCAGGTCCGCGTTCTGCAGACGCAGGCACTTCTCGAGGCGACGGCTGTTGGCGTAGGTCTCGATGCCGACCGGGGTGACGCCCTGGCCGTACAGCGTGTCCCACAGCGCGAGGCCGTCGTCGTACTTGAAGTGCAGCTCCCAGCCCTGCTCGCCGACGTAGGAGATGCGGAACGCGGTGACCGGCGTGCCGTTGACCGTGATGTCCCTGATGGCGGCGAAGGGGAAGTTCTCCACCGTGAGTTCATCCGGGTTGTCGGCGACGGCCTGCAGCGTGGTGCGGGCGTTCGGGCCCCACAGGCCAATGCAGCCGAAGTCGGTCGTGCGCTCCTGGATGTCGACGCTCAAGCCCTTGTCCTCGGCCATGCGCTTCATCCAGATGTAATCGCGGTTGCCGGCATCGCCGCCGTCGATGACGCGGTAGTGGTTGTCACCCAGGCGCAGGACCGTCAGGTCGGCGCGCACACCACCCTCGTGGTCGAGGAAGTGGGTGTAGACGCCCTTGCCGACCGGCGTATCGCCGCCGACCTTCGCCACGCAGGTGTACTCCATCAGGGCCTCGGCATCGGCGCCGGTGATGTCGTAGATGGCGAAGTGCGACAGGTTGATCATGCCGACGTTCTCGGACATCTCGAGGTGCTCGGCGTTGGAGACCCGCCAGAAATGGCGGTTGTCCCACTCGGCCTTGCGCTCGGGCACCTTGTCACCCCACTTCTCGAGCAGGTGCTCGTTGCTGGCGTAGCCGTGGGCGCGCTCCCAGCCGGCCGCCTCCATGAAGTAGCCGCCAAGCTCGACCTCGCGCTCGTAGAAGGGACTCTGGCGCAGGTTGCGCGCCGCCGTGTACGGCTCGCGGTTATGCACCGGCGGATTGTAGACCTTGAACGCGGTCTCGTAAGAGCGGGCCTCGATGTAGTCCGCTTCCTTCTGGAACGGGTAGTAGCGCGCGAAGTCGATGCCGTGCGGATCGACCTCGACGCGGCCGTCCGTCATCCAGTCAGCGACGACCTTACCGGTGCCCGGGCCGTCCTTCACCCAGACGGACTCGACATACCACAGGCCGCGCACCTCGGCCGACTCGCCGATCGACGGGCCGCCGTCGGCCGTAACCTGCAGCAGACCGTTGAAGGAGCGCTTATCATCGTAACCGAGTTCACCGAGGATGGGCGTGAGTTCCATGGCCCGCTCGAGCGGCTCCATGATCTGCTCCATCTCGAGGTCGCGCTGCGACGGCGACAGGCGCGCCTGTTCCTTCTCGAGGATATCGCGCGGATGGACCATGCGCGGCGCCTTCTCCTCGTAGTAGCCCCACTCGATCTGGCCGCCCTCGGTGGTCTTCGGATCGCCGGTATCGCGAAGGTAGGCGGAGTTGCCCTGGTCGCGCAGCAGCGGGTAGCCGATGTCCTTGCCGGTGCCGGCGAATTCCTCGTACGGCCCGAACCACAGCAGCGGGTGATCGACCGGCATGACCGGCAGGTCCTCGCCGGCCATCTCGGCGATGAGGCGCCCCCACAGGCCGGCGCAGCAGACGACGTACGGGGCCTCGATGTAACCGCGGCGGGTATGCACGCCCTTGATGCGGCCGTTGTCGATCTCCAGGCCGGTGGCCGGGGTGTTGGCGAAGGCCTGCAGCTTGCCGGTCTCCTCGGCCTTCTTGACGAGTTCTCCACTGAAGATCTGCGAGCGCGGGATCACGAGACCGGCATCCGGGTCGTACATCGCGCCCTGGATCTGGTCCTCCTCGATCAGCGGCATCAGTTCCTTGGCTTCCTTCGCGCTGATCATGCGCACGTTGGTGCCGAAGGCACGGCCGGAGTCGACCTTGCGCTTGAGCTCTTCCATGCGCTCGTCGTCATCGACGCGCGCCACCTCCAGACCCCCGACACGGTCGTAGTGCCCCATGCGGTCGAAGAACTCGATGCTGTAACCGGTCGTGTAGCACGTCATCTCGTCGTGCGCGGTCGCGAAGCAGAAATCGGAGGCGTGCGAGGTCGAGCCGATATCCGTCGGGATCGCCGATTTATCGATGCCGACGATATTGTCCCACCCGCGCTCGATCAGGTGGTGAGCGACCGATGCCCCGACGATACCGCCTTGGCCGATAATGACGACGTTCGCGCTTTTGGGAAATTCCGCCATGGGTTGTGACTCCTGATGAACAGCGGTTGCGCGTGAATCAACAGCGCCGATTTGCCCCGGACTTCGGGTGCGATCACCGCCCGGATGTGAGTATGGCTGGGCCAGTTGACAGCCGTGAAGTTTCCTGTCGCTCCCCGAAGTGGTCAAGCGCGCTGACGGGCACAGGACAGTATGCGGCGCAGGTGACACTTTCGACCGCCTGGCGGTCCATGCGGTTCCCCAAGACACGTACTCGCCCCGTCCTTGCGAACATCACCGGGATAAGGCGAACAACGACCGTAGGAGCGGGCTTGCCCGCGAACCGCTGTCCGATGGCAATCACCGCTCTGGCGTGTCACGGCATTGATGCGTGTCTCCATGGCGCGCGACCGCAGCCGGACCGTGTCCGGCTGTCGACTACCCGGCCTCCTGCGGCAGCGGGAAAACGGTTCGCGGGCAAGCCCGCTCCTGCAGTCCCTGCGTTGCCCGCGTCCTGGCGGTCGTCTGGGGCTCGCGATGACGCCCCCGGAACAAACGCCCGGATCAGGCGTTCAGCACTGGGCCGCGGGCGGTCGCGGTGACCACACCCTCGAAGAAGATCTCGCTGCCGTCATCGGCATGGCCGATGGTCGCGCTGCGCTCGCTCGCCACTGCGATCTCCGCCGCGCCGGACAGCTCGGCCTGGCGGGTCGCCAGGCGTTCGGCCTCCGCCTCAGCCCAGGCCCAAGCCTGCTCCAGCGTCTCCAGGGTGGAGATGCCATGGGCGGTGTGCACGCGGAAGCGCTCGCCGGCCAGCGGCGTTATGGTCGCCGTCAAGCGCTGGACGACGCCGGCGATCACGGCGCCGACAGCGTTCGCGACCTCGGCATAAGGCGGCAGCACGCAGCGCGTCCCGAGCCGTCGCGCGATTACCTCACCGTAGGCGCCCGCCGGTGCACCGATGGCCACCAGCGGCCAGCGCAGCGCGATGCCCACATCCACGGCGGCCAGCGGCGGCCGCGCGCCGATCGCTCGATCGACCAGGGCCCGGGCCCCCGGGGCGGGCACGCCGTCCGGGGCGACCTCGCTGTCCGCCAGCGCCGTCATGAACGCGTGCCGGGCCCCGTCTTCACCGACCGTATCGATGATCCGCGCCGACAACGCCTGCGGCGTGCCCAGATCGCGACCCCATTTGTAGCGCGCCGCGCGGATGAGCATCGACGCCCCCAGCGTCGCCGCTTCCGCGGACCACAGCGTGTGCCAGCCCAGCACGTGGGCCGCGTCCGTGGGCGTAAAGCCGGCGAGGCCGACGATTCCCTGCTCGACCAGGCGATCGAGCGCGCGCTGGCGGGTCTGTTCCGCGAACAGGGTCACCAGGTCGAGCGGGCCGTCGGCGAGCCGGTCCCAGAGCAGGCGCTGACTGCGCGAGAGGGCATCCGCACCGCCGATGGGCGCGCGCCGACGCACGGCAAAGCGCCCAGCGTGCTCGCGCAGGACGACGTTCTCGGCCTGCGCGCGCAGCGTCTCCAGCACGCCCGGCACCCGGGCGGCGAGCTGCGCCAGCGGGATGAGGCGATGCGGACCGATATGGAAGGGCGGCGCGAACGCCAGCGTGATCTCGCTGTCACCGCCGAGGCCGCAGGTGTGCACCTCGACCGCGTCGACCCGGGTCCGCCAGCCGCCGATCACCGCCCCCTCGCGGTGGCGCCGCGGCTCCCCGTTGTCGAGGACGCCGATGTCGCTGGTGGTCCCGCCCATATCGAACACCACCGCGTTCGGCTCGCCAGCCAGGTGGCGCGCGCCGACCAGGCTGGCGGCGGGTCCGGAGAGGATCGTCTCGACCGGCGCCTGCAGGGCGAGCTCGGCGGTCACCAGCGACCCGTCACCGCGCACGACCATCAGCGGCACCTCGATCCCGTGGGTCTGCAGCAGTCCGCGCACGGATCCGATCAGATCGGTCAACAGCGGGATCAGGCGGGCGTTCAGAAGCGCGGTCAGGGCGCGGCGCGGGGCGTCGAGCGCCCCCGAGAGCTGGTGGCCGCAGGAAACCGGGAGCCCGGTGCGCTCGGCGATCAACTGGCGCGCCCGGCGTTCATGGGCGGGATTGCGGACGGCGAATCGGGCGGCGACGGCGAAGGCCGACACGGCATCGGCGTGGCGCTCGATCGCGGCCTCCAGGGCCGCGCTGTCGAACGGCGCACGCTCGCTACCGCTGCCGTCGTGGCCACCGGCGACGAATTCCACCCGATCGCGCCCGACGGCGCCGCCCAGGTCGCCGCGTTCGAGCACCTCACGCCCTTCGCCGATCAGGATCAGCGCGACCCGCTGACCCTCACCCTCGACCACCGCGTTGGTCGCCAGCGTTGTCGAGATCGACACCAGTCCGATCGGCTCGGCGGCGCCCGCCAGGACACCGTCGAACGCCTCGCCGATACCGCGGCTGAGGTCATCGTGACTGGTCAGCGCCTTGGCGCTGGAGTGTACATGCCCGGTTTTATCGACCAGTACCGCGTCGGTGTACGTCCCACCGGTATCGATCCCCAGCGTAAGGCCCATCTCCCGCCCCCGGCTCCAAAGGCGGGTACGCTAATCGAACGGGCCGCTTCGCAAAAGGGTTTTCGCGCGCCGGGCGCAAACCGCCCGGGACGGCCCACTCAGTCGGACGCGGGGGGCTGCGGATCAACGCCCTCCGGCGGGAAATCGATACGCACGCGGTAGTTCTCGTCGCTGCCCGGATCCGGTATGTTCGACAGGCCTTCATAGCGCAGCAGTGCACCGGTCTCGGCGTGATACGCGACATCGATCGGATCGGCCAGCCAGCGGATGAACATATTGTCGGGCTCCATGCGGATCACCAGCGCCGGTTCGCCCAGGACCCTGCGCTCGTCGACGACCCGGAGCCGGAACGGGACGGTCTGCTGCTGGCTGGCCGCGGCGAACGGGAAGCGCAGGGTCTCGCCGTCACGGAGCCGGTCCAGATTGCGGTAGATCATCAAATCGAATCCGGCATCGGCGACCATACCCTGCGGCGGGTCGATCACGGTCCGCTCCGTCGCCCTGTCCTCGCGCTTGCGGTAGGTCAGTTCGATACGGCCATCGTCTTTGCGCTCCAGCGCCTCGATGTATCCGGTGCGCGTGTCCTCGAGCCGGAATGACGGCGCCAGCGGCGCCTGTTCGAACGACACCCGCTTGCGGGCGAAGGTCTCGCCCTGTGGATCGACGTACTCCACCCGGTCGGACACCAGTTCGCCATCGACGACCTCCGGTTCATGGACTTCCCGATAGACCGGTTCGCCCGAATCCAGCTCGAACGCATGGCCTTCACGGGGCTCAAGCGCGGCCTCCGGCGCGCTCGCCGCGCGCACTGTCGCCGTCAGCAGCAGACCGGCAAAAAGGATCACCGTGCACGCCACGGATACCCCGGCGGAGCGCGAGGACCGGCGGGTGGCCTCGAATCCGGCCCGATCGGCCCCGCGAAAAAGCCCTTGATAACGGTCCGGTTCGCCAGGTGACTGGCATCGACCCGACGAGCGGACAGGAGTCAAACGATGGCTTTGCATGCCGATATCCCCGCAGGGCCCCACCGATCCGGTCGGCCCCGCAACCAAAAACGATCAAATCGATCACCTGTAATCCTGGGCCGGATGCGAAGAATGGTCAATGCGCGCCCCAGTCGCCCCATTTATTCGCATAATATCGGAATTCCCGGTCATGTCATTGATCCATTGACCGAGACCGACGGCTGGCCTAATATCGGCCAAACCGTTCACGCTGATATCTCCGACATGAAATCCGTTCTGTCTCCGAAGGAACTCGGTGCCGCGATCGGGGTCAGCGAGTCGTCACTGAAGCGCTGGGCCGACAGCGGTCGCCTGCAGGTCGCCCGCACGGCCGGCGGCCACCGCCGCATCGACCGCAGCGAGGCGATCCGCTTCGTCCGGTCGCAGGGGTTCGCGCTGGAACGTCCCGCCATCCTGGGCCTGGAGGACATCGACGCGGTCTCCTCCCGGTGCGATATGGACGACCCGGCGAGCGCGCTGCACGCAGCCCTCAGCAATGGCGAGGCTGAGCGGGCGCGCGGGCTGGCGCTGGCGCGCTACGTCGAAGGCATGCCGCTCGCCCTGATCATAGATCGCATGATCGCGCCCGCCATGCGCGCCATCGGCGACCGTTGGAGCCATGGTGAGGACGGAATCCTGATCGAGCACCGCGCCGCCGACATCTGCAGCCAGATTCTCGACCGGGTGCGGAGCGTGGGCGTGATCGGCCCCGACCGCTGTGGCGCCGTCGGCGGCAGCCCCGCCGAAGACCCCTACGTCCTGCCGTCGCTGATGGCCGCATCCGTGCTCGCCAGCGAGGGCTGGGACGAGGTCAATCTGTCCGCGAACACCCCGGCTTCCGTACTCGCGCAGGCCGCCGTCGAGTCGAGCGCCAACCTCGTGTGGATCGCGTTCTCGACCGAAGACGGTGCCGACCAGGTCCAGAAGGTGACCGGCGATCTGCGCCACGCACTCGACGACGCGGGCATGGAGTCGGGCATCGTCATCGGCGGGCCGGCGCTCAATGCGGTCACGTCGGTCAACATCCCCGGCGTGTACCACGCCCGATCGATGACGGAACTCGCCGCCTTTGCCCAGGGGCTGCGGTCCAGCCGCCCCGCGCGGACCGCGAACGCGGCAGGCGCGACGGCGTGACCTTACGGACTCACCACCGCGGCCCCGGAGCCGCCATCTGGCACTGGTTGATGAGCGACGGTGCGCCAGGCCCCCTCGACGGCCCGCGTGACGAGCGCATCGACTGGCCGCGCGCCCTGCCCTTCATCGCCCTGCATGCCGCCTGCCTCGGCGTCTTTGTGGTCGGGTTCTCATGGATCGCCATGGGCGCGTGCATCGCGTTCTATGTGCTGCGCATGTTCTTCGTCACCGGCTTCTATCACCGCTACTTCTCGCATCGCAGCTTCCGCACGTCACGGGCGTTCCAGTTCGTGATGGCCGCACTGGGCTGCACGGCAGGCCAGCGCGGCCCGCTGTGGTGGGCGGGGCACCACCGCCACCACCACGGCCACGCCGACGAGCACGACGACGCGCACTCCCCCGACCAGCACGGCCTGCTGTGGGCCCATATCGGCTGGTTCCTGACCCGGGGCAACTACCCGACGCCCTGGCGGTACGTACGTGACTGGGCGCGCTATCCCGAACTGCGCTGGCTGAATCGCCTCGACTGGTTGCCGCTGGCGCTGTTCGCGCTCGCCACCTGGGGACTCGGCGTCTGGCTCGCCGAGGCTGCGCCCGGCCTCGGCACGGACGGCCCGCAGATGCTGGTCTGGGGCTTTTTCGTATCCACCGTGCTGCTCTATCACGGCACCTATACGATCAATTCGCTGGCGCACCGTTTCGGCCGCCGCCGGTTCGAGACCCGCGACTCCAGCCGCAACAACTTCTGGCTGTCGGTGGTTACGCTTGGCGAGGGCTGGCACAACAACCATCATCACTACCCGGCCACCGCGCGCCAGGGGTTTTACTGGTGGGAACTCGACCCGACCTGGTACGCCCTGATCGTGCTCTCCTGGACGGGCCTGATCCGCGAACTCCGTCCCGTCCCGAAGGCCGTCCTCGAGCACCGCCGTATCGCCGCAGGCGCGGACTGATACCCGGGTGAACGACGATCCCCCATTGCGCGTCGCGGTAGTCGGCGCCGGCGTCTCGGGGCTCGTGGCCGCCTGGCTGCTGAGCCGCCGGCATGAGGTCACGCTGTTCGAGGCCGAGGGACGGATCGGCGGGCACACGCACACCCATCGGGTGGACGACCCGGCCGGCCCGATCGAGGTCGATACCGGCTTTATCGTTTTCAACCACGACAACTACCCGCTGTTCTCGCGCCTGCTGGATCGCCTCGGCGTCGATTCGCAGCCTACTTCCATGAGTTTCTCCGTGAGCGACGCCCACAGCGGGCTAGAGTGGGCCGGCTCACCGTCGCTGAACAGCGTCTTCGGCCAGCGCCGCAACCTGGCAAGGCCCGCGTTCTGGGGCATGCTGCGGGATATCCTGCGCTTCGGGCGCGAGGCGCCGGCCGTGCTTGATGACCCCGACGACGACCGCAGCGTGGCCGACTTCGCGCATGAGCGGTGCTACGGACAGGCCTTCGTCGAACACTACCTGTTGCCGCTGGGCGCCTCGCTGTGGTCGTGTCCCGACCGCCGCTTCGCCGGCTTCCCGATCCGCTTCGTGGTCGAATTCCTGCACCACCACCGCATGCTCGGGCTCGGCGGCCGGCCGCAGTGGCGCTCCATCCCAGGCGGCTCGCGGCGCTACGTCGATGCATTGCTGGCCGACTTCCCGGGCCGCGTCCGCGCCGCCACGCCGGTGCAGGGCATCGCCCGCTCGCCGGACAAGGTGACCATCACCAGCGCTGGCGGCGAGGAGGGGTTCGACGAGATCGTGCTCGCCTGCCACGCCGACCAGGCACTCGCCCTGATCGGCGACGATGCCACGGCCCTGGAGCGGGAACTGCTGGCCGCATTCCCGTACCAGACCAATACCGCCATCCTGCACACGGACACCGGCGTGCTGCCGCGCGAGCCCCGCTGCCGGGCGGCCTGGAACCACCGCGTGGGTGCCGACAGCGGTCACGTATCGATCAGCTATGACATGAACATCCTGCAGCGGCTGCCCGCCCGCGAGACCTGGTGCGTGACGCTCAACGACGATGGCGGCATCGACCCGGCGCGAATCCATGCGCGGATGCGCTACGCTCACCCCCTGTACACACCGCAACGCGGCGCCGCCCAGGCACGCCACGGCGAGGTAACCCGGACGAACCGGACTTCGTTCTGCGGCGCCTGGTGGGGCTACGGCTTCCACGAGGACGGCGTGCGCAGCGCCGCCGCGGTGGCGGCGGCCTTCGGCGTGGATGGTTTATGAGCGCGAGCGCGATCTACAGCGGCACCGTCCGCCATCGGCGGTTCACGCCCCGGCCGCACGCCTTCTCCTACCGGGTCTTCATGCTCTATATCGACCTCGGTGAACTCGATCGGGTCTTCCGCGGCCGCTGGCTGTGGTCGGTCGAACGCCCGAACATCGTGCGCTTCGACCGGCGCGACCATCTGGGCCCCCACGACCGCCCGCTGGAGCAGAACGTCCGCGACCTCGTCGCGGAGCGCACCGGCCGGCGGCCGAGCGGCCCGATTCGCCTGTTAACCCACCCGCGCTACTTCGGTTTCTGCTTCAACCCGGTGAGCTTCTATTACTGTTTCGACGCGAACGACCGCGCACTCGAGACCATCGTCGCCGAAATCCACAACACCCCCTGGGGCGAGCGCCACTGCTACGTGCTGCCGGTGGATGCCCATGGCACGCACCACCGCTTCCGCTTCCGCAAGGCGTTCCACGTCTCGCCGTTTCTGGACATGGACTACCACTACGACTGGCGCTTCACGACCCCGGGCGATCGCCTGACCGTCCACATGCGCAACGAACACGACGGCGAACGCGACTTCGACGCTTCCCTGAGCCTGCAGCGACGAGCGCTCGACGGCCCGACCCTGGCCCGCGCCCTCGCCCGCCACCCCTTCATGACCGGCAAGGTCGTCGCCGCCATCTACTGGCAGGCCCTGCGGTTGTGGCTGCGGGGAACACCGTTCTATCCCCATCCCCGGAAGGGCTGACGGAACGCTGCCGCAACAAGCAGGAACCGGTTGTAAAAAAGTTCTCGCCAAGGCGCGAAGGGCGCCAAGGGACGCAAAGAATGATTGCAGGAGCGGCCTTGGCCGCGAACCGCTTCCCATTGGCACTGGCCTGTCCAGTACTCGGTGGTTCGGCAAAAACACAGCCATCAAGGCTGCGTTTGTAACCCAATCGATTGACCGGAATCCGGCGTGCACGGATGTCGGTTCGCGAGCAAGCTCGCTCCTACAATCCCAATCCCGTGTTTCCCTTTGCGTCCCTGGGAGCCCTTCGCGCCGTGGCGATAACCCCTTTTTCGGAAACGACAGCAACCGGCACCGGCGTCAAACTCATCGACCGCGCTGACAGGGCCCCGCGACCCCCGTATCCTTGCACGTCCGCTGCGACGTCCCGGCGACGGGGTGTGCCAGAATAGGGCGATGGTGCCGCTCGTGAAGCCCGGCACGGAGATTCCCCATGAAGACGTTTGCCTGCACCTGCGGCAATCGGCTGTTTTTCGATAACACGAGCTGCCTCGCCTGCAAGCGCCAGGTCGGCTGGTGCCCGGAGTGCGCGGCGATCCGCGCGCTGGAGCCGACCGGGGATGGCCGGTTGCGCTGCACCGGCGAGGATTGCGGCGCGATCCTGGTCGCGTGCCGGAATTATGCGGTCGAGGGCGTCTGCAACCGCATGGTCGTGGCCGGCCCGGACGTTGCGGAATCACCGCTGTGCGGCGGCTGCCGCTTCAACCGCACGGTCCCCGATACCTCAGTGCCGGGCAACCGGATGAAATGGGCCCAGCTCGAATCGGCCAAGCGGCGCCTGCTGTATACCCTCGATGACCTGGGCCTCCCCTACGGCACGGCCGAGGAGGGCTTCGAACCGCCCCTGTGCTTCGACTTCAAGGCCGACCTGGTCCGCGACAAGGGTGCCTGGCATCGCCTCGGGGCGGTCGAACATGTCTACACCGGCCACGCGAGCGGGCGCATCACGATCAACCTCGACGAGGCCGACGACGCCGAGCGCGAGCGCCGGCGCATCAACATGAACGAGGCGCACCGGACGCTGATCGGCCATTTCCGGCACGAGATCGCGCACTACTACTGGGAACTGCTGGTCCGCGGCCGCTGCGAGGACGCCTGCCGCGCGTGCTTCGGTGATCACGACGATCCGCCCTACGGCGAAGCGCTGAAGGCCCACTACAACGCGGGACCACCGCACGACTGGCCTTCGCACTACGTATCCGCCTACGCCACGATGCACCCATGGGAGGACTTCGCCGAAACGTTCGCGGTCTATCTCGATATGGCGGCCGTGCTGGATACGGTCGGTCACTGGGGCCTGGAGAAGACGGTCCGTCCGCTGGACGATTTCGACCAGGCACTGGCCACCTATCGGCATATCGGCATCAGCCTCAACGAGGTCAATCGCGAGATGGGACTGCTCGACGTGGTCCCCGAGGTGTTCGTCGCGCCGGTCGTCGACAAGCTCCGTTTCATCCACGAACTGATCCGCACCGCGTCACGCAACGCGGGCGGTGCGGCCGACTCCAGGGAGGCGCGCGCATGAACGAGGTCGCCGAACGCACCGGCCTGCTGGCCGACTACGACTCCGGCGGACGCTACTGCGAAATGTTCGGCCCGCCGTCGATGCAGGCGCCGATACCGCACACGCAGGCGCTGCGCGAACGGCTGACGCGCATGTCGCTGGAGGATCTGCGCGAGCGCGCCCACGACGCTGAACTCGAACTCTACAACTTCGGCATCACCTTCACGGTCTACACGCAGAAGGACGCGATCGACCGGATCCTGCCGTTCGACGCCATCCCGCGGCCGATCCCGCCGGACGAGTGGCAGACCCTCGAGCGCGGCGTGCGCCAGCGTGTCACCGCCATCAACCGATTCCTGCGCGACGTCTATCACGAACGCCACGTCTTCAGCGATCGCATCGTGCCGCCCGATGTGGTGTTCTCCAACCCGAACTACCGCCCGGAGATGGAGGGTCTCGAGGTCCCGTTCGACACCTACGCCCATATCGACGGCTCGGACCTGATCCGCGACGACGACGGCACGTTCTATGTGCTGGAGGACAACGCCCGCTGCCCGTCGGGCGTGTCCTACATGGTCGAGAACCGCCATCTGATGCTGCGCACCTTCCCGGACCTGATCGAGGATCAGCCGGTACGCTCGGTCTCGAACTACGGCCAGCGCCTGCGCGCGGCGCTCGGGGAGATCGCCCCCGAGGGCATCGATGACCCGACCGTGGTGCTGCTGTCACCGGGCACCTACAACTCCGCCTACTTCGAGCATATCTTCCTCGCCCGCGAGATGGGCGTCGCGCTGGTCGAGGGCCGCGATCTG
>Ga0207714_1000115_pt1 | contig 49876 bp, 46 predicted proteins | sample PonA232FremontCA_2_FD_187270 | JGI IMG/M metagenome (GOLD analysis project Ga0207714, IMG submission 187270) | Marine sediment microbial community from Fremont, CA, USA - Pond A23 Sediment 2 (SPAdes) | ecosystem: Environmental > Aquatic > Marine > Unclassified | place: USA: Fremont, California... | reverse complement strand
TCGTACCGGCATGTGCCGGGTGTCATCGCCGACACGGCTTGGTAGCTGTGGATAAGCCCCGACAGGATCGCGCGCAAGACCGCATCCACGGCACGCCAGGGGCTGCGATGCGCGCTCATGCGGAGGTCTCCGTGCCGCCCGCCGGCGCGTGGGAGCGGCGTTTGCCGCCGCGCCGGCGCTTGCCCGTCCCGTCGATCTGGGCGTTGACGTTGCGCACGGCCGTCTCGAGATCGGTGCGAAGATCCGCCGCAGGGCGGGTGGGCGTCTCGCGCCGGCCGATCAGGACGTAGTCCGTTTGCGGCCGGCCGGCCTCGGGTAGCACCTCGCGCGCCAGCGCACGGAGGCGCCGGCGTGCCCGGTTGCGTTTGACGGCGTTGCCCACCTTGCGCGAGACGGTCAGGCCGACGCGGACCTGCGCATCCTCGTTCCCGCCGGCGGCCAGCGCCTCACCCGGTTGACGCGCGCGGGCCTGGACGATGACGCCCGGGGTGACCCACTTGCGCCGGGCCGAGGCCGTGCGCAGGAACTCGGCTCGCCGGGTCAGGCGCGCCAGCGGCGGCATGGCGCGGTGTCAGGCGCTGAGCTTCTTGCGCCCCTTGCGGCGCCGATTGTTGATGACGTTGCGGCCTCCGGCCGTCGCCATACGCTTGCGGAAGCCATGGCGGCGTTTGCGCACCAGGACGCTCGGTTGATACGGGCGTTTCACGGCGAAAACTCCGTTCTCGCGGTTTCGGTCAAAAGCGCTTGCGGCAGTGTGCGTGGGGTATAAGGGCGGGGCTTGCAGGTGTCAACGAGGCCCGCGCCGGTTCGCCGCTTCACGCGCGCGTTATGCAGGTGTGATTTGGCTCCCGGCGGGCGCGTTCGTACACGGGCCCTGGGTTTTGGCGTGTGCGGGGCGTCACAGCCAACGCGGGCGGCTGCTGCGTATATCCCGGGCAAGCCGTTCGATACCGGGAGACATGCCCCATGACCGAGCGTTTCACTAGCGCGGAGAACCGTACCACCATGGCCGAGACACCCAGGGCACGCCCCCTCCGCCGGAATCTGGTGCGCCGGATTCTGCCCCTGGCGGTGCTGGTCGCGGGTTTCGCCGCCTTCTTCGCCTTGGGCCTGGACCGCTACCTGAGCTTTCGCGCGCTTGCCGAAAACCACGACTGGCTCAAGCAGCAGGTCGCCGCAAACGCGGCGCTGACCGCGGCTGTCTACGTGGCCACCTATGCCCTGGTCGCCGCGTTCTCCATCCCCGGCGGCGCCATTCTGACCCTGCTGGGCGGCTTCCTGTTCGGCACCTGGCTGGGCGGCGCCTACGCCGTGACCGGTGCGACACTGGGGGCGGTGGCGGTCTTTCTGGCGGCCCGGACGGCCCTGGGCAATGCCCTGCGCGAGAAAGCGGGCTCGGCCGTGCGGCGGATGCAGGACGGGTTCAACGAGAACGCCCTGAACTATCTCTTCGTCCTGCGCCTGATTCCCATCTTTCCGTTCTGGCTGGTCAACCTCGTTCCCGCGTTCGTTGGGGTGCCGCTGCGCACCTACGTGATCGGGACCGTGTTCGGCATCATGCCGGGCGCCCTGGTCTACGCCAGCGTGGGCAACGGGCTGGGCGAGCTGCTCGCCATGGGGGAAAAGCCGAACCTTGGCATCATTTTCCGGCCCGATATCCTGGGCCCCATTCTCGGTTTGGCAGTGCTGGCGCTCCTGCCCGTGGCGTACAAGAAGTGGCGCGGCCGGGCGGCGGCGAAACAGAAACCATGATGCCGGGCATCCACCGGCTAGGACGGGTGATAGAGGGGGGCAAACGCGATGCGCGGCGAAACGACCAACGTGAAGGCGGATCTGTGCGTCATCGGGGCCGGCTCCGCCGGCCTCGCCGTCGCGGCCGGGGCACAGCAGATGGGCGCGCGCTGTGTGCTCGTGGAGCGCGGGAAGATGGGCGGCGACTGCCTGAACTACGGCTGCGTGCCCTCGAAGGCGCTGTTGGCCGCGGGCAAGGCGGCGCGGTTCCATCACCGGGCGAACGGCTACGGCGTTCATTACGCCGCGCCCGATGTGCCGTTCGACGAGGTGCATGCCCACGTCCACAACGTCATTGCCAGGATTGCGCCCAATGATTCCCAGGAGCGCTTCGAGGCGCTGGGCGTGCGCGTGCTGCGCGGCCAGGCGGCATTCACCGGCCCGCGCGAGCTGCAGGTGGCGGGCACGCGGGTGAAGGCGAAGCGCTTCGTCCTGGCCACGGGCTCCACGGCCGCAATCCCCCCCATCCCGGGGCTCGACGCGACGCCGTATCTGACCAACGAGACCGTCTTCGACCTGACCGAGCGGCCCGAGCACCTCATCGTCATCGGCGGCGGCCCCATCGGCACCGAGCTGGGCCAGGCTTTCGCCCACCTGGGAAGCCGGGTGTCCATCGTGGAGATGAGTCGCCTGCTGCCCGCCAGCGACGCCCAGGCGGCGGACTTGCTGCGTGCCCGCCTCAAGACCGAGGGCGTTGGCGTGCACGAAACCGCGCAGGTCACCCAGGTCGAGCGCGAGGGCAACGGCGTCGCGGTCACCCTCGACGGCGAGGCGGGAAGCACGCGGCTGACCGGTAGCCACCTCCTGGTCGCCGCGGGCCGACGGCCGATGCTCGACGGTCTGGGCCTGGACGCCGCCGGAATCCGGCACGACGCGGGGCGTCTGGTCGTGGACGATCGGCTGCGCACCACGAACAGGCGCGTTTTCGCCGCCGGCGACGTCGCCGGCGGGCCGCAGTTCACCCACGTGGCCGCGTATCACGCCAGTGTCGTCATCAAGAACGCCCTGTTCCGGATTCCGGCCAAGGCAGATCACAGCGCCGTGCCGGCGGTCACCTACACCAGCCCGGAAATCGCCTCGGTCGGCCTCACCTCGGCGCAGGCCAAGGACCGGTACGGCGACGGCGTGCAGGTGCTGACCTGGCCGTTTCACGAAAACGACCGGGCGCAGGCCGAGCGCGATACGGAAGGCTTCGTCCGGGCCGCGACCACCGCCAAGGGCAAGATCCTGGGCTGTACCATCGCGGGGGCGCACGCGGGCGAGCTGATCCAGCCGTGGGTCCTGGCCGTCCAGAACGGCCTGAAGATCGGCGCGCTGGCGCAGATGATCGCGCCCTATCCCACGCTGGGCGAGGCGTCCAAGCGGGCCGCCGGCGCGTTCTACACGCCCAAGCTCTTCGCCGCCCGCACGCGGCGGCTGGTGCGTGCGCTGCAGCTCCTGGGGTGAATCTCGGCCGCCGACGTCCTGTCCAAGGCACACCGGGTGCGACCCGTATCTTGAGCCTGTCGAAGGATGAGGCCTCAACGTCCTTGGCTTGGGGCTCGCCATTGCGTGCGACCTGATGCGTGCGCACGGTGGCGAGCTTGGCTTCGCGGCAGGCTCGGCCGAGCGCACGAAGTCCCGGCTCGACCTGCCCGCGCGGCCGGCAATGCCCGCCCGGGCGGGCGATTCACCGGCCGGTCACGCCATCGCGGGCGTAGCCGGCCGTTGACAGGCGGCGCGGCCGGGGGGCATGTGGCGGGAAACGATCAGCGCACCACGGGGGACGGGATGAAGGACACCATGGGCGGTTTGGAAAAGACGGCGATCAGCGCGGTCATCGGCGTTATCGGGCTGGTCGGTCTGTTTTTCGCCTCCAGGGCGCAGGACGGCGGCATCTATTACGGCGGGCTTCTCATCTTCATCATCGCCGTCGGCTACATTTTCTGGCAGATCAAGCGCGCCATGGACGAGGGCGACCGGCAATACAAGCAGAAGCTGCAACAGCACGGCCAGCACGGCGGAGACCAGTCCGGCGCTGCGTGACGCGTCTCAGTCCAGCGCCAGCGTGAGCGCCTTCAGGTAGCTCGTCTCGGGCAGCCAGGGGTGGACCGGGTGGTCCACGCCCGCGCCGGCGAAACGGAGCACGCGTCCCTCGCGCCGTGCGTCGGCGAGGCCGCGGCGGACCTGCTCGGCAAAGGTGTCGGGCCCGACGTGGTGCGAGCACGAGCACATCAGCAGGGTCCCGTTCCGGCGCACCAGCGGGGCGGCCAGCTTGGCGAGCTTGCGGTAGGCCTTCATGCCCTGCCAGACGTCCTTCCTACTCTTTACGAAGGCCGGCGGGTCCATGATGACGAGATCGTAGGCCTCGCCGTTCTGCGCCCGGCCGGGCAGGTCCGCGAAGATGTCCGCCTTGGCGAAGTGGCAGCGCTCGGCAACCCCGTTGCGCGCCGCCGCTGCCGCGGCTGCGTCCAGGGCGGGACGCGACCGGTCCAGCCCGACGACACGGCGCGCGCCGCCCATGGCCGCCTGCACGGCGAAGCCGCCGGTGAAGCAATAGCCGTCCAGCACCTCGGCGTCCGCGGCCAGGCGCGCCGCGAACGCGCGGTTGTCGCGCTGGTCGAAGAACCAGCCCGTCTTTTGCCCGTTCACCGGATCGATGTCGAAGACCGCGCCGTTTTCCGTTACCGTCAGGTCGGCGGGAACCGGCCCCTTGGCGACGCGGACCTCCTGGGGCAGGCGCTCCAGTTCGCGTGCCGGGGAGTCGTTGCGCAGCACCACCGCGGTCGGCGCGACCACGGCGTCCAGCGCGCTCAGAAGGACGTCCTGGAATGCCGCCATGCCGGCCGTGTTCACCTGTAGCACCACGACCTCGCCAAAGCGGTCGATGACCGTCCCGGGCAGGCCATCGCCCTCCGCGTGCGCCAGCCGGTAATACGGCGTCCCGATCAGTTTGTCGCGCACGGCGACCGCGCGGCGCAGGCGGTCGACGAAGAAATCGGTGTCGATCACCGCGTCCGGATCGGGCGAGAGCCGGCGCGCGCAGATCAGTGGATGCTTGTTGAAGAAATAGGCGCCCAGCGGCTTGCCCGTGTCCGTCTCCGCGCGCACCACCGTGCCCGGCGCGAGCGCCTTGGCCTCGGCGTTCATCTGCACATCGTTGGCGAACAGCCAGGGACTCTCGTACGCCCCGTGGCGCTTGCGGGCGGCGGGTTTCAGGCGGATCGTCGGGCGGCTTTCGGGTGTTGCGGTGTCGTTGGACATGGTGTCTCGGCTGTGCGGCGTGTCGGGCGGCCCGAGGGTATAGCCCGTTCACTTGCCCAGGACCATGCCCTCTCGCCGCGGATCGGCGCCGCCCGCGAGGGTACCGTCGGGGCGGATGGTGATGCCGTGCACGCCGCTGGTCATGCGGGCGCGTTCCACCGTATGCCCGCGGCGTTCGAGTTCACCCGCCAGGCCTGCCGCTGTGGTGGCCACGGTGTTGCGGTTGTACGGGGCGTGCCAGGGCTTTTCCAGGGTCGTCGGGCCGTTGCGGTTGGTCATGTTGGGCAGATTGATGGCCTGCTGCATGTCCAAGCCCCAGTCCAGCAGCCCGATGACGCGCAGCGCGGTGTAGCCGATGATCCGGCTGCCGCCGGGCGAGCCCAGGGCGTGCCGCGCGGCGCCCTCGGGGCCAAGGACGATCGTGGGCGCCATGGAGGAGCGCGGCCGCTTGCCCGGCTCGACACGGTTCGCCACGGGGCGCCCGTCGATGCGCGGGCGGAAGCTGAAGTCGGTGAGCTGGTTGTTCAGCATGAACCCGCGCACCATCAGGTGCGCGCCGAAGGCCTGCTCGACCGAGCTGGTCATGGCGACCACGTTGCCTTGGGTATCGACGATGCTGAAGTGCGTGGTCGAGCGGCCGCCTGCGCTCTGGCGGTGGGCGGCCTGCCGGCCGGTCAGGCCGGGCTCGGCCCTGCCCAGGCTCGTGTCGGGGTCGATCCGGCGAGCGCGCTGGCGCAGGTACGCGGGATCGAGCAGGCCGGCGAGGGGAACTTGGGCGAAATCCGGATCGGCCAGGAAGCGGTTGCGGTCGGCGAAGGCAAGGCGGCTCGCCTCGGCGATTCGGTGGACGGCGCGGGGCGACATCGGTTCCGTGGCGCGCATGTCGAATCGGGAGAGGATGCCCAGAATCTGCGCCACCGTGGCGCCGCCGCTGGTGGGTGGCGGCATGCCGCAGACACGGTGCTCGCGATAGGGCACACAGACAGGCTCGCGCTGTTTCGCCGCATAGTCTGACAAATCGTCGCGCGTCATTTTGCCCGGGTTCGAGGGGTGCCGGCGCACCGTGCGCGCGATGTCGCCGGCGATGGGGCCCTCGTAGAACGCCGCCGCGCCCCGGCGCGCGACCGTCTGGAGCGTGTCCGCGAGCGCCGGGTTGGTCAGGCGGTGGCCGACCGGAAGCGGCTCGCCCGATTCGGTGAAGAAATGCTCGCGCGCAGCCGGATCCGCGCGCAGCGCCGCGTCGCCCTTGATGAGCCTGTGCAGGCGCGGCGTCACGCGAAAGCCGTCGCGGGCGCGGTCGATGGCCGGGCGGAACAACGCGCGCCAAGGCGTACGGCCGTGCGCGTCGTGGGCGCGCTCGAGCATGCGGAGCACGCCGGGCACACCCACGGCACGGCCGCCGCCGACGGCCTCCCGGAAGCCCATGGGGCTGCCGTCCGGCTTGAGGAAAAGCTCGGGTGTCACCGCGGCCGGGGCGGTCTCGCGCCCGTCGTACGCCCGGACCTCGCCCGTGTCGGCGGCGTAGTGGAGCATGAAAGCGCCGCCGCCGATACCGCTGGACTGCGGCTCCACCAGTGTAAGCGCGGCCTGCACGGCCACTGCCGCGTCCACGGCGCTGCCCCCGTCGGCGAGGATGCGCTCCCCGATGCGCGCGGCGACGGGGTGGGCCGCGCTGACCATGTACGTCTCGGCCGTACGGGCGTCGGTGCGGAAGCTGGGCGGTGCGGGCGCGTCCGATTCGGGAAGGTCGGGCGCTCCGGGTGCCGGCGGGGTTGGGGTCTGGCTGCAGCCTGCGGCGAAGAAGGTGAGGGCGAAGAGGGCGCGCCGGGGGATCAGCCGGGCGCGGGCAGCGGCTTGCATAGCTGGAAGCTCTCCAGGCGGTGACCGAAGGCGCGCAGCCGTTCGATGATGTCCTGGCAGCGCGCGTTTTCGCTACAGGTCACCGCAGTATGGACGGCGTGGCAACCCAGGCAGCGCGCGATGCGCTCCATGCCGTCCGCGAGTTCCGCCGTCACGGTCGTCGGGGAGATGATGTCCAGGGCCACGAAGTGGTCGACGAATAGCGTCGTCCCGTGCTGCGGCGCCGTGCCCACCCGATACGCGAACAGGCCCAGGATAACGCCGGAGTCATCCTGAACGGTGGCGATACCGGAGCGTGCGCAGTCGCCCCCCTGTGCCGGGAACCGGCGGGCGTAGGCGCGCCATGCCTCCAGCGACACGTCCGGCCGGATCGCCTGGACCAGCGGATACGCCTGGGCGATTTGTCGGCGCTCGAGCGGAAGCAGCCGGAGTTCGCGCATGGAAGACATCCCTGTCGGACACGCACACCAACTCGGACTTATGCCAACCTGTCGCAGGTGGAGCCTTGACGTGCGTCAATCAGGTTGGACATTCGCTGTCCAGCTTGGTTGAATGCGCGCGGTATGACGCGCATACTCGTTCTATCTGGGGAGCGAGCAAAAATCGGAACGATCTAGGCGGATGGCCTCCTTCGATGTGGACAAGATCGCACCCGCGACGGAGCCGGCCCGGGCCCTCGCGGGTGAACACGAGCCCTGCCAGGGCTGCACCGTCCGCCACCTCACGGTGTGCGCGCCGCTGGCGGATGAGGAACTCCACGAGATCTCGCAGATCGCCCAGACCGTGGAGCTGTCCCCGGGGGATCCGCTTTTCGACGAGGGCGAGCCGGCACGCCACGTGTTCAACGTCACCGCCGGTACCCTGCGCGTCTATAAGCTTCTCGCCGACGGCCGGCGGCAGGTGATCGGCTTTCTCTTCGCCGGCGACTTCGTGGGGCTCGCCAACAACGAGACCTACGCGTACAGCGCGGATGCGGTGACGCATGCGGCGCTCTGCCGCTTTCCGCGCACGCGCCTGGAGAACCTGCTCGGCCGCTATCCCAAATTGCAGACGCGCATGCTCAGCGTGGCGAGCCACGAACTTGCCGTGGCGCAGGAGCAGATGCTCGTCCTCGGGCGCAAAACGGCGAAGGAAAAGATCGCCACCTTCCTGCACACCCTGTCGCGCCGCGCCGAGGCGCGGGGACAGAACGGCAACCCCGTGCATGTGCCCATGAGCCGCACCGACATCGGCGACTATCTGGGCCTGACCACCGAGACCGTGAGCCGCACTTTCACGCAGCTGCGCACGCGCGGGTATATCGCCCTGCGCAGCGGGGGCAAAGTGGAGATCACAGCGCCCGAGAGTTTGCGTGAGATCGCCGAGGGTTTGTAAGCGGCCAGGCCGTTTATTGCAGTGCGGTAAGCTGGCGTGTACAACCGCCGCCAGCGGAAACGATGCCGTCCAGAGCGGATCTGCCGACCATGAGCGGGACCGACCGGCTGCGCCGGCTGACGGCGCGTGACATTGCAGCGCGAAAAGGCGCCACGCCCATCGTGTGCCTTACCGCCTATACGGCGCCGATGGCACGCGCCCTGGATCCGCATGTCGATCTCATGCTGGTGGGGGACTCCGTCGGGATGGTCCTCTACGGCATGGAAACCACGCTGGGCGTGACCCTGGACATGATGACCGCCCACGGTGCGGCCGTGGCGCGCGGCTCGCAGCGCGCGTGCGTGGTGGTGGACCTGCCCTTCGGCAGCTATCAGGAGTCGCCCCGCCAGGCCTTCGCCGCGTCGGCGCAGGTGCTGCGCGAGACGGGCTGCCACGCGGTCAAGCTCGAGGGTGGGGCCGAAATGGCGGACACGATCGGGTTTCTCACCGCCCGCGGGGTTCCGGTACTCGCCCATGTGGGCCTCACGCCGCAGTCGGTGCAGGTCATGGGCGGTTACCGCACGCAGGGTCGCGAGTCCGGCGAGGTTGAGCGGATCCGCGAGGATGCCCGCGCGGTCGCCGACGCCGGGGCGTTCGCCGTGGTCATCGAGGGTGTGGTGGAGCGGGTGGCCAAGCAGGTGACCCGCGATATCGGGGTGCCCACGATCGGGATCGGCGCCTCCGCCGCGTGCGACGGCCAGATCCTGGTCACCGAGGACATGCTGGCATTCCCGGGCAGCCGGAAACCCAAGTTCGTCAAGCGCTACGCCGATCTTTCGGGCGAGATCGACGCGGCCGTGCGCGGCTATGCCGAGGATGTGCGCGCACGTCGTTTCCCTGATACCGCGCACGTCTTCGACCCGGATCCGGAGGGCGGTGCCGAATGACGGCCGCCGGCCCGCCGGTCACCGTGCGCACGGTCGCCGAGCTGCGCGCGGCGCTGCAGGAACGCCGGCGCACGCATGGCGGACGCGTGGGGCTGGTGCCCACGATGGGGGCGCTGCACGCCGGACACCTGGCGCTGGTGGAGCGCGCGCGGGCCACTTGCGATCACGTCGTGGCCAGCGTCTTCGTCAATCCCAAACAGTTCGACCGCCCGGACGACCTGGAATGCTATCCGCGCGACGAGTCGGGGGATGCGCGTGCCCTCGGGCGGGCCGGCTGCGACATGCTCTATGCCCCGCCGCAGGACGCCATGTACCCGGCGGGTTTCGCCACCAGCGTGCGCGTGGGCGGCGTCACTGACGCGCTCGAGGGCACCCACCGGCCCGGGCACTTCGAGGGCGTGGCCACGGTGGTGACGAAGCTGCTGCTGCAGGCGCTGCCCGACGTGGCGTTCTTCGGCGAGAAGGATTACCAGCAGCTTTTGACGATCCGGCGGCTGGCGGCGGACCTGGACATTCCCGTGGCCATTGAGGGCGTACCGACGGTGCGCGAGGCAGATGGGCTCGCGTTGTCCTCGCGCAATGCGAACCTAACGGTCCAGCAGCGCCGTATCGCGCCGGCGCTGGCCGAGACCCTGCGCGCCACGGCGCGCCGGTTGACCGAGGATGGTGCGCCAGCCGACGCGCTGCTCGCGGAGGGGCGCGCCGCGCTTTTGCGAAGCGGCTTCGACTCGGTGGACTACATCGCCCTGTGCGATGCGGCCAGCCTGGCGCCGTTGGATGCAGCCGACCGGCCGGCGCGCCTCCTGGCGGCGGCGTGGCTGGGCCCGACGCGGCTCATCGACAACGTTGCCGTGTGACCGGCACCGGGGTCGGCAGGGGCGGCTATCCGGTCGCGTCCCAGGGCAACACGATCCAGGTGTCCGGGCTTACGGCCGCGACCAAGCTCGCCACGACTGCTCGCGCATGCGCGGCCTGCCATGTGGCTTGCCGTCAAACGGCCTCGTCGGCGGCATCTTCCAGATAGACCCCGTCGATCCGCCATCCACCGTCGTCCTGTTTCGCCATGAGATAGACGGCGATCACCGCGCGGCCCTCGGGCCCGACCAGGAAAACGTGCTGCGCCATGCGGCTGCCGGCCTGCGCGAGGCTGCGGAACTCGACGGCCTGCGGCCGGTAGACCGGGCGATAGCCCTCCCGGACCATACGCATGAAGGCTGCCGGGTCGCCGAACTTTTGCTGGATGGTCGGCGACGCATGGGCGAAGGCTGCCCGGGCGTCGTCGCGCCGGAACGCGTCGAGCTGCTGCTCGATGACGTTGCGGATGGCCGCTTCCCGGTCCCCGGCTGCACCCGCCGCGGCGGGCGCGATCACCACGAGAGCGAGGACGAGGGCGGTGAGAATCCTGGGGATGCGGGACATGCGACACCTCCGGGGCACGTGCGGGCCGAATAGACCAGTATCCCGGTCTACGCGTCCCGGCCCGAGGCGGATCCCCGGCTGGCGTTTTGTCTCTGCTGCGCGATATCAGCGCACGTAGATCTGGACCTGGTTGCTATCCACATTGGAGCTGGTGGTTGCGGACAGGCGCACGCGGTTGGGCGGCAGGCCCATTTCGTTCAGCGAGCGCAGCACACGCTCGGCATACCGGCGCACCTTCGCGCGGTTGAGTGAACTCTGCGCCTGCTGGTCGCTTTGCGGTGCCACAGCGACGACGTCGAACGCGGCTTGCGGCCGCCGGTCCAACGCGCGGCTGACGGCGTTGTAGAGCGGCTGCTCGTAGTTCACGTCCTTTCGGTCGAAGCGGATAACCACCAGGGGCTGCTGGCTGCCCACCTTCGACGCCGGGTCGCCCTGCGCGGGTTCGGGTGGCTGGGGCGAGCCGTAGGCCTGATTCGCAAGGCTGCGGCCGTAGAACTCGCCGTTCTTCACGGCCAGCGAGAGCGTGGAAAGGTTGGAGCGTTCGCGCTGCAGGTAATCGTTCTGGCGTGCGACGTCCTCGGACAGCTCGTTGAGGAGGCGGTCGATCAGCACGACCGTCCGATTCGTCGAGTCCTCCAGGATCTTGAGCTGTTCGTGATCCTTCTCGATGGCCCCGGAAAGGCTGTACGAGGCCTCCACCGAATCGAGCAGATACGCGGCGAGGGCAGAGGTGGATGAGGCCCGGTTGGCGAGTTCGTTCATCTGGCTGACGACCCGGTCGACCTTTGTCAGGTCGGCCTGGGCGTTGTTCCACATCCGGACGAGTTCGGGGTTTCCGGGCGTCGTGCCCACCTGCAGCCGGGTATTAATATTCGCAACGCGCTGGTGATAGTTACGCGCCGACTCGATGGTCTGCTGGCGCAGGTTCTGTAGGGTCTTGTTGTACTGGGCGATGTTTTGCTGGAGCTTGACGAGATCCTGGCGAAGCTCCCCGACCTTCTTGCCCACGAAGGTGTCGGAGGTGTTGAACTGCGGGATGTCCTGCGGTTCGAAGATGGTGGTACCGAGCGCCGGGATGCCCGCGCGGCTGCCGCCCAGGCTGGCGCTGGTGCCGCCGCCGGTCGCGGCCGCGGCCGTGGCGGTGCCGGCGCGGCTTTCTGAGGCTTGCGCCGTGTCGCCGCTGCCGTCGCTTGGCTGCTCGGTTCCGTCCTCGGCGCCGGCGGAGCCCGGCTGGCCGGTGCCGAAACCGCATCCCCCCAAAACAATCGCGGCAGCAACCGCCGCCGTCCAAGGTCGTCTCTGCATACACATCTCGCCGTTTGCAGCGTCGTTCTCGTTAAAGGCGACCGATGTTCATCACGTTATTGCGCAAATCCGCGTTTAGCCCGCCCCCCGGACTAACCGCGGGTGATCCTACTGGATGGGAGTCCCACGAACAAGCCGGTTGTCCTCGCGTCCGCCGGTACCCCCTTGCATGGCGTGCTACACGACCAACATCGGGTCGTGCAAACAAAGGCTCTTGAAACGCCGTCGTCACTTCCATATGGTCCGCCTCGCCGCGGACGGGGCGGGCTTCGAAAACGGCCCGCCAGCGCTCGGCGGTAAATTTCACGCGCCGCATCGTTTCGCGGTTCGCCGGCCTGCCCGCCGGTAGCTCAATGGATAGAGCGTCTGACTACGGATCAGAAGGTTGGGGGTTCGAGTCCTCCCCGGCGGGCCACCTTAACGCCTTGATTTCCCAGAATAATTAGCCATCCTTCGGCGGATCGTAGACCACGCGCCTACGCCCCACCGGGATGTAGGGCGATCCCTCGCCGGACTGCCGCCACTTGCGGAGCGTGTCGTCGGTTATCCGCAGGTACGCCGCCGTCTCCTTTCACGTCCAAGGCCGCTCAGCCATCCCTACGCACCCTCCTCTCCGTCGACTGCCGCGCGGGCGGCGGCACGTCGTCGTACTTGGCGGCCGGCGTAGAGCTTGGCGATCCACCGCAGGGCCTCCGTCGCCGTCAGGTCTTTCCCGCCTTCGACCCCCTTGTCGTGAAGCGCCTCCTGGCCATGGCACGCCGCGCCACCGTTCAGGGCGAGCATGTGCTCACGCGCGAAGGCCAGCGCTCGCGCTTCGTCTACCTGATCGCCGAAGGAGAGGTCGCCGTCCGCGTGGGCGGCAACCTGTTGGCCACCCTCGGCGCCGGCCGCTTCGTCGGCGAAATCGGACTGATTGCGGATCGGCCGGCGACGGCAACGGCCGTTTTGACGGCCACGGCCGACCGGCCGGCGCGTTTGCTGGTCTGGTCACAGGCGGGCTTGCGCAAGCGCTTGACCAAGGACGACTTGCTGCGCAGCGCGATCCTGGCGGCCATCGGCGCGGATCTCGCGATCAAGATCGACCAGAACAACCTGATGGTGGCGCGACCGACCCCGGTCGAAGACCCGAACGCGGAATACACGCCAGCCAAGCTGATCACCCTGCCGGCGCCGGTTCAGTTCCGGCTGATGCGGCGCCGACGGCTTCCCGAGACGGGTCAGGATCCGGCGACAGCCAGCGATCCCTCGCCACCCGAGGCGGCCTGGCCGCGTTCCAGCACCGCAATGTCAACCGGCCAGTCGAACCCGTCCACGGCGCGCGGGCCCAACAACCTGTAAGCCTCGGCGTGGGCCCTGCCATCGGCGCCTTCGGCTGCGGCTCTGTCAAGCAATGTTCGGCTGACGGCAACGCTTGCACCGAGTTGGCGGGTGAGATCCTGAAGTCGGCTCGCCAGATTCACGGCGTCCCCGATAACGGCGAACTCGATGCGCCGGTCGGTGCCAACTTCGCCAAGGACGACGGGGCCAAAATGGGCACCGATTCCGACGCGAAGGGGCGTCCGGTGGTCGCGCGTGCGGTCGCCGTTCCAGGTGTCCATCATGGCGACCATCTCGGCCACGGCCATGGCGACCATCTCGGCCACGGCGGCCAGCGTCCGGCTCGCCTCACGTCCGTCCGGCAGGGGCGTGCCGAACGTCGCCATGAGGCCGTCACCCAGAAACTTTTCCAGCGTGCCGCCCTGGGCCAGGACGATCTCTGTCAGCCGGCCGTGCAGGTCGCGCAGCGTGGCCATCACCTCGACCGGCGCGTGCTGCGCGGAAAAGCGGGTGAAGCCGACGATGTCGGCGAACACCACGGACACTTCCTGCGCGCGGACCTCACCGATGGGCTCGTCGCGCGCGGCCAGGATGTCGACCATGTTGGGCGAGACGTGGCGGGCGAGATTGCGGCGGGCGCGCTCGATCGTCTTGATCTCCGTGATGTCCATGGCGACGGTCACGACGTGCCCGAGGGTGCCGTTACCGGTCCGTAGCGGCTGCTTGGTCTGCCACCACAGACGCTGCTGCCCGCGGGCATCCATGAACGGCCGTTCGACGAAGGGAATCCCCTCGCCGGACTCCAGCACGCCGCGGTCCAGGCGCGCTGATTCCCCGCCGTAGGCCGGGCCCGTGAAAGCGGCGCTCGGCTGCCCTACCGCCGACACCGGATCGGTCCCGTAAACCTCCGCCTGAAAGCGGTTCATCAGCACATAGCGCCCCGTGCAGTCCTTGACGTTGATGAGCGCCGGCACGGCGTCGATGACGCCCCGCAGCAAAGCCTGCTGATTGCGGTTCTCCGCCGCGGCGGCCTGCGCCAGATGCATGAGATGCCGGCCGCGGCGGACCTCGCCGAGCAGCAGCACGACCAGGATACTGGTCCCGAGCAGGGCGCCGCCGAGCAGGCCGAGCGCGTTCACAAGTTCACGGCGACGGGTGGCGTCGGCGTCCAGCGCGGCTTTTGTTTCAAAATGTACGGCGGCCACGGCGGCTTCGTGAAGCGCCGGGCGCAGGGCGCGCAGACGGGCGGCAATGGCCGACGCGGCCGGCGTATCGCCGTGCCTGAGCGTCACCACGTTCCCTTCGACGTCGGCGACCGCGCGCCGCGCCCGATCCAGGGCATGCTTGCCCTTGTCGACCCCGGCAACGCGTGCGGCGATCTCCCCGGCGGTGGCGACACCGAGTCGGCTCCAGAGCAGGTCGAAACGCAAAAGCAGGCGCTCGCGGTCAACCTCGGGCGAGCCGCGGCCGTAGGCGTTCAGAACCTCTAGGAACAGGGCCAGCTCGCGTTCGTTCTGCGCCATGTTCCAAACGATGTTTTCGTCGGGAAGAAGGGCAAGCGCCCGTTCGGTGCCGTAGATGCGGTGGACGGCGAGACCGAGGCTGACCAGACAAGCCAGGATGGCCAGACCGAGCAGCCAGTAGCGCCCGCCCGTCCGCAGCCGCATCACCGAACCTCCAGTCGGTGCAATTGCCAAACCCAGCGCTGATGCACGACCGGGGTTTTCAGTTCCGGATAGCTGTCCTGGGGATAGACGATCCAGATGGGCCCCTTGTCACGCCGCGACAGGGGTTCCCCGTCGCGCGTCAATGCGAGCAAGACCGGATATCGCCGAGCGTCGGCGATCGGGATCGCCGCGGCGTAATCGTTGAGCGCCCGGGCCGTGATGGTCGTACCCCGCGCACCCACCGCGGCCAGCACCGTGCGCAACAGCGGGCCGCGGAAGGTTGCGACGCCGTCGGTCCACGGGCTGGTGGTGCGGATCGTGTGCCCGGGGAGTACACGCAGCATGGCCAGGTCGAACCGGACGGGCGACGGCGCGTCGATCGCGCCGGAGACGGTGAGGATAAAGGGTCCATGGGGCGCCAGCCCCTCGGCCGCCGGCGGGGTCGCACCGGCCAACGCAAGCACGATCAGGCCGATGCGTGAGACGCGAAAACGGCGCACGTCGGGCGCCCTCCATGGATGCGAAGGGCTTAGTCGTGCGTGACCCGTCGAACATCCACAAGTCGCGTATTCCGGGTTCTCCGAAAGATCACCTGAAACTTTTGTTTGTGATCCCTACGGTCCGATTGTTGAGATTGTGGAAAAGACGGCGGCATTCGCGTTCCACACTTGGAGCGCCGTGCGACTCCGGCAGACTTCGCGCGCGACCCTGATGCATACCGCTACACAATCCGACTGCCATCCTATTCGCAACCGCGTACAGGGACGGCGTGCGTCGCCACAGCAGTGTTCGCGTCCGGCGTGTTCGCCCGGGGTAGCCCGGCCAGCGACCTCCGGTCCAGAGTCTTTGAGCAGGCGTTCAATTGTGTTAGAGGGTCGTAAATACAGGGAGGTCATATGGGCAAACAAACGGTCGTGGCCGCGCCCGAGCGCCTCGCGGAAAACAGCGACGAATCCCGGAAAACGGCGATTGAGGCGCGGGATATCGAGAAGTGCTTCGGCGCCCTGGAGGTGCTCAAGGGCGTCTCCTTCAGCGCCTGCGAGGGCAGCGTGCTCTCCATTATCGGCGCCAGCGGATCGGGCAAAAGCACCCTGCTGCGCTGTATGAATCTCCTGGAGGTTCCCACCCGGGGCGAGATCCATATCGCCGGGGAAGATATTCAATTTACTGGGAAAACGAACGGCCGCCCGCAGGATCTGGATCGGCGGCAGGTCCAGCGCCTGCGATCCAAGGTCACCATGGTGTTCCAGCAGTTCAATCTCTGGCCGCACATGACGGTGCTGGGCAACGTCATCGAGGCGCCCATGCAGGTGCTGGGGCTGTCGCGTAAGGATGCCGAGGCGCGCGGCCGGCACTACCTCGACCGGGTCAACATGCTGGACAAGCAGGCCGAGTATCCGGCCTTCCTCTCGGGCGGCCAGCAGCAGCGCACCGCGATTGCCCGCGCCCTCGCCATGGAGCCGCGCGTGCTGCTGTTCGACGAGCCCACCTCGGCGCTGGATCCCGAACTCGTGGGCGAGGTGCTCAACGTGATCCGCCAGCTCGTCGAGGAAGGGCGGACCATGATGCTGGTCACCCATGAGATGACCTTCGCCCGGGATGTCTCCTCGCAGGTGATCTTTCTCCACAACGGCATCGTCGAGGAAAAGGGCGCGCCGGAGAAGGTCTTTGCGCACTCCGAGAGTGCGCGCTGCCGGCAGTTCGTCGCCTCGGTCGCCGAGTAGACGAGCGCCGCACCAACCGCAAAACCGCGGGCGCCCGGCGTCGCGGTAAGCGGGCAGCAAACGCTGCGACAAGCAACGGCATCGGCAACAAATACCAGGAGGCTTCACGATGAAACGCATCGCCATGACGCTCGCCGGCCTGGCCGGCCTCGCCGCCGTGGCGGCGGCCGGTCCGGCCGCCGGTGCGGATCCGCTCAAGGTCGGCTTTTCCGCCGAACCCTATCCGCCGTTTACCTACAAGTCGGGCGACGGAAGCTGGACCGGTTTCGAGGTCGAGCTGGCCAACGCCGTCTGCGATATCATGGATCGCGAATGCAAACTGGCGCCCACCGGCTGGGGCGGCATCATCCCCGCGCTGAACTCTGGCAAGATCGACTTCATCATGGGCTCGATGTCGATTACCGATAAGCGCGACAAGGTTATCGATTTCACCGACCCGTATTACTACACGCGCGGCAGCTACGTGGCCGCCGATGACATGGCGATGGAAACGGAGGACGACCTCGAGGGCCGGATCCTGGGCGTCCAGGGCGGCACCACCCACGCCACCTACGCCCGCGAGGTGCTCTCCGGCATGGGCGTCCGCCTGAAGATGTACGACCGGCAGGAGCAGGTGAACCGCGATCTCCAGGCCGGCCGGATCGACGTCATGCTCGCTGACCAGATTGCCATGAGCGCGTTCGTCAAACGGGACTCGGCCCAGGGCTACGAAATCAAGTTCCAGGCGCCCAAGCATCCGGCCTTCGGCGAAGGCATCGGCGTGGGGGTGCGCGAGGACGACGACGACCTCACCGAGGCGCTCAACGCGGCGATCGACGCCGTCCTCCAGAACGGAACCTGTGCCGAGTTGTCGAAGAAGTACTTCGATACGAACATCTGCGGCGCATAAGCCGGCTCAGGTCGCAGGCACCACCGGCGCCGCGGGGCCGCGTTCGGCCGCGCCGTCCGCGGCGCCGGGATCATCTCAAGGGACGACCGCCTGCCATGGACGGCTATCAAAGCGAAGGCCTGCTGGATTGGACCGGGCCGCTGCTCGAAGGCGCGCTGGTGACCCTTGAGATCGCCGTGCTCGCCTATTTTATCGGCCTGCTGCTCGGACTCCTCGGGGCGACGGCGAAACTCAGCCGGTTTCGGACGCTCCAGGCCGTGGGAATCGCGTATTCCACCCTGGTGCGCGCGCTGCCCGAGCTGCTGCTCATCGTGTTCCTGTACTACGCGGGGACGCAGTTGCTGAACACGCTGCTGGACACGCTTGGGGTGAGCGGGTCGGTGGCGATCAGTGGCTTCGTCGCGGCCGTGAGCGTGCTCGCCTTCGTCCAGGGCGCGTACATGACCGAGGTGATCCGGGGCGCCATCGTCGCCATTCCGCGCGGCCACATCGAGGCGGCGGACGCCTTCGGCCTGTCGCCCCGTCAGCGGTTCAAGCGCATCGTGATTCCCGAAATGCTGCCCAACGCGTTGCCGGGGCTTTCGAACCTCTGGCTCATCCTGGTCAAGGACACAGCGTTGATCAGCGTAGTGGGCTTTGAAGAGCTTTTCTTCACCGCCCAGCAGGCCGCGGCAAGCACCCGCGCGTACTTCACCTTCTACACCGCCGCCGGGGCGCTCTATCTGCTCATGACCCTCGGCTCGAACGTGCTGTTCGAACGCGCGGAACGGGTGGTCCGGCGCGGCCAGCCCACGGCATAGGCGGAGGTGGGGCGTGGATTTCGGTTGGGTCGATAACGCGGTCTACCTGGGTTTTCTCTGGGAAGGCTTCGTCAACACCCTGATCCTCATGGCCGTTTCGGGCGTGCTGGGTTTCGCCCTGGCGGTGCTCGTGGCGCTGGCGCAGATCAGCGGGCCGCGTCCCCTGGGCTGGCTGGCCCGCGGCTTCACCACGGTCATCCGGGGGACACCGCTGCTGGTGCAGTTGTTCTTCTTCTACGACGGCGTGGGCCGGCTCCTCATCGAGATCCCGGGCATCCGGGAAACCTTCGTCTGGCCGGTGCTGCGCGATGCGTTCTTCTACGGCATCCTCGCCTTCACCATCAGCGTGGGCGCCTACACGGGCGAGGTGCTGCGCGGCGCGATGACCAGCGTCCCCCGCGGCGAGCTGGAGGCGGCGCGCGCCTTCGGCCTGTCCCGCCGGACCATCCTGTGGCGCGTCTGGCTGCCCCGGGCGATCCAGATCTGCCTGCCCACCCTGACCGGCGAGGTCATCCTGCTGCTCAAGTCGGTGCCGCTGGTTTCGACCATCGCCGTGATGGACCTGCTCAAGGCGGCCAACATCATCCGCGACGAGACCTTCCTGGTCTACGAGCCGCTCTTGCTCATCGCCGGCATCTACATCGCGCTCACCCTCGTCCTGACCCTGGGTATGCGCACGGTGGAAACCCGCTTCCCCGGCGTGCGCCCGGCCACCCGGCAGCCGCAGTGTGTCGCCACGGCCGGGTGAGCGGACGCCGCAACCCCCGCAACGTTGACGGAGATGAGCCATGGATCTGCAAGCCGCCCGGCGCCTGGACACCGCGGCCTGGCACGCCGCCGCCCGCGAGCTGGTCCCCGAGGGCCGGCATGTCATCGACGGCGACCTCGCCGACAGTGCGGACGGAGCGCGGTTCCAGCGGATCAACCCGGCGACGGGGGCGCCGCTGGGCGAGGCGGCGCGTGGCGGCGCGCGCGATCTGGACCGTGCCGTCGCGAGCGCGCGTCGCGCCTTCCGCTCGGGCGGCTGGTCGGGTCTCGCCCCGCGCGAGCGCATGGCCGTGCTGTATCGCCTCGCCCGGCTGATCGAGAACAACGCGGATCGCTTCGCGCTCCTGGACGTGCTGGACGTGGGCAAGCCGGTGGCGGACATGCTCGCCGTCGACATCCCCATGTCCGTCGACTGCGTGCAGTACTTCGCCGAGACCATCGACAAGATCGAGGGTCAGGTCACCAACACGGCCAACGACGCCCTCCACTACGTCCTGCGCCAGCCGCTCGGCGTGGTGGGCTGCATCGTGCCCTGGAACTATCCGCTGATGATGGCGGCGTGGAAGATCGCTCCGGCGCTGGCGGCGGGCAACACGGTGGTGCTCAAGCCGGCCGAGCAGTCGCCGTACGCCGCCGTCCTGCTCGCGCGGCTGTTCCTGGAGGCGGGCGGCCCGCCCGGCGCGCTCAACGTGGTCCAGGGCTATGGCGCCGAGGCCGGGTCGGCACTGGCGCACCACATGGACGTGGACAAGATCGCCTTCACCGGATCGCTCGCGGTGGGCAAACAGATGATGATCGCCGCCGGTCGCTCGAACCTGAAGCGGGTGACGGTTGAGTGCGGCGGCAAGTCCCCGCAGATCGTCATGGCCGACACGCCGGATCTGGAGACGGCCGCGCGCTACGCGGTGGACGGCATTTTCGGCAACCAGGGCGAGGTCTGCAACGCCGGCTCGCGCCTTCTGGTCCAGCGCGAGGTCCACGACGCGTTCGTGGAACGCTTTATCGCGATCGCACGGCAAAGGTACGTGCCGGGCGACCCGCTCGACCCGGCGACGACCATGGGCAGCCTCGTGGACGCCGCGCAGCAGCGCCAAGTGCTGGACTATGTCGAAATCGGCCGCAGCGAGGGCGCAAATCTCCGCCTTGGCGGTGGCGTCCCCGAGAGCTGCGCGCGCGGCGCCTTCGTCGCGCCCACCCTGTTCACCGGGGTCACGCCCGGGATGCGCATCGCCCGCGAGGAGATCTTCGGCCCCGTCGCGGGCGTGCTTGCCTTCGCCGACGCCGACGAGGCCGTGGCCCTGGCGAACGACAGTATCTACGGCCTCGCCGCGGGGATCTGGACGCGTGACGTGACCACAGCGCACAAGCTCGCGCGCGACGTCGAAGCCGGGGTGGTCTGGGTGAACTGCTTCGACCACGGCGATATGACCCAGCCCTGGGGCGGCTACAAACAGTCCGGCTTCGGCCGGGACAAGTGCTTCGAGACCATCCTTCAGCACACCCAGACCAAGTCGGTGTGGATCCATCTCCCCGACTGAGCGCGGGCGGACCCTGCGGTCCACCGCAGCTGACGAATTTTGCGCAACCGGTGTCGAAGAGTGTGGCACGCCCGGATCCGCCGCCTGCCACGGTTGATCCAGCGCACGCCGCGCCATGGCAAGCACGGAGAGACCAGGAGCATGGATTTCGCGCTCAGCGAAGAACAGCAGATGGTGGTGGATACGGTCCGCCGCTTCGTCGAGAACGAACTCTACCCGCTGGAGCCCGAGGTCGAGCGCACCGGGGAATGCCCGCCCGAGGTGGGCCGCGAGATCCAGCGCAAGGTGCTCGACCTCGGTTTTTATGCGCCCAATGTGCCGACCGACTATGGCGGCGGCGGCCTCGATACCCTCACGCTGATGCTTCTGGAGCGCGAGCTTGGGCGCGCGTCCATGGCGCTCAGCGTGTGGTGGGGGCGGCCGTCGAACATCCTCTGCGCGGGCACGCCCGAGCAGATCGAGCGCTATCTGCTGCCCTGCGTGCGCGGGGAGAAGCTGGACGGCCTGGCAATGACGGAGCCCGAGGCGGGTTCGGACGTGCGCAGCATGCGCGCCTTCGCCCGGCGCGACGGCGCGGACTTCGTGATCGACGGCAAGAAGCATTTCATCAGCCACGCCGACATCGCCGACTTCGTCATCGTCTTCGTCGCCACGGGGGAGGAAGACACCCCGCGCGGGCGCAAGAAGACGCTGACCGCCTTTCTGGTCGATCGCGACACACCCGGCTTCCATGTCGAACCCGGCTACACGTCCGTCTCGCACCGCGGCTACCACAATTGCACGCTCACATTTGATGGCTGCCGCGTGCCCGAAAGCCAGGTCCTGGGCGAGGTCGACCGGGGCTTCGAGATCATGAACACCTGGCTCGCCTCGACCCGGCTGACCGTGGCGGCGCAGAACATCGGGCGGGCCTGGCGCGCCTTCGACCTGGCGCGCGACTGGGCCGCCAACCGCAAGCAGTTCGGCCAGCCCATCGGCAAGTACCAGGGCGTGTCCTTCAAGCTCGCGGACATGATCACCGAGATCGAGGCCGCGGAATGGCAGATGCTCGCCACCGCGTGGAAACTCGACCAGACGGGCGAGGTGGGCCGCGAGGTCGCCCAGGCGAAGCTCTATGCCTCGGAGATGCTCGGGCGCGTGACCGACCAGACGGTCCAGATCCTGGGCGGCATGGGCCTGATGGCGGACCTGCCCGCGGAGCGGCTGTGGCGCGATGCGCGCGTGGAGCGCATCTGGGACGGGACCAGCGAGATCCAGCGACACATCATCTCGCGCGAGCTGCTGCGGCCCCTGGGTGCCTGACATGAGCCAACCCGACGGGGATTCCGGCGCGCCCTCCGGCGCCGGCGGCCGGCCGGAGCTGGGCCGCCTCCTGCGCCCGGCTTCGATTGCGGCGATCGGCGGCGCGGCGGCGCGCGAGACCATCCGGCAGTGCCGGCGGATGGGCTATGCCGGGCGCATCTATCCGGTGCATCCGCGCGAGTCCGAGGTCGACGGGTTGCCCGCGTATCCGACGGTGTCGGCGCTGCCCGAGGCGCCGGACGCGGCGTTCGTGGGCGTCAACCGGCACGCCACGCTGGACGTCCTGCGCGCGCTCGCAGAACGCGGCGCTGGCGGCGCGGTGAGCTATGCCGCGGGCTTCCGCGAGGCGGGCGGCGACGGCGCGCGCCTCCAGGCGGAATTCGCGGATGCCGCCGGAAGCATGCCCGTACTTGGGCCAAACTGCTACGGCATCATCAATTATCTCGACGGGGCGCTGCTCTGGCCCGATCAGCACGGCGGCGTACGGCGCGAGGGCGGCGTCGCGCTGGTGGCACAGAGCAGCAACATCGCCATCAACCTGACCATGAACCGCTGTGGTCTGCCCGTGGCCTACATGGTCACCCTGGGTAACCAGGCGAAGACCGGCGTCTCCGACGTCATCCCGGCGCTGGTCGCCGACACGCGGGTGCGCGCCGTGGGCGTGCTGGTCGAGGGGCTGGACGACATCCACGCCTTCGCCGCGGCTGCGCAACGCGCCCACGAAGTGGGCGTTCCCGTGGTGGTGCTGCGCGCCGGCCGTTCGGAGACCGGGCAAGGGCTCGCCCTCAGCCACACGGCCTCCATGGGCGGCGTCTCGCGCCTGGCCAGCGCCCGCCTGGCGCAGCTCGGCGTCGCTGAAGTGGACAGTCTGAGCGTGTTCCTGGAAACGCTGAAGCTGCTCCACGCGGGCGGGCCGCTTGTCGGGCGCGACGTCGCCTCGCTCAGTTGCTCGGGCGGCGAGGCGATCCTGATGGCCGACGCGGGGCAGGGGCGCAATCTGCGCTTCCCCGATTTCACCCCAGCGCAGCGCGAGGCCGTTGAGGCCACGGTCTCGGAGCTGGTCACGGTGAGCAATCCCTTCGACTACCACACCTTCATGTGGGGTGATGCGCCGGCGATGGCCGAGACCTTCACCGCGGTGATGCGCGCGCGCTTTGACATCACCTGTCTGATCCTCGACCTGCCGCGCGGCGACCGCTGCGACGATTCGTTGTGGCGTCCGTCCATGGAAGGGTTGCTTCGGGCGCAGGCGGCGACCGGGAGCCGGGCCGCTCTGGTGGCGACGATGCCCGAGGGCCTGCCCGAAGATGTCGCGGCGCGCTGCCTGGAAAACGGCGTGGCGCCGCTCATCGGGCTGGAGAACGCGCTCGCGGCCATCGCCACGGCCGCGGACCTGGGCGAACGCCGGGCCGCCGCCCCCGTGGCGCCGCAGATCCTGGCGGCAACCGGGATCCACGCGGAGTCCGCGCATCTGCAAACCCTGACCGAGCCGGCGGCGAAGCGCGCCCTCGCCGCCAGCGGCGTGCCCGTGCCCGATGGCCGCTGCGTTTCGGCGGACGGGACCGGCGGGGCGGCTTCGGCCGCGGCGCACGCCATCGGGTTCCCGGTGGCGGTCAAGGCGGTTTCCGCCGAACTGGCGCACAAGACCGAGGCGGACGCGGTCGCCCTGAATCTGGACACGGATCGGGCCGTGCGCGAGACCGCCGGGCGCCTCGGCGGCCTGGCGGATACGCTGCTGGTGGAGCGCATGGTGTCCGACGCCGTCGCGGAGGTGCTGGTGGGGTATCAGCACGACCCCGTGATGGGTGCGTTCCTGGTTGTCGGCTCGGGCGGCGTTCTGGTCGAGCTGGTGGGCGACAGCGCGGTGCTGCCCCTGCCCGCCACGCGCGGGGAGATCAAGCGCGCCCTGGACAGCCTGCGCGTCGCGAAGCTGCTGCGCGGCTATCGGGGCCGGCCCGCCGGCGATACGGCTGCGCTGGTGGACGCCATCGCCGCCGTGGGCGGGTTCTGCGCCGCGCGCGTGGACCGCCTGCACGAACTGGACGTCAACCCCATCCTGGTGCGCCCGGCGGGCCACGGCGTTGTTGCCGCGGACGCCCTGGTGCGCGAGCGCATTCCCGATGAACAAGGAGCGAGCGCATGAGCGAGGAGGCCGTACGCAGCGCGCGCCGCGGGGCCGTGTTGGAGGTAACCCTGGACCGGCCCAAGGCGAACGCCATCGACGCCGCCACGAGCCGGCGCATGGGCGAGATCTTCGCCGGCTTCCGGGACGATCCCGAGCTCAAGGTTGCCGTGTTGACCGGCGGCGGGGACAGGTTCTTCAGCGCCGGCTGGGACCTCAAGGCCGCCGCCGAGGGCGACGTGCGCCCGGACGACGATTACGGCGTGGGCGGCTTCGGCGGGTTGCAGGAGCTGCCCGACCTGAACAAGCCGGTCATCGCGGCGGTCAACGGCATGGCCGTAGGCGGCGGCTTCGAGCTGGCGCTGTCCTGCGATCTCATCGTTGCCGCGGAAAGCGCCAGCTTCGCCCTGCCGGAGATCCGCTCGGGCACCATCGCCGACGCCGCGACGGTCAAGCTGCCCGCACGGCTGCCCTATCACGTTGCCGTGGAGATGCTGTTCACCGGGCGCTGGATGGACAGTGCCGAGGCGGCGCGCTGGGGCCTGGTCAACCGGCGCGTGCCCGACCACGATTTGATGGCGCACGCGCGCAACCTCGCCGATCACCTAGCGGACGGGCCGCCGCTGGTCTTCGCGGCGATCAAGGAGGTGCTGCGCGCGCGGGAGACGCGCTCGTTCCAGGAAACGCTGGACCTCATCAACCGGCGGGAGCTGGCCACCATCGACACCCTCTACAGTAGCGAGGACCAGCTCGAGGGCGCGCGCGCCTTCGCGGAAAAGCGCGATCCCGTGTGGAAGGGGCGCTAGGTCTACCGCCGCCCCACGGCGCGTCCGGCCGTTTCCGGGACCGCCAGCGCGCCATGCGCGTCGGCGAGGCGCGCCATATTGGCCCGGATGGTGCCGCCGGCGGGCGCGACGCGTTCGCGCTCGGTGTCCACGTGCAGGTACATCTGTTCGGCCGTGGCCACGACGGCCTCGTCGGCCTGCCGATGCATCCGGTGGAAGGCGTGGATGCGCTTGTCGTCCGCGGCCAGGATCTGGGTGGTGACCTCGAGCTGCTCGCCGAGCGCAACCTGCTTGAGGTGCATGATGTGGGACTCGGCCGTGAAGAAGCTCTCGCCCGCCGCCAGGGCCGTGTCGTCCAGCCCCAGTGCGGCGAACAGGGCGTCGCCGGCGTCGCCGAAGAGCTTCACGTAGTGGCTCTCTGTCATGTGCCCGTTGTAGTCCACGGCCGCGGCCGGCACCCGGGCGTCCAGCAGGCGAAGCGGCGCCGGCGCATCCAGGTCGGCGCGCACGCGTTGCGGGGCGGCGAGGCGGGCTTCGTGGCGACGGAGCACGCTGCCCGCCGCCAGGTCCTCGTCGCGCAGCGCGTGCAGCATGGCGATCAGCCCGGCGTCGCGCTCGCGCTCCAGTTCCCGGATGCGCCGGCCCGCGGCCTGGGCGTCCGACTGCTCGGCGATCTTGTCCACGAAGGCGTCGGTCAGCTCGGGCACGTCCATGAGCTTGGTCCACGGCCATTGCAGTGCCGGGCCGAACTGCGCCATGAAGTGGCGCATGCCGGCCTCGCCGCCGGCGATCCGGTACGCCTGGAAGCTGCCCATGAGCGCCCAGCGCAGCCCGGCGGCGTAGCGCACCGCATCGTCGACCTCGGCGACCGTGGCGACATCGTCGTGGACCAGCCAAAGCGCCTCCCGCCACAGCGCCTCCAGCAGCCGGTCGGCGACGAAGCCGTCGATCTCCTTGCGCACCACCAGCGGGCGCATGCCGATGGCGTCGTAGACCGATTGGGCCCGTTCGACCACGTGCGGGTCCGTGCGCTCGCCTGCGCAAAGCTCGACCAGCGGCAGCAGGTAGACGGGGTTGAACGGGTGCGTGACCAGGAATCGCTCGGGCCGCGCCATGTCCGCCTGGAGCCGGCTGGGCAGCAGGCCCGAGGTGGACGAGCCGATGGGGGTCGCGGCGGGGGCGTGCCGGTCGATCTCGGCGAGGATCTCGCGCTTGATCGATTCCGTCTCGGGCGCGCTCTCCTGGACGATGTCGGCGTCGCCGACCGCTTCGGACAGCGTCGCGGTGAAGGTGACCCGGCCGCGGCTGGGCGGCGGTCCGCCCATCAGCCGGTCCAGGCTGGCCTCGGCGGTGGCGAGGACGTCGCGGCAGGTGCGCTCGGCCTCGGGATGGGGATCGTAGACGGCGACGTCGATGCCGTTCCGGATGTAACGCGCGACCCAGCCGGCGCCGATGACACCGGCACCGACGCACGCGGCCCGTTGGATGTTGGTCATTGCGGGAAGGAACCCTTGTTCAGGCGGTCTTCGTCAGCTTGAGCTTCTCGCGCACGGCCTGCGGTCCCAGGACGTTCACGTTCATCGCCGAAAGAATGGTCGCCGCACGCTCCACGAGGTCGCCGTTCGAAGCGAAAACGCCCTTCTTCAGGTAGATGTTGTCCTCCAGGCCGACGCGCACATTGCCGCCGGCGAGCGCGGCCATGGGAACGTAGGGCAGTTGCATCCGCCCGATGGAGAACGCGGAGAAGATCCAGTCCTCGGGGAGATGGCTGGCGAGGTCGAGCAGGGTGCGCGGATCGTCCGGCGCGCCGTAGGGAATGCCCATGCAGAGCTGGACCAGCACGGGATCCGTGATCAGCCCTTCCCGCACCAGATCCTTCGCCATGACCATGTGACCGAAGTCGAAGATCTCGATCTCCGGGCGCACCCCCATGTCCCGGATCTGCGCGGCCATGGCGCGCAGCATGGCGGGCGTGTTGGTCATGACGTAGTCGCCCACGGCGAAGTTCATCGTCCCGCAGTCGAGCGTGCAGATCTCCGGGCGCAGTTCTGCGACATGGGCGAGGCGCTCGCGCGCGCCCAGCATGTCCGTCTCCGCCTCGTTCAGCGGCAGCGGCTGTTCTGCCGAGCCGAACACGAGGTCCCCGCCCATCCCGGCGGTGAGGTTGAGCACCACGTCGGTGTCGGACTCGCGCACGCGCTCCACCACCTCGCGGTAGTGGTCGAGGTTGCGCGAGGGCGCGCCAGTCTCGGGATCGCGGACGTGGATATGGGCGATCGCGGCGCCCGCGTTGGCCGCCTCGATCGCGGCGTCGGCGATGGCGCGCGGGGTTACCGGGACCTTGTCGCTTTTCTCGTGCGTCGGGCCGGCGCCGGTGACCGCGCAGGTGATGAAGACCTCGGTGTTCAGGGCCACGGCCAGCTCTCCCTGGTTCCGGAGTTGCGAAAGGTGCGGGCTGTGCGTTTCAGCATGACCGCAGCATGGGTGGCGTAAGCCGCGCTGGGAGCGCATAATTCGCCAATGTTCGCGCACAGCCCGACAGATTCGCCGTGGCGTTTCGGTTTCCTGCTGCTGCCCGGCTTTAGCAACCTCGCCCTCGCCAACGCCGTTGAGCCCCTGCGCGCGGCCAACGAACTGGGCGAGGGCGCGCCCAGTTACAGCTACATGCTGTTGTCACAGGACGGCACCCCGGTGTCCACGTCGAGCAGCCTCGAATTCAGGGTCCACGGCGCCCTGAACGATGCGGGGCGGATGGATGCGTTCTTCGTCATTGCCAGCCGGGGCTATCGCCGCTTCGCCACACCCGCGCTCAAGACCGCGCTCCACCGCGCGGCGCGCAACGCCGAGGTGGTGGGCGCCATGGACACGGGACCGTGGCTGCTCGCGGCGACGGGCCTGCTCGACGGTTACCGGGCGACCATCCACTGGCAGGAGCAGACCCGCTTTCAGGAGGACTTTCCCGAGGTTGCCGTGACCGGCGCGCGCTACGTCGTGGACGGGGCGCGCGTGACCTGCGGCGGGGCCACCACCGTGCTCGATCTCATGCTCTGGTTCCTGCGCCGGCAGGTGGGCGAGGTGCGGGCGCTCGATGTGATGCGCCTGTTCATCTACGACCGCGAGCGCGCTGCGGACAGCGCACAGCAGACCAGCCTCCAGGCGCCCTTCGCCGCACGTGCGCCCATCGTCGCGGCGGCGATCGGGGTGATGGAGGCGGCCATCGAGGAACCCGTGTCCATGGCGGAAATCGCCCGGCAGGCGGGCTGCTCGCAGCGCAAGCTCGAGCGTGCGTTCGACCGTGCGCTGGGGATAACGCCGCAGCGCTATTACCAGTACCTGCGCCTGAGCGCGGCGCGGCGTCTGCTCCTGGAGACCGGCGAGAGCGTCGCGGCCGTCGCCGAACGGACCGGCTTCGCCTCGGCGACCAGCTTCGCCCGGGCGTACCGGCGCTTTTTCGGCCACGCGCCGCGGCAGGCCTGGCGCGGGCGCCAGGATCAGGGGGCGTGATACGCCGGAACGAAAAGGCGCGCCGTCCGGTGAGGCCCGGAACGGCGCGCCGTCAGGGTTATGGGCCGTTTGGCCGGGGGTGTTGGATCACGCCCCGTAGTCGTCGCGCACGGCCGCGATCGCCGGCTTGTTGTCGCGCGTCTTGACGCCGTCCAGCCACTTGGCGACCACGTCGAGGTTGTTGGACAGCCATTCCTTGGCCACAGCTTCCTTCGGTCGGTCCTTTTTGCTGTGCTCCAGGATCCATTTGCTCTGGATCGCCGGGGTCAGCACGAACTGCTTAAGGAAGCGCGCCAAGTTTTCATCGTGATCGGCGATGTCGGGCGGCGTGACGGTGAAGACCTGCCCGGTCATCTGCGCGACCGTGCTGCCCGCGTCGTCCTCGAGGTAGTGCATGTCGTGGACACTGTTCATCCAGTGCGGTTCCCAACCGATCCAGACGACGGGCTTGTTCTGGTCGTAGGCGCTGGCGACCTGGGCGAGCATCGACGACGTGCCGCTTTCGATGAGATCCCAGTTGCCCAGGCCCTTCCAGTCCTGTTTGATCGCCTTTTTGACCCCTTCGTTGCTGCCCGTGCCGGGCTCGATGCCGTAGATCGTGCGGTCGAACATCTCGCCCTGCTCGGTGAGGTCGGCGACGGATTTGATGCCCTTCTCCGCGACATACGCCGGGACGGCGAGGCCGGTGATGACCTCGGGCAGGTTGGCGACGAGCTTTTGCAGCTCGCCCTTCTCGTGCAGGGGCTCGATCAATTCGCGCTCCTGCGGGTACCAGCCGGCCAGATAGACGTCGAGCCGCTTCTTGGTGATGCTGTCGATGATGATCGGATAGCTGAGCTGCTTCTGCTGGGTTTCCCAGCCCATGCTCTGAAGAATACGGCTCGCCACCTCGGTCTTGACTGTGACGCCCGGCCAGGGCGGCACGCCGAAGCGGACCTTGCCGTCCTCGTAGGCAGCGTCCGTCGCTTGCGGCGCCGCCGCGGCGATGGCGCCGACGACCGCGGCGAGGGTGAGTGTCCTGGCCGAATGGATCCATCGTTTGTGCATCAATATGCCTCCTGTTCTGTTGGTTTTGTCCGGCCGGCGCGCGTCCGCCCGTTTCGACCCGCGCCGGAAGCGCGAGTTCGGCGCAATGGCATCCAGCGGAGACCGTTCTGGTGGTCGCTACGCTGCCGCGGCCGCGCGGCGCTGAAAGGGCGTCTTATCCGGTTGCGGCAGTTCTGCGCGCGCCGGGATGGCACCGGCCGGAGGCGCGGCTCGCATCTGCCCTCACGCCTCTGGGCCGAAAGAATAGGGGATCACAGCGTGGCGGTCATGCTGATTTCGTCAGGTGCGCCACGGAATTCGACAAAGTGTTGCGCCGTGTCACCGGCGTGGTCAGCCCGCTACGGTGCCGATCCGATCAAACAAGCGCTTCGTCGAATGCGATCAGGGCGGGCGTGCCCGCCTCGGCGGCGCGTTTGACGGCATCCACCAGGGCCTGGGTCGAGTCCGGCCGCGCGGCATCGAGCCCATAGGCGGCCGCCAAGGTGGTGAAATCCGGTGTGACCAGGTCGACCCCCGCCGGCGTGATGCCCTGGGCGGTCATGGCCGTCTTGATTTCGCCGAAGCTTCGGTTGTTCCAGACCAGCACGATCACCGGCACGCCCGTCTGGCGCAAGCTCGCCAGCTCGCCCAGCGTGTAGTGCAGCCCGCCGTCCCCCACGAGGCACACCACGGGCCGCGCCGGCTCCGCCAGCGCGGCGCCGATCGCCGCGGGCAGGGCGTAGCCCAGCGTGCCGTAGCCCGTCGCCGAATTGAACCAGGTCGCCGGGGCGGGCGCGGCATAGGCGAGGTTCCCGGCGTAGACGGGCAGCGTGGAATCGCCCACGAGGCGCACGTCCGGCAGTGCAGTTCGCAGCCGGGCGAGCAGATCCGCGGCCGACTGCATGGGCGCGCCCAGCTCGTCCCGCGCGGTCGTGCGCGCGTCGCCGGCCCGCTGCGCCCCAGCGCGGTCGTGCGCGCGGCCGTGGAGCATACCGTGCAGCGTGCCAAGCGTTGCGTGCGCGTCGCCGATCAGCGGGATGTCGGCCGACCGGTTGCGGAGCATCTGCCCCGGCTCGACATCGATCCGGGCGAGCGGCGACGGGATCGCCGGCATCCCGGTTTCGTACATGTCGTAGTCCGTGGGGCCGATTTCGGTGCCCACCGCGAGCACGGCGTCGCTCTCTGCGATGCGGCGGCGCACCGCATCGAGGGACGGGCTCGCCGGGATGCCGAGCGGATGTGCCGGCGGCAGCAGCCCGCGGCCATTCACCGTCATCACCACGGGTGCGTCCAGCGCCTCGGCCAGGTCGCGCAGCGCCGACGCCGAACGCCGCGCGCCGCCGCCGGCGAGGATCAGCGGCCGGCTTGCCCGCCCCAGCGTTTCCGCCGCGCTCCGGCAGGCGTCCGCGGGCGCGCACGGCGGCGCCGCCAGGGGCGCGACGGGCGGCGTTCGGGTGGGGACGGGCTGCGTCCAGACATCCAGGGGAATGGCGATATGCACGGGGCGCGGCCGCGCACTCGCGAACACGCTAAAGGCCCGGTCGAGCACCCCGGGTAGCTCGGCCAGGTCCTGGAGGGTGTGGCTGAACGCCGTGATGCCGGCGGTCACCCCGCCCTGGTCGGCGAGTTCGTGCAGGTGGCCGTTGCCCAGTCCCGTGTCGCGCCGATGGCCGGCGCTGGAGAGCACCAGCATGGGGACGGAATCCGCATAGGCCTGCGCCATGGCGGTGGCGATGTTGGTCACGCCGGGGCCGCTGATGACGAAGCACACGCCCGGCGTCCCGGTCACCCTGGCGTAGCCGTCCGCCATGAAGCCGGCCGCCTGCTCGTGGCGCGGCGTCACGTGCCGGATGCCGCTGCCGGCGAGGCCGTCGTATAGCGGCAGGGTGTGCACGCCGGGGATGCCGAACACCGTGTCCACGCCGCGTTCGGCGAGCAGCCCCAGGATCCAGGGGCCTACGCGCGCTCCCGGATCAGCCATGGACGCCCCGCATTGCCGACGTCGCCCGGCGCTGCTCGCAAAACGCCGCGATCCGCCGCGCGGCCTCGGCGAGACGGGTTTCCCCCAGGGTGTAGGACAGGCGGACGTAGCCCTCGGCGCTGGGCCCGAACGCGCCGGCGTCCAGGACGGACACCCCCTGTTCGCGGAACAGCGCCCAGGCGAAGTCGGTGCCGCGCATGCCGGTGGCGCGCACATCGGCCATGAGGAACATGCCGGCTTCGGGGCACAGCGGCCGGATTCCCGGCGCCGCCGACAGCTTGTCCAGCAGGAGGTCGCGCCGGGCGCGATAGATTGCACGGTTCTCGGCGACGATGTCCGGCGCGTCGGCGATGGCGCGCACGGCGGCGTCCTGGACGAAGCCGGGCAGGCCGTAGTGCATCGCCAGTGCGAGGTTGCCTGCGTGGACGACGAGCGCTTCGGGGGCGACCAGCCAGCCCACGCGCCAGCCTGTCATGGCATGCGACTTGGACAGGCTGGAGACCGTCACCGTCCGCGCCGCCATGTCCGGGCGCGCGGCGATGCTGTGATGCTCGCGCGTGAAGGTCAGGGCGGCGTAGACCTCGTCGGCGATGACCCAGAGGTCGTGCCGGCGCGCCAGATCGGCGAGGGCGTCCAGCTCCGCCGGCGTGAGTGTTACGCCCGTCGGATTGTTCGGCGTGGTCAGCCAGATCGCCTTGGTCTTATCCGTGATGGCGGCGGCGAGGGCCGCCGGATCGGGCCGGAAATCGCTGTCCGCGCGCGGCGACACGCGCACCGGCGTCGCGCCGGTGATCCGGATCGTCGCCTCGTAGGTGACGTAGCACGGGTCGGGCACGAGGACCTCGTCGCCGGGTTGCAGGCACAGCAGCGCGGCCGTGAACAGCGCGTTCTGCGCGCCGGCCGTGACGCAGACGTTCGCGGCATCGATCGCCAGGCCCGTCTGATCTGCCGCCTGGGCGGCGATGGCCCGGCGCAGCTCGGGTTCGCCCAGCACGTCCGTGTAGTGCGTCCGCCCGCGGCGGAGCGATTCCACCGCGGTGTCGGTAACGGCGCGCGGGGTGGCCAGGTCGGGATCGCCCACGCTCAGCAGGCAGACGTCCGCGCCCCGTCGCGCGGCCGCCACGGCCGCCGCGTGGATCTCCCAGGCCGCTGCACCTTCGTCGGCGATCCGCTGCACCAGCGGCGAAAACGCCATATCGACTACCCCCGCATGCCGTGTTCGGACCCGCGCACGATGCGCGCGGGGCGCAGCCTAGCGGTTGCTGAACGCGCGTTCAACAGATGGCCGCGCGCGGGCAGCTTGACCCCGGCGTGTCGGGCGTGTTCTTTCCCCACGCGTTATGAGCGCATATTCCGACGTCCCGCGTGTGCGCGAGCGTAAGTTCCGGCGGCAGACGCCGGATGCGCGGCGGCGTGCGCTGATCAACGCCACCATCCAGTGCATCGTGAATCAGGGACTGGAGAAGACGTCGTCGCGCAACATCGCCGAGACGGCGGGGGTCTCGATCGGGCTGATCAACCACTATTACAGCAGCAAAGACGACCTGATCGCCGACGTCTATCAGCAGGTCGCCTCGGATCTGCAGGCGGAAATGGACGCCCAGGTGGACGCCGCCGAGGGTGGCGCGCGGGCGCGCCTTTCGGCGTTCTTGCGGGCGGCGTTCTCGGCGGTGAACCTCGACCCCACCCTGTTCCGGGTGTGGCTCGCGTTCTGGACGATGGCGCAGAAGTCCGCGCCCATCGCCGAGGTTCACCACCGGACCTATGCGACGTACCGGCAAACGCTGGAGCGCCTGCTCGGTGAGTTGGCCGAGGAGCAGGCGTTCCAGCGACTCGACGTCCGGCTCGCGGCGATCGGCCTGTCCGGCCTGCTCGACGGGCTTTGGCTGGAGTGGTGTCTGAACCCCGACACATTTTCCCCGGACGAGGGCGTCATGCTCTGCGAGACGTGGCTCGACGGTCTGCTCCGGACGGGGCTTCCCACGGACGTGGCGTAGCGCGGGCCGGCGTGCCGATCGGCCGGTGGTATCGAACACGGGTGTCGGCGACGGCGGCCGTGGGTAAACGCGGCGCCGCTTGGTTCAGGCCCTGCGCGGCCGTAGCCGGCGTGTCTCGGGGGAGGGAACCGACTTATCGTGCCAGCTCCGGATGCGCCTCGAGCAGTTTCTGCCGCTCCTTGCGCGCCAGGGCGTAGCCCTGCTCCGCCGCCGCCGAGAACCAGTGCAGGGCCCGGTCGAGATTGCGCGCGACATGCTCGCCGTCGCGGTACATGCGGGCGAGCTGGAGCTGGGCGCGCGTGTGGCCGTTTTCCGCCGCGCGGGTGTACCAGCGCACCGCCTTCTCCGGATCGGCGGGGGTGCCCCGGCCCTGGCGGTAGATCGCGGCAAGGACCGCCTGGGCGCGGGCGAAGCCGGATTCGGCGGCCTTGCGGTACCATTGTCGGGCCCGGGCCCGGTCCCGCTCCACGCCGATGCCGCGCTCGTACATCGCCGCCAGGCCCATGGCGGCCTCGGCGTCGCCCTGGCGCGCGGCCTTGCGGAACAGCGTCAGCGCCTTGCGGGCGTCCGCGTCCACGCCCAGGCCGCCGGCGTACATCCCGGCCAGGGCGCGTTGCGCCGGCGCATACCCTTGTTCCGCGAGGGGTTTCCAGAGACGCGCGGCTTTGGCGTAATTCCCGCTGGCCGCGGCCTGCTCACCCTGACGGAACGACTCCGCCGGACCGGCACCGGCGGGCGCGGCCGCGAGCAGGAGAGCGAGCGCGAGGACCAAGCGGGACGGGACGCGACGGACGGGCATGGGGGATTCGGTCCAATCGGATCTGCGGCAACCGGCGGCGACCGGGCTGCGGGCGGCCGAAGCGGGCGCGGCCCGGCCCTTAATGTCGCCCGGCCATGTTCCATATCCTCGCGGCGAACCATAACCAAAGGAGACCCACGCGTCATGCAGCAGGCGCTGACCGAATTCGTTTACGAAACCGCGGGGCAGGGGTTTTACGAGATCACGCGCGACATCCAGGACTGGGTGAGCACGCAGGGCCTCAGCGACGGCCTGCTGACCGTTCACATCCGCCACACCTCGGCGTCCCTGGTGATCCAGGAGAACATCGACCCGGACGTCCAGCATGACCTTCTCGACTGGTTCCGCCGCATGGTGCCGGAGGAGCTGTCTCACTACCGCCATACCGCGGAGGGCGCGGACGACCAGCCGGCGCATATCCGCGCCGCGATCACGCCCAGCGACCTGAACATCCCGATGCGTGATGGCCGGCTTCAGCTCGGCCGCTACCAGGGTATCTTCCTGTTCGAGCACCGTGCGAAGGGACGCGCGCGCCATCTCAGCCTCCACCTCATGGGCACGTAAACCACGTATTCGGGGAGGCCCGCCGGACCGGGGAACCCGGACCGGCGCGCCGACGTTGGCCGTCGTGGAGGGATGGCGCACCGGGTGCGACGGTGCGTTCCGGCGATCACGGATGACGGGAGGTGTCATGCAGATCTCGCGCATGTCCCGGCTGGCCGGGCTGGCGCTCGGCGTGCTGCTCGTCCTGGGCGGCACGGCCGCGGCGCAGCAGGCGACCCGGCCCGCCAGCTTCGCCCCGCTGGCCAAGGAACTCACGCCGGCGGTGGTGAACATCTCAACAACCAAGGAAGTCGAGGGACCCGAGAGCCCGTTCTCGCAGCTTCCCGAGGGACACCCGCTGCGGCGCTTTTTCGACGAATTCATGGGGCCGCAGCAGCGTCAGAGCCGGAAGATGAGTTCCCTCGGCTCCGGGTTCATCATCGACGACTCGGGTTTCATCGTTACCAACCACCACGTCGTCAAACAGGCCACGGACGTGACCGTCATCCTGCACGACGACACGCGGCTGCAGGCCGATATCGTGGGGAGTGACCCCAAGACGGATCTGGCGGTGCTCAAGGTGGACACCGAACGCGACCTGACGGCCGTATCCTGGGGCGATTCCGAGGCCGCGCAGGTGGGCGACTGGACCCTCGCCATCGGCAACCCGTTCGGCCTGGGCGGCAGCGTCACCGCGGGCATCATCTCGGCGCGCGGGCGCGACATCAATGCCGGCCCGTACAGCCGCTTCATCCAGACGGACACGGCGATCAACCGCGGCAACTCGGGCGGTCCACTGTTCAATATGGACGGCGAGGTGATCGGCGTGAACACCGCCATCCTGTCGCCCAGCGGCGGCAGCGTGGGCGTGGGCTTCGCCCTGCCGTCCCGGGTCGCCCGGCCCATCGTCGCCGAACTGCGCCGGACCGGCGACGTCGTGCGCGGCTGGCTGGGCGTGACGGTGCAGCCGGTGACGCAGAAGCTCGCGGAGGGCCTGGAACTGCCCCAAGAGGACGGCGCCATCATCGGCAGCGTCGCCGAAGGCGGTCCCGCGGCCCGGGCGGGCCTGGAATCCGGCGACGTCATCGTGGCCATGGACGGCGAGCCGGTGCGCGACTCCAGCCAGCTCGCCTGGCGGGTGTCCCAGACCGATCCCGGCGAGACGGTCGATGTCACCATCTACCGCAATGGCGAGCGGCGCATCGTGAGTGTCGAGCTGGGCCGGCTCGACGAGGACGGCGGTGAGGCCAGCGCCAGGGCCGACGCGGAGCAGGCCGCACGGGCGCTGGGGGTTAAGCTCGCCGCCCCCGAACCCCAGGTGCTCGAGGAATTCGATCTGCCGCGCGGCGTCCGCGGCGCCGTCGTGGTGAGCGTCATGCGCGGCGGCCCGGCGGCGAGCCGCGGCATCCGGCCGGGCGACGTCATCGCGCGCGTGGGCCGGCAAGAGGTGCGCGGTCCCGAGGACGTGTACGGCTACGTCGCGGAGGCGCTCAAGCAGGGCGCGGATGGCATCGTCGCGCTGATCCGCCGCGACGGCCGGGCCCAGTTCGTCTCCCTGCCCCTCGCCGACCCCGAGCGCCGGGGCGGTTGACGGCTCGGCCGTCGAAGACGTGACAGGCGGAGCCGGGGCTGCACCGGCTCCGCCTATTTTAATTGACGTGCGAGGTAGAATTTGAGCCAGCGCCGCTCCGCGGGCGTCAGGTCTTCGCCATCCCGAAGCAAGCGGGTGACCAGGGCGCGCGCGGCGCGCTCGCGACCTACGTCGGCGAGCACGATGACCTCCATGTGCCGCGCCCAACCGGGAATGGTCTCGGCATCGAAGGCGCGCAGCTCGCGCGCCAACTTCAGCGCCAGCTCACCGTCGTCCATCCGGTGCCGGGCCAGATAGATGGCGTGCGCCATCCAGCGCCACTTGCGGGCGGGCGCCCGCCGCGCGTGCTCGGCGAGATAGCGCACGATGGGTCGCAGCTCGCCGGGCGTCTGGGTGTTGCCGTAGAGCAGCGCCGCCGTGCTCGGCACGACATCCGCGCGCGCGTCCAGCCGATCCAGGGTGCGGAACCACGCGGCGACACCGGGATAGTCGATATCCTTGTAGGGCACGATGCGCCCGCCCAGGTTGCCCAGGTGCTGCAACCGCAAGGCGTGGGCGCGGAACGCGGCCTGGCGGTCGCCCAGTGCATGCAGGCGCAGCACGCCCGCGCCGGGCGGATCGGCGACCGTCAGCTCGCCGGGCCCGTGCGCCGCCAGATGCCGGCCGATCGCCGCGCTTCCCGCCAGCGCCGCGACCACCACGGCCAGGGCGAGCCACGTTCCGCCGCGCATCACAACGCCCGCCGGTTAAAATCGAACACGCTTGCCGCAACCAAAAGCGCTGTGTAGAGCACGCCCTGCACGGCGACCAGGCCGAGGCCACTCGCATCGCCGAGGCCGTGGACGGGCCATGTCCCCGGCGCGAACCGGTCCAGGCGGGGCAGCAGCATGGCGAGTGCGGATACGGCGCCGCCCATCCAGTCCCCGAAAGCGCCACCCGGATGCAGCTCGGAGCGCGTGATGGCCAGCAACACACCGAGCATGCGCGCCAGGACATAGAAGCCCGCCGCGGCCAGCACGCTGGCGATGGCGCTGTCCAGCCCGAGAGCCACGAACAGGGCGAAGGCCGTCATCACCGCCGCCTCCAGCGCCAGCGTCGCGGTCCAGGCGGCGAGCCCGGCCGGATCGAGCACGGCCGGGCCGGTGCCCCAGACGGCGCCGCCCGCGGCGAGGCTCAGGCCCAGGGCCACGAGCGCGAAGCTGGCCCAGTAGGTGACCACGAAACGCGGCCGCGCCAGCGGTCTGGACAGCAGCAGATGAAGCTCGCGCGAGTCCAGCAGGCGGCGCACGTGCAGCGCCACGAACAGGACCATGCCCAGCACCACCAGCAGGCGCGTGCCGAACGCGGCGAAGGCGGCGGCCGACTGTGCGTCCTCGACGATCGAGGTGCCGCCGGCGAATACCGCGAGCAGCCAGATCGCCGCCAGTGCGAGCAGCATCACGGCGAACAGCCGGTCGCGCAGCGCGGTGAGCAGGAGATAGCGCAGGATCATCGCGTGCGCCCGATTACTGTCGCGTACCGCCGTTACGGCCGGTTCCGCGCCCGCGGTTGCCGCCATCGCGATCGAACTCCAAGGGGCGCGGGTCGTTGGTGAACTCCTGGTACAACCGCTCGTCCGCCGGGGTGGGCTGCGGGTTGTCCAGGATCTGCGCGCGCAGGAGCACCACCAGCTCGATCATGTTGGTTTCTTCCGATCGGCCGGTGAACACCTGGCCCAGAAGCGGAATCTGCGCCAGGCCCGGAATGCCGGTGTCCTCGTTCTTCACGCGCTCCTGCATCAGACCGCCCAGTACCGCGATCTCGCCGGAGTTCAGCTCGAGGACGCTGTCCAGCTCCCGGGTCTCCACGACCGGCACCGGGGATTCGACCTGGTTGTTGGACAGGATGGAGACCGCCGGATCGTTCTTGAAGCCCTGGATACGGGTGATGGTCGGCCGCAGTGTGAGGGTCACATCGCGCTGACGCAGGTCGATGGCGGGCTGCACGGCCAGAACGAGGCCGATGGGAAGGCTCTGGATCTCGCTGTCGATCGAGAGAATGGTGTCGTTGTCACCGACGACGTTATCGTCCTCTTCCTCGCGCTCGACGTCGAGTTCGAAGAAGATTTCGTTTTCCGCCACCTTCAGGATTGCGGTCTGGTTGTTGAGGACGGTCAGGCGCGGGCTCGACAGGGTACGGGTGGTGCCGTAACGCTGCACCAGGTTGAGCAGCGCGCCGAAGTTGTCGGTATCGACGCCGAAGCTGGCAACGCCCTGCGTGGCCTCGCTGAAGGTCTCGAAGGGGGGCGCGGCAACATTGCTGCCGAAGCGTGCGGCGCTGGAGACCTTGCCCACAATGGCACGCCAGTTGACGCCGCGGCTGAATTGCTCGTTCAGATCAACCTCGACGACCTTGGCCTCGATGAGCACCTGCGCGCCCACCTTGCGGCGCAGATTGCGCAGGTACTTCTTGACGGCCTCGTGCTGTTGGCTCGTGCCGAAAACGCTGACGATGCCGGCCTGGCCCATCACCGCCACGGCCTGCTCTGCGCCCTTCTGCGTGGCGTTGAGGCCGCGCGGGGCGGCGTTGGCGACGATGGTTTCGAGCACCTTCTCCAGCCGGGTGAAGAAGTCCGCCTTGGCGTTGGCCGTCACCACGCTGCTGGACGAGGTGTCGTTGCGGCCGCCCCCTTCCGCGCCGGGCGCGTTCACCTCCGTGGAGATGGCGACGCGGCTTTGCGTCTGGCGGGCCATGGTGATGTAGGGGACGCTGTAATCCTTCTGGTACGGTGTATCGACTTCGACGCGCACCACGTTGTCGTTCACGGAATAGCGCAGTCCGGCCATCTGGGCGATCCGGTCGATGACGTCGAGGAAGGGCCGGTTCTTGGCGGAGAAGATGATTCCGCCGCTGATTCGCGGATCGATCTCGATCTCGACATTGGCCTGCCGGGCGAGCTGGAACAGCACTTCCTTGAGCGGGACGTCCTCGGTGGTCGAGATGGACACCCGCGGATTGGGGCTGAGTTCCGGCGGCTCGGGCTCGGGCACGGCCGGCGCCAATTCCGGGACGGCCGGGGCGGCTTCGCTGCGCTCACGGCGCTGCGGTTTGGTCTCGCGCGGCGGCCTGTTGAGTTCGTCGTAGTCCTTGCGCGTCTTGTTCAGATCGGGGTCGTGGGTTTCGGGCTTGCCCGGGTCGCTGCTGCATGCGGCAAGGGCGGCGGGCAGGGCCACAAGCACCGCCCCCTTGGCCAGCCATCGGGCGGCCGCGAGCGCTTCGGATCGGCCACGCAGTATGGTGGCGGTCAAACGCGGCACATTCTCCTCCAAACCGGCGCATCTTAACGCTCGGGTCATCCGTTTGTGCGATGCGTTGCGGGGTGCGACAAGACGGGACCGCAGTTGCTTGGCTTTTGCCCTGCTTCCTCGCATCCTGTATAGGGTAAAGCGAAATAGGTAAAATTTGTCCAAACGCACACCGCCGTCCCGCGCGGTCCGTAGCGCTCCGGAGGCGCGAGCCCCTGCATGAGCGTGCTTTTCTCGGCATTGGAAAAATCGCGGCAAGCGCGCGCCGCCAGCGGGGATAACGACGCCGGTTCCGGGTCCGGGCCCGACGCGGCGGCCGGGCAAGCGGCCGCTGGCGAGGCCGAAGGCGGCGGCACGCCGGACAGCGGCGGCGACTCCGAAGGGCTCGAGACGCTGCCGCTGCGCGGTGCGGCCGCCCGCGGGCAGGCGGATGCGCGTCCGGCCCTCGGCGATGCGGCTGCCGACGCGCCCGACCCGGAGGCGGCCGAGCCGGAAACGGCGAATCGCGGAGCGCGCGCGCAGACGGGCGGCGACTCCGCTTCGGGCACCGCATTCGCGCCCGCGCCGGGCGACCGGCCGGACACCGATGCCGGGGAGGCGCCGGCAAGCGGCCAGTCCCTGGCCGCATTCTACGGCGAACCCGGCCGGCGCCGCGGGCGCACCATCCGGCGTGTGCTTCTGGCCGGTGCGCTGCTCGGCGCGGCCGTGCTGGGCTGGCAGGTGATCGCGACGGAGCGTGGCGAGCGCGTGGACACGCTCGCCGAACGCGCGCTCACCCCGGCGCCCTATGTCGCCGCGGCCGACTGGGTCGGCACCACGGTGCAGCGCGGCGTGGCGCAGGCGCTGGCGTTCCTGCCGGTGTCGGGTTCACTGGATGCGATATGGGGGCGGGGCGACGACGGCGAGGCGGTGGATTCCGGCGGCACGACCGTGGCCGTTCCCGAGCCGGTGCCTTCCCCGTCTGCGTCGTCTTCCTCTGCGTCGTCTTCTGGGGAGGGGGCAAGCCATTCCGAGGCACGCCACGCCGATGCCGGCGAGGGGCCTGCCACGCTATCGGCGGCCGAGTTGTCCCCGCCTGACACGCTTCCGGTCGAGCAGTCCGCGGCCGGCGATGCGCCGGTTGCGATGCTGGAGACGGCGCCGCCCACAGGCAATCCGCCGGGCGCGCCTACGGCCCAAGCGCCGGCGCCGCCGCCACAAAGCGCGCCGGCGAAGACCGGTGCGCCGCCGGCCATGAACGCGCCGCATCGCCCAACCGACGATGCCCAGGTGTCCCCGCCGCCCCCGGTGCCGCAGCGCAAGCCCGAGACGATCCGTTCGGCCGGGCGTACACCGGCCACGCCCGACGCGACGCAGACCGCGCGCACCCCGCCGCCCGAGACGGACACGTCGGAGGCGGGGGAAACGAAGCCGGTTCCGGGGCCGACGTCGGCGGAAACCGACGCGCCCGCGCCCTCATCGGAGGCGGGGCCGGAGACGAGCGACAATGCGCCGACGGGGACGGGTGCGGACAGCGGCGCCTCGCTGAGTGTGGAGACCCCGGCGGATACCGCCCTCAACGCCACGAGCCACCGCGCCGCGGCGCGGGCGCTGGGCAACGGCGACGCCGAGCGGGCGGCGCAGATTTACATCAAGATCCTTGAGGCCAGCCCCGGCAACCCGGACGCGCTGTCCGGTCTGGCGCGCGCCCTGACAAAGATGGGCATGCTGCCGCAGGCGCGCGAAACCTACCGACGCCTGCTCGAGGTCGAGCCCGGCAATCAGGCGGCGCTGTCCAACCTGATCGCGCTCGCTGCCCGCGGCAAGCCGGAGAAGGCGTTGGCGCGCCTGAACCGGCTGGCCGAGCAGCGCCCGGGCTTTGCGCCGGTGCACGCGCAGATCGCTTCGGTGCACAGCCGGGCGGGCGACAGCGACGCCGCGATCGGCGCCATGCGTCAGGCGGTTAAGGACGCGCCCCGATCCGTGCGTTTCCGCTACAACCTCGCCGTGCTTTACGACCGGGCGGGCGGGGCGCGCGCGGCCGCCCGCACGTACCGGCAAGTGCTGAGCCAGGTCCGCCGGACCGGCGAGCGCAACCGTCTGCCCATCGAAAGCGTGCGGCGCCGCCTGCGCTATCTCGGAGGCTGAGCGGGCATGCCCTACCTGGCGCATTTCGGCTTCCACCAGCGTCCGTTTTCCCTGACCCCGGACCGGGCCCTGTTCTTTCCGGAAAGCCACCAGCCCATCCTGGATGCGGCGCGCTATGCCGTGGATCGCGGCGAGCCCATCATCAAGATCGCCGGCGAGGTGGGCACGGGAAAGACGCTGCTGTGCCGTCTCATGGTGCAATATCTCGTGCATGATGGGGCGCGCGTGGCGTTCATCACCGTGCCCCAGGCGGACCGGCGGGCCACCCTGCTCGCCGTGGGGCGCGAGTTCGGCCTGGACGTCAGCGACTGCGCCGATGCGTATCAGGCCCTGGCCGATCACCTGATCGCCGAGCACAGCGCGGGCCGGCGTGCCGTGCTGGTCGTGGACGAGGCGCAGGCCCTGGACCGCGAGGGGCTGGAGACGATCCGCCTCCTGTCGAACCTGGAGACGGACGAGGACAAGCTGCTCCAGATCGTCCTGTTCGCCCAGCCCGAGCTGGACCGCCTGCTGCGCCAGTACAGCATGCGCCAGATCATGCAGCGCATTACCTTCAACTTCACCACCCGGCCGTTCGATCGGGCAACGGGCATGCAGTACATCCGCTACCGGGTGGAGAAGACGAGCGTGCGCCCGCCGCCCAACGACGTGTTCTCGCGGCGCGCGATGAAGATCATCGTCAAGGCGGCCGGCGGCATCCCGCGCGTGATCAACGTGCTCGCGGACCGGGCGCTGCTTTCGGCGTATGCCGCGGACCGGCGGCAGGTCATCCGGCGCGACGCGCTGCGCGCGGTCAGCGACACCGCCCTGGGCGACCCGCCGCCGCGCCGGCCGATACGCCGCTGGCGCCGAGGCTCGCCCGCGTGACCGCACACCCGAGGGAGCCACGGCCATGGCCGGTTTCGATGCAAACCTGCGCACCATCCTGAAGACGGCCCGCGCGCACGGCGCGAGCGATATCCATCTGGCCGCCGGGCGCCCGCCGACGCTGCGCATCGACGGCGCGCTGCACGGGCTGGAAACCGATCCCTGGACCCCCGAGCAGGTCAAGCATGCGCGCGATCAGCTCCTGGACGCCACGCAAAGCCCGGTCGAGCTGGATCGCGACACCCCCGACCTGGACTTTGCACGCACCGATGACGCCGGCGAGCGCCTGCGCATCAACAGCTTTCTGACCCTGGACGGCCCGGCACTGGCCATCCGCCGCATCGCCGGCGCGCCGCCGGATCTGGAAACCCTTGGCGTGCCCGACGCCGTCGCCAACCTCGCGGGGCGGCAGAGCGGCCTGATCCTGGTCACGGGGGCGACCGGCTCGGGCAAGTCGACCACGCTGGCCGCCCTGATCAACCGCATCAACGCCAACAGACCGGCGCACATCATCACCATCGAAGACCCGGTGGAGTACGTCCATCGCAGCAACGCCTGCCTGATCAATCAGCGCGAGGTGGGCGAGCACACGCAGAGCTTCCACACCGGTTTGCGTGCGGCGCTGCGCGAGGACCCGGACGTCATCCTGGTGGGCGAGATGCGCGACCTGGAGACGATCTCGCTGGCGCTGACGGCGGCGGAGACGGGGCAGCTCGTGCTCGCCACCCTGCACGCGCCCACGGCGGCGCAGGTGGTGGACCGCATCGTCGATGTCTTCCCGGCTCAGGAGAAGGAGCTGGTGCGCACCATGCTTTCCGCGTCGCTGGTCGCGGTGGTCTCGCAGCGCCTGCTGCCCGCCGCCGCCGGGGGCCGCGTGGCGGCCATGGAGATCATGCTGGGCACCACAGCGGTCCGGAATCAGATCCGCGAGGGGAAGGTGCCGCAACTGCCCCAGACCATCGAGCTCGGCCGGCGCGCGGGGATGCAGACCATGACCCAGGCGATCCAGGAACTCGCCGGGGCGGGGCGGATCACAAGGCAGACGCGCGATGCCACCCTGGCGGCCCTGGGCGGCGACGACGCGGGCGGCTGACCCGCGGGCCGGGCCGCCGGAACCGAGGGAACGGCACAAAGGGGGGTTTCATGTTGCAACGGACGGGGTTTGCGCTCGCCGGGGTTGTGACCGCGGCCGCGCTGACGTTCACGGATGTGCCTGCGGCGCGGGCGCAGCACGAGGACACCCTCTCGGCCAAGCCCTTCAGCGCGCCGTCGTTGCTGGCCGAGGGCTATCAAGTGGTGGCGTACGAGGTCGTGGACGACCAGGAGAGCCGCCTGATCCTGAAGAAGCGCTACAAGCTCGCGCTGTGCGTCCTTGAGGAATCGATGGCGGACGACGAGTCGATTGAGATCGAGAGCACGTGTTACAGATTGCGCTGATTTGCCGCAAGGCGGGGCATGGCTGCTTCACCGGACGGCTGCCGGGGATCCCCCGATGCGGGCGTTGAAACTCGATTCGCACGCCTCATTTCAGGACCCGGGAGCGGTGGCCGCGGGCACGGCCGGATCAACGGAGCATGCAATGTTTGGACGGCGGTTCGTTTTCGGCCGGATCCTGGGCTTCGAAATCCGTGCCGACCCCACCTGGGCGATTCTGTTCCTGCTCATCCTGTGGTCCCTGGCGAGCGGATTCTTCCCCGCGATGTATCCGGGAGTCGCCGCCGGCACGGCCTGGGGCCTCGCCCTCGTGGGGACGCTGGGCCTGTTCGCCTCGCTGCTTTTCCACGAACTGGCGCATTCGGTGGTGGCGCGGTCCTACGGCGTTAAGGTGGGCGGCATCACCCTGTTCCTTTTCGGCGGCGCGGCGGAAATGGAAAGCGAGCCCGCCTCGCCGCGCGCCGAGCTGCTCATTGCCGGGGCGGGGCCCCTGGCGAGCCTGTTTCTCGCCGTCGCCTTCTACGGCGTAACCGGGGTCGTCGCGACGGCGGGCGCGCCCGACCCGATCGTGGGGCTGCCCTATTATCTGGCCGTGGTGAATCTGGCGCTGGCGGTGTTCAACCTGCTCCCCGCCTTTCCCATGGACGGCGGGCGCCTTCTGCGCGCGGCGCTCTGGGGCATGGGGCGCAATCTCCGCCGGGCGACGAAGGTGGCGAGCCGCATGGGGCAGGGGTTCGGCCTGCTGCTCATCGCCGGCGGGGCCTTCCAGGCGATCGCGGTGCAGAACTTCGTCGGCGGCATGTGGTGGGTGCTTATCGGCGTGTTCATCCACGGCAACGCCGGCATGACCTACAAGCGGCTGCTCGACCGGCTGAGTCTGAAGGGCCTGACCGTGGGCGACGTCATGACGCGCCGCCCGGTGACGGTGGACCCGGACAGCACGATCCAGCAGATCGTGGACGAGGTGATCTACCGGTACCACCACCACCGCTATCCCGTCGCTTCGGGCCGACGGCTGCTGGGATGGATTGGCGCGCGCCAGGTTCAGGGCATCGAGCGCGCGCGCTGGCCCGAGCTGCGTGTCGGTGAGGTGATGGCGCCCGCGGACACGAGCGCGACGATTCCCGCCAGTGCCGATGCCGAGACGGCGCTCGACCGGCTGCAGGCACGCCGGGACGGCTGGCTCATGGTGACCGATCGGGGCGCGCTGGTGGGGGTCGTGGCGCTGCGCGACCTGCAGGCATATCTGCGCCTGCGTGCCGAACTGGGCGGGCGCGCCGGACCTCCGCAAGCCTCGGCATGACCGGTGGCGGAATCGGTGGGGGAAGCGGATGCACGATGCGCTTGTGGTCCTGGGCGCCGGATTTCGGCCGGACGGCGGGATCAACCCGGCCCTTCGGCGGCGTGCGGTGCATGCTGCGCGGATTTATCACACCGGGGTCGCGCCTCTGGTGCTGGTGACGGGGGGCGTGAATCCGCCCCACGCGCCGTCCGCTGAGGCGGAAGCGATGTCGGTGATCCTGTCGGCGTGGGGCGTACCGGACGCGCGGATTCTGCGCGAACCGCACGCACGCAACACGGCTGAAAATGCACGGTTGAGCGCAGCCGTCCTGCTGGGCCGCGGCGCGCGTCGCGTGGGCGTGGTCACCGATCCCGCCCACATGCCGCGGGCGCTGCTGGCATTCCGGCGCGCTGGTGTGGCGCCGGCGCCCGAACCGGTGCCGGATGCCCCCGACTCGGTAGGGACACGCATACGCGAAGCCGCCGCCTACGCAATCTACGCGTTGCGCTACGACCGCGCCCTAAAGCTTCGGTTCTAAACGGATCTGGAACCGCGGTAAGGTGCACCCTTTTGCTACGGTGCATGGCGCACGAAAAAAGGCGCGCGGGATGCCTGAGCGGTTCGGCCCTGGACGCCGTGTTCGCCGCTAGAGAAGGCCTCACATAGCGGTGAACCGTTAGGTCTTACACCAGGGAGGCCGAACCGCTTCTGGCATCCGGATGCAGGGATCTACGTAATGCCGTGCCCGAGGTGTGTCCAGGGGGTTGCGGCACGACGGCCAAAAAAGGGGCGTGCCGCCGTGCCCGTCGGGTGGCTTACGCCGCCTGGCTGTCCCCCTGGCTGCCGCCGCTGTCGCTTTCACCCTCGCGGCGGCCCAGGCCGATGGAGCGCGCGATCTCGGAGCGCCGCTTGGAGGTGTTCGGCGCCACCATGGGGTAGTCCGGGCGGAGGCCGAACATCTCGCGATACTGCTCCGGCGTCAGGTCGTGCGCCTTGGCCAGGTGACGCTTCAGGGCCTTCTGCTTGCGCCCGCACACCAAGCACACGAGGTGGTCCCGGCCGATGGAGCGGCGCGGGTTCACCGCGGGCTGGACCGACGTCGAGGGCTCCTCGGTCTCGCCGGACTGCAGGGACTTGAGATCCCGGGCGACCGCCTGGATGACCTGCGGTACCTGGTCGGGCTCGACGCGGTTGTGCGACACATAGGCCGAGACGATCCGCGTGGTCATCTCGGTAAGAGACTGATTGTCGTTCTCTTCGGCCATACTCTCCTCACCTCCCGGAAGAACTGCGCGTTTAACCTAATGCAATTGCACCCGGCGTGCACAGACGTCCGTTGCGCGCGCCACGGGCCGGGTGGCATTTTTGCACGTAACCCTACGGTTCAAATTTCCGGCCCCTTATCAGGCCGTGGCACCAGGATCAAGCACAAAGATCGCCCGATCAAGCGTCTTGGTCCCGTGGTGCGCACCAACTACATAAATCAAGCCGGTCCCCGGCAGGGTTGTTCGTGTGCGATGCGCGCTCGACCGAAGACAACGGTTCAGCGGCTATTGGAGGGGCAAAGCGTGACGATTGGGGAGGACCTCACCGCCGGAAGCCGCGGGCTCCTGCTGACAGACCTGTATCAGCTCAACATGATGCAGGCATACCTTGATTCCGGTTATACGGGAAGCGCGACGTTCGAATTTTTTGTACGTAAGCTCCCGAAAACGCGCAACTTTCTGATCGCAGCCGGGCTGGAGCCGCTCATCGGATTTCTGGAGGGCGCGCGCTTCGCGCCTGAAGAGCTGGCGTGGCTGCGCGAAACCGGGCAGTTTCGTAAAGAATTCGTCGATTATTTGAGCGAGCTGCGCTTCGACGGTGATATCGACGCCGTGCCCGAGGGGACGGTCGTGTTCGGTAACGAACCCATCCTCCGCGTGACCGCGCCGCTGCCGTTGGCGCAGCTCATCGAGACCCGGCTGATCAACCTCATGCAGATCAGTTGCCTGGTTGCCAGCAAGGCGGCGCGCATGGTGCTCGCCGCGCCGGCGGATACGCGCCTGGTCGACTTCGGGCTGCGCCGGGCGCACGGCGGCGAGGCCGGGCTGCTGGCCGCGCGGGCGGCCTATCTGGCGGGCTTTGCCGCGACGGCGACGGTCCCGGCGGCACGCCTGTGGGGGATTCCCATCCTTGGGACCATGGCGCACGCCTATATCGAGGCGCACGTCGACGAGCTGGCCGCGTTCCGCAGCTTCGCGCGCTCGCGCCCCGATCAGACGGTGATGCTGATCGATACCTACGACACGGCGGAGGGCGCGCGCAACGTGGTGCGCCTCGCGCCGGAGCTCGCGGCCGAGGGAATTGGCATCAAGGGCGTGCGCATCGATAGCGGCGACCTCGAAAGCGAGGCGCGGCGGGTGCGCGCCATCCTGGACGCGGGCGGCCTTACCGATACGGGAATCTTCGTCAGCGGCGGCCTGGACGAGTGGGAACTGGACCGCCTGCGGCGGAATGGCGCCCCCATAACGGGATTCGGTGTTGGGACCGCCCTGACCACCTCGGAAGATGCCCCCGCGCTGGACTGTGCCTACAAGCTGCAGGAATACGATGGGCGGCTGTGCCGCAAGCTCTCCGCCGGCAAGGCGACCTGGCCCGGGCGCAAGCAGGTCTGGCGGAGCTACGACGACGCCGGGACCATGGCCGGCGACGTCCTGGGCGGGGCCGACGAATCCCACGCGGGCGAGCCGCTGCTGCAGCCGGTTCTGCGCGCGGGCGAGCGCGTGGACGGGATTCCCGATATCGAGGCCGTGCGCGCCCACACAGCGCGTCAGCTCGCGGCGCTTCCGGCCGAGCGGCGCGGCCTGTCGCCGGCCGCCGGCAGCTTCCCCGTGACCGTCTCGGAGTCCCTTCAGGCCACCGCGGACGCGCTCGCCACGGAGATCGCCGAACGCAACCGGCGCGCGGCCGAGCGTCTGTCCTGAGGCCGGGGTTGCAGGCCTTGCGCGAAAAGGTGATATAGATCGGAATGGGGAAGCCGTCATCGTCCTGTCACGGGCTGGCGGCCGGATGACGTGCTTATCGCATTGCAGGAGGAATGGGACATGGCATCTGAAGCGCTCGATATTCCCATCGAGATCGCTTTCCACAACATGGAGCACTCCGATCACATCGAGCAGCAGGTCCATCGGCAGGCGAAAAAGCTCGAGCGCTTCAAGGACACTATCATCGGCGTCCGCGTCGCCGTGGAAGCGGACCACAAGGGCAGCCAGTCCACCGACTTCTCCGTCAAGGTCGAGGTGAAGGTCCCGAAGTCCCTGATCGTGGGGCAGTCGCACGGGCGCCCGCATACGGCCGTCAACAATGCCGACGCCTACGGTTTTATCCGCGACGCCTTCGACAACACGGTCCGGCGCGTGGAGAGCTACATCAAGAAGCACTTCGAGCCCACCAAGACGCCAGTGGGTGAAAAGCGTCAGGCGCGCGTCACCCGCCTGGATACCGAGCGCGGCACCGGGATGCTGGAAACTGAGACCGGGCAGAGCCTGTTCTTCCAGGCCGGCGCGGTGAAGGGCGAGGACATCGGCAGCCTCGCCGTGGGCACCATCGTCAGCTACACCGTGGCCAAGGCCGAGGGCGCCTATGGCCCGGAAGCCGAAACGGTCACGCGCGTGGTGGGCGGCCGGAGCTGAGCCCGGCTGTTGCGCCAAGGGCCGCGCCGGGCGCCAGCCATACCGGCAGGGCGCCCGCCGCCGCGGCCGCGTGGGCGTCCAGTGCGGTGAGCGCGCGGCGCAGGTCCGCGGGCAGCAGGCCGAAGCAGAGCGCCGCGCGTGCGCGCCGGAAATAGCGGTCGGCCTTGGCCGCATTGCGGCTAACGCCGTACGGGTTCGTCGCCCGCGCCTTGACCCCAGCGGCAGCCAGCTTGATCAGCCCGCCCAGAATCAGACCGCTCTCGCTGTTGCGGGGATAGCCCCGCCACAAGTCTTCCCAGGCCTCGTGCGCTTCCCAGGAAAAACCGGCGTTGAACAGATCGACGCCGTAGAGAAAGGCGGTACAGTCGCGCCATGCGGTCGGATCGACAGCCGCTACGGCAGTCGGCGGCAGGCGCACGCCATGGCCATCGGGATCCCGCTCGGGATGCGGCGTTCGCCCGGGCACATGGGTGTAGGGCGGCAGTGGCCGGTCCGGACAGTACCGGCCGAGCAGCAGGCCCGTCGACGCCGCCGGGGCGCCGTTACCGCCCCGGTCGGTCATCGCGGATCGCGGGCACGCGCAGACGAGCTGCGGGGCGTCACCCCTGACTCTGGCTCTTCTGCGCCTGTTGGTAGGTGAACGTGGGGGCCTCGCCCTCGTCGACCACACCGCGCGTGATGGTCACCTGCTCGACGTCCTCGTAGCTGGGCAACTCGAACATCGGATCCAGCAGGATGTGCTCCATGATCGAGCGCAGGCCACGTGCACCGGCGCCGCGGGCGATCGCTTTCTCCGCAATGGCCTCCAGCGCTTCATCGGTGAACACGAGGTCGACATTCTCCATCTCGAACAACCGCTGGTATTGCTTGACCAGGGCGTTCTTGGGCTTGGTGAGAATGTCGACCAGCGCCTCCTTATCCAGATCGTGGAGCGTCG
>Ga0207714_1000113_pt1 | contig 50025 bp, 47 predicted proteins | sample PonA232FremontCA_2_FD_187270 | JGI IMG/M metagenome (GOLD analysis project Ga0207714, IMG submission 187270) | Marine sediment microbial community from Fremont, CA, USA - Pond A23 Sediment 2 (SPAdes) | ecosystem: Environmental > Aquatic > Marine > Unclassified | place: USA: Fremont, California... | reverse complement strand
GGATAATTCTGTTTTTAATATTCGAAAGCATAATGGGTATTATGGCAGTCTCGAGGTTTTGTAAGATGGAGAATTTATTGTCTGAATAAGTTAACTGTTGAATATTTATCCTCTACTTTAGTATGTATCTACTTACGCCACTTAATTAACTCAATTAACTATTACTTTCTTTTTCAGAATTCATTTCATTTATAATTTTTTCCAACTGTTTTTGTTTGTTTACTTCCCGAAGCTTCTGGGCCGTTTCAGTGAAGTAGTAGTGTTGTTTAATAAAATCGATTTGAATTTTTTTCCATTCTTCAAAAGAGCTGATTTTGTTCATCTGTCTCAGTTCTCTGTATAGGTTGTATGCAACAGGAACAAAATCTTCTCTGCCCAAATAATCGAGGTCGGCATCACACATTATTTTTCCCAGATGATCCTTCGGTTCAGGTGGCATCTCTGTGGCAAGAATAAGTTCGACAATTTTTGAAATTTGTTCTTCGGTATAGCCAAAATCGGGAAGTATTTTCTGGGCTATTTTTCCACCTTCTTGCTCATGATTTTCATAAGTGCTTATATGACCTAAATCGTGGAAAAGCGCTGCCGTTTTAAGAAGTAAAATGCTTTCGGTGCTGACGTTTTCTGCTTTGCCAATTAATTCCACCTGAGTAACTACATCTATGGTATGTTTTACATTATGATACTGGAGCTCTTTCGGAAGCCCTTTTTCCATTTTTTCCAGGATCATTTCTTCTATGTCATTAAACCGAAGCAACTGGAGGTTCACCTGAAATTCTTTGTTTGGTCTTAAACCACGTAAATCTTCAGCAAAATTTGGCTTAAACCCTTCAATAAAATACATGTCTATTTCCCCTTTATTTTTGACAGGCATTTTTCCCCTGTATTTACAAATAAAGAAGTCATTTACTAACATATATGTGTTTCCTGTAATGTTTATTTTCCCTGGATTCCCGGATGCTTCCATGCGACTTGCCATGTTGACGGTTGAACCCCAAATATCATAGTTTGCCTTACTTCTTCCAATAACTCCTGCAATAATGGGGCCTGTGTCAATTCCTATGCGAAGATCCCAAATATTTGATATTTCATCCGTCTCTTGTTTGAGCTGTTTCATGTAGTTTTGCATTTCCATGGCGGCTACCACAACTTCTATCGGGTTGGTATGGTTTTCATCCGGTATTCCGCCTGCGCACATATACGCGTCGCCTATTGTCTTAATTTTTTCTATATTGTGCTTTTCAACGATACTGTCAAATTCAAGGAAGAACTTATCCAGCTTATCCAAAAGTTGGGTGGCATTTACTTTTTCGAGGTTTTCGGTGATTTTTGTAAAACCCTGTATGTCTCCGAATAATACTGTTACCATGTTGTAGTGATAAGGTCCTGCTTTTCTCCCTGATTTCAGTTCGCTCACAGTTTCTCTTGGTAATAAACGTTCAATTAATCTGTCGGTCTTTTCTTTTTGGAGCAGTACGTCTTCAGTTCTTTCACTGATGATATTTTCAAGCTTGAATTTTTCTTTGGCATAGAAATATGCTCTCCATTTAAATAGAATGAAAAGGAGCAGTCCTATGAAAACAAAATATATCAAATAAGCATACCATGTTTTATAGACAGGTGGTTTTATAGAGAATCTATAGGTAGCCGGTTTTGAAATATTTCCGTAAATGTCTTTGGTTTTAACTTTAAATGTATATTTTCCTCTGGAAAGATTGGTGTATTCTTTAAAATTTTGTGTTGACCACTTGCTCCAATTATCATCGTAGCCCTCAAGAAATGTGCTGAATAAAATTTCTTTTTCGCTGATAAAATGCGTAGCTGTAAATTCAAATCGTAAATTGTTGTATGAATGATTTATTTTTGGCGCATTATATTGGTTGTTGTTTTTAATATGATAAGCAAGAACAGAATCTTTATCAATATTAACCTCCGATATCAGAGTGGTAAAAGAAGTTCTTTCCTGCTTAAGCTGGTTGAAATCTATTCTTACTACCCCGTCTGGCCCTCCAAACCATACTATATTTTCATTTTCGGGTTTTATTGTTTTTATGTAGAAGTTTTTTATCCGGTTTAAGGAAAGATGAATTGTTTTTTGTGGTTTATTTTTATTCTTCTTTTTTACAATAAGTTTGTTTTTGGAATTATTATTTTTACTTACAACGTTGAACCATAAATTTCCTTCATCATCCTCAACTATTGGAAAAACCCATTTATTCTTATAATCTTTAGCTAATATGGTATCTTTATAAAAAGTGTCTTCTTTATTATTAAATCTGTATAAGCCCTCAGAAGTCGAAAAAAGAATGCCGTTTGAAGTCGGATATAATTCAATCCATGCTGTTTTTTTCTCTAAAATTGTTTCCGGAGGGTAATATTTGTATTCAATTTGTTTGAGGTTATCGCTGAAAGATGATATCCTGTAGATGCCTTTTCTTTTTATTGAAACCCATAAATGACCTTCCTCGTCTTCTGCAATACTTGTAACGTGTTGATTAATTTTTGGAAATCTTCCTTTATGAATAAAAAGTCCGTTAGCATATTCAACCAGAAAAAGCCCTCTATTGTCTCCAATAATGAAATACTCCTTCTTTGACCTGAAGTTGTGAGATGTAGTAAAAGAGCCTTTGAATTTATTATTGAACAAAAAAGCTTTACCGTTTTTAATGGTATAAGCACCTTTATCAGATATAGTAATAAGCTTATCATCAAACACATGAAATTTGTAGCAATTAGCTTTTAATCCTTTTATTTTTTTAAATTGAATTGTTTGAAAATGATTGTCATCGTTTTTTTCCATGTAGTATATTCCACGTGATGTGGCAAGGTAAAGAAGGTTGTTGTGTTTTTTTATACTGTGAACATTTCCTTCTATTCCGTTTTTAGCGCTAAAATAGCTGATACCTGTCGATAATTCAATCCGGCTTAATCCGTCGTTGTGTAATGCCCATAAATTAAAGTTTTTGTCGCGAAATAGTTTGTTGATTTGGGCATCGAACAGATTCGTGTTTTTGTTCAGCACATTAATTATTTTAAGATTTTTATCTAATAAAACTATTCCGCCTGAATAGGTTCCAATAGCCAATAAATTGCTGTCGATTTTAACAATATCGCTTATGCTGTGTCTAAGCAGGTAATTCTTTGCCTCGGCGGACAGTTTTGCCGGGTTATTATCTTTAATTGTATATAAAATACTTTCTGATGTCGAAAAAAGAATTTGTTTGTTCCAGCCTATAAGACATTGTACTTTGCCGTCAATTTGTTCAGCTTTGAAAAGTTGAGTGAGTTCATTATCCATTAATTTATATAGACCTTTTCCTTCGAGGAAAACAAATAACCCATTATGTTTGAAAATATTAATATCAGGATGTTTTACAATTGCTGAAATTCCGAATTGTGTTAGAGAATAAAGTTGAGTGTCTGTGGTAAAATATATTTTTTTCCCGACAGGAACTATTTGATCTACTTTTTCATATATGTTTTTAACAGATAAAGAATCGAAAATGGAAATAATTTCAGCTTTGGTCCTTTTATATTTCAACACACCGATATCTCCATTTCTCCCTACCAGAATATCCCCCTTGTTGTTTTGGGCAACCACCGGAAGTCCGTTGGTTTCTGTCAGGTTCCATTGTGAACCATTATATTGGAGAATGCCGTTAGAGTTACCAAGGATGATTATTCCATTTGTATCTTGTGTAATGGATAAATTCTTATTTTCGATGCCGAATTTATTCAGATAAATTTTCTGGATATAAGGAGCTCCCTGTTTAAAGCTTTGTACTTGTGCCCTGAGTAAAATCGTCGATAACAATAAAGCTGACAGGAGGGAGAGTATTTTGAAATATTTGTATTTCATTTGAATTTTTGGGAAAAATGTGTTATTATGGTTGTGATAAAATTGGGAAAAATATACCAAATATATTTTTAAAAAGAAAATAAGATAAAATGAAAATAGGAAAAGGACCAATAATCATCCCGTGGGATTTTACTGAGGTGGCTGAGAATGCGTTAAAATATGCGGTAAGAATTTCATATAAAATTGAAAAGCCTATAACACTTTTGCATATAGCGAAGAAAAATAGCGAAGAACAATCATTACTTAAAGATTTGCAGGCTATAGCTAAAGAAAAAACTGAAAAATATAATAAGCATATTGATGCTGATATTGTTGAGGGTAAGATATTTACAGATATTGGCAAATATGCAGGGGAAAAAGATGCAGAGCTTGTAATAATGGGAACCCATGGAATGAAAGGCATGCAGAAGATTACAGGAAGCTGGGCTTTAAAAGTTATCACCCATTCTAGTGTTCCTTTTATTGTAGTTCAGGATCCGCCTGCTAAAACTGAATTTAAGCGAGTAGTCTTACCGATTGACTTTAAATCTGAAGCAAAAGAGAAGCTAAACTGGGTAAATTATTTACAAAAATTTTATAATTCTCAGTTTTTTATACTAAAACCAAATTTTACTGATTCAGGTTTTATTCAAAAAACAAAGGCGAATATTGCTTTTTGTAAAAATTATCTGGAGCATAGAAATATTAATTATGAGCTACACATGGCAGAGGGTGATAAACCTTTTTCACAAGAAACACTTCATTTTGCCAAAAAAGTGAATGCTGATCTTATTCTAATTGTCACTACAAAATATATTTCTATGACTGACTACATGCTCGGTGCTCATGAACAGTATATAATTGCAAACCAGGAGTCAATTCCGGTTATGGTTATTAATCCTTCAAGGCTTTCTAAAGTACAATCTTTTCGTTAGCCATATAGTATTTTTTTATTCTCTTATAAATTTATGAAAGGCATTTTATTTTTTCTGGTTTTCTATTTCAAAAAACATATTTTTAACTTAATACGCATATAATTTTTTATTCGATGGAATTAGTTTTTGCAACCAATAATCAACATAAAGTTCAGGAAATTCAGGCTTTGGTAGGCGACAGCATAAACCTTTTGGGCTTAAAAGATATAAGTCATGAAGGTGATTTGCCCGAAGAACAGGATACACTGGAAGGTAACGCATATCAGAAAGCAAAATACGTGTTTGATCACTACGGATTCAACTGTTTTGCAGATGATACCGGTCTGGAAGTTGAGGAATTGAACGGGCTGCCGGGAGTTTATTCCGCCAGATATGCCGGAGAAAGTAAAAATTCCCTGAACAATATTAATAAACTTCTCAAAAAGATTAAATATAAACAAAATCGACGTGCTCGCTTTCGAACAGTGGTTTCATTAATAATAAATGGAACAGAAAAGCGTTTCGAAGGTGTTGTTAATGGTGAAATAATCGATGATTTGAGAGGTGATAAAGGGTTCGGTTATGACCCGGTGTTTAAGCCTGATGGGTATGATATTACATTTGCAGAGATGCCACTGGATGAGAAAAATATGATTAGCCATAGAAGCAAAGCAATAAAAAAACTGACAAATTACCTTCTGAGGAATGATACCTTATAATAACGGGATTTATGAAGAACAATAAAAGTCGTTGTGTTTTTATAATTGTCAGTTGCCTGGCTCTTTTATCCGGAAAGGTTGTTTCCCAAATAGCCATTGGAGAATGGAGGTCACATATATCCTATAATAAGATTATTTCTGTTACTGGATCGTCTGAAGCCGTTTATGCTGCATCTCAGCGAGGTGTTCAGGTGTATCACGAAGAGGAAAATAATTTACAAACACTTACTACAGTGAATGGTCTGACAGAGGCAAATATCAGCGAAATATACTATTCATCGGCTAATGAGATGCTGTTTATTGGTTATAAAACAGGCAACCTTGATGTGCTTAAAAACAATGATGTAACGAATTATCCACAAATCTATGAGCAATCGTATTATAACCAAAAATCAATTAATCAAATTATAGATTTTGAAGACAAGATCCTTCTTGCAACAGATTTTGGAATTGTTGAGTTTTTCCCGCGAACAGCAATATACGGCGACACTTACAATGTGGAAAATGGGCAAATTATACCTTTTTATGAGATAACATATACAAACAATTATCTTTATGCAGCTACGAATCAGGGAATCTACTTTGCAGAACGGAATTCTGTCTTGACAAACCCTTCAAATTGGTCCAGAATGGATTTCATTGCCGAATTTGACCGCCAATTTAATACGATAGACATCTTTGATAATAAATTAATTGTAAATTATCACAATGAGCAGGGAAAAGATAAAGTTTATGCCATAGAGGATAATTCTTTTGACCAGTTAATTACAGACTCTGAAGATAAGGTAAATAAAGTTTACTCCTCTAATGGGAAATTATATGTTGCATCCAGTAATTCTGTTAATATTTATAATTCGCAGTTTTCCGCTAACGAAACAATTGAACAGACTCCCCGGGGAAAATTAAATCCTTTAACTATTTATTCAGAAAATGCTTCATTATGGGTTGGAGATTCGATGTTGGGGCTTATGAAACGAAATTCGGATGGTCAATTTCAATCATATAAGAAAAATGGCCCTTCAGGAAATGACTTGTTCCGCGTTGAGAGCTCAAACGGGACAGTCTTTTTTACAGGTGGAGGATATAACGAAAGCTATGGAAAAAAAGGAGCTTCTGCTCAATTATCCGTTTTTAAGGAAAGAAGGTGGGAAAATTACAAACTTAATAATATTGAAGACTTAACTTCATTAGCTATTGATCCGGGAAATGTTACCCATAAATATACAGGTTCATGGGGAGATGGATTGATTGAAGTTGAAGGGTTTGAACCTGTGAATGTTTATGATGAGTCAAATAGTGTTTTAACTACCAGTAACGCTGGTGATGTTAGAGTACGGAATCTGTTTTTTGATGATGAAAAAAATTTATGGATGATTAATCACCAAACTCAGCATCCTGTTGTTGTAAAATCAGCCGGCGATAATTTGGTGAAGCACGAATATGACTTGTTAGCTTATGAATTAATCGGGAATATGATTCCCTCAGAAAACGGATTTATATGGGGTTTTTTACCTCAGAAGAAGTCAGTTTTTGTAATTGATGATAACAATACTCCTGCGACAACTGGGGATGACGCTGTTGAAATAAAAAAACCTGTTGATAAAGATGGAACATTTTATGACTCCAAAAGTGACGATATATATGCAATTGCAGAAGATCTGAAGGGTTATATATGGCTTGCAACAGAGGCGGGTGTTCTCGTGGAGACTCATCCTTCCGGCTATTTTCAGGAGGATTCATTTCAGCCGGCCAGACTTAGAATTTCCGAAGGAGGGAATTCAGGTTATGTGCTCAGAGACCATATAGTAACTGATATAGTAGTTGACCCCGGTAATCGAAAATGGTTTGCCACAGAAGGATCAGGTATTTTTCTTTTTTCAGAAGAGGCCGATAATATGCTTCATCATTTTTCAGAAGAGAACAGTCCATTGTTCTCTGATAAAGTGCTTGATATCGAACTAGAAGAAAGGAGCGGAGAGCTTTTTATCGTTACAAAAAAAGGAGTTATCTCATATCGTACAGAAGCAAACGAATCTAAAGATGATTTTAAAGATGCTTATGTGTTTCCGAATCCGGTAAAGCCTGATTATGAAGGGCCTATTACAATCACAGGACTGATTGATGGAGTGAACGTGAAAATAACAGATATCAGTGGCAATTTGGTCTATGAGACCGTGTCTGAAGGAGGGCAGGCAATATGGCATGGCAAAGATTTGTCAGGGCGAAAAGTCAGTAGCGGCGTATATTTGGTTTTTATAACGAATGAAGATGGTTCAAAAACACACATAGAAAAGATATTGTTTATTAAATAAAAATAAAACCTATGCAACAGACAGACTTCATGGGAAAAACCCTAAATTATAAGGTTCAGGGCGAAGGAGAGAAAGTGATTTTTCTCCTGCATGGTTACCTGGAATCGCTTGAGATCTGGGATGGATTTGCTGATGATTTAGCTGAAAATAATAAAGTTATACGAATGGATATTCCCGGCCATGGAAAATCCGAAGTCATTCAGGAGCAGCATGACATGGAGTTGTTGGCACAGGGAGCGCTTCATGTTTTAGAGACAGAAAAGGTTGAAAGTTGCATAATGGTAGGCCATTCTCTTGGCGGCTATGTTACATTAGCATTTTATGAAAAATATCCCGAGAAACTTGATGGATTTTCCTTGTTTCACTCCCATCCTTTTGCTGACAGCGAACAAGTTAAGGAAAACCGTGCCAGAGAAATCGATCTGGTGAAGAAGGGAAGAAAAAATGTTATTATAAACACGAATATTCCCAAATTATTTGCAAATGATAACCTGGAAAAATTTAAAGATCAGGTAGAATGGGTAAGAAATATTGCATTAGATACACCAGATGAGGGTATCATAGCGAATTTAAAAGGGATGATGAACCGGCCGGACAGAAGTGAATTAGTTAAGAATACAAATAAGCCGTTTTTGCTTATTGCCGGGGTGAATGATAACTATGTTAATTATGAAGAAGTAATCCCAAATATTGTATTACCGGAAAAAGGCAGTCTAATAACTCTGGAAAATTCGGGACATATAGGTTTTGTTGAAGAAAAGGAAAAGGCATTGCTTGCTTTAGATGATTTTGTTATATTTTTGGTGTAATTCGAAAAATATTTATCATGCAAGAAATCACATTAGGTATTGATATAGGCGGCACAAATAGTGTCTTTGGATTGGTTGATAAAAACGGGGAAGTCTTGTTCAGAGAAAAGGTAAGAACTATAGACTATGATGATCCGCGGCAATTTGTAAAATTTATCGCTGATATAATAAAGGATAAATTGAAAACGGAATTTAAGGATACTCAACTTAAAGGCATTGGTATTGGTGCCCCTAACGGCAATATATTGGAGGGAACTGTTGAATATCCGCCTAATTTAAAATGGAAAGGAATTACTCCGCTTTCGAATTACTTTAAGGAATATTTTCAGGTTCCGGTTGTGCTCACTAATGATGCAAATGTAGCTGCTGTTGGAGAAATGATGTTTGGCGGTGCCAATGGCATTAAAGATTTTGTTCTGTTAACTTTAGGTACTGGACTTGGCAGTGGACTGGTTGTCAATGGTAATTTAGTCTACGGACACGATGGTTTTGCCGGTGAACTTGGACATACAAGTGTTTATATTGAAAGAGGGAGGCAGTGCGCATGTGGACGAAAAGGGTGTTTAGAAACGTATGTTTCCGCAAACGGAATTCGGCGAACTTTATTTGAATTATTGGCTGAGCGATTAGATGAAAGCCATTTGAGAAATATTTCTTTCAATGAAATGACTTCTGAAGATATCTATAAAGCCGCTAAGAAGGGCGATAATATTGCCCGCGAAGCATTTGAGCTGACCGGTCAAATTTTAGGAGCCAAACTTGCAGATACAGTGGCACATATCAGCCCCCAGGCTGTTTTCTTCTATGGGGGACTGGCAAAATCAGGCGATTTAATCCTAAAGCCTACGAAATATTACATGGAACATTACCTTATGAATACATTCAAGAATAAAGTTGATTTATATCTTTCATCTCTTAATGATACAGATGGCGCAATGGTAGGAGCTGCAGCAACAGTATGGAAAGAAATTTAAACAGGCAATTTCAGAAGTACCGGCTATATTTCTATAAGAATTCCTGTCGGCCGGCAGGCGGGCAGAATTAAGAACACAGAATACGATAAGTCTAATTATCAATTAAATAAAAAAATATTGTATCTGGTATTTTAATATGTTAATTAAAAGAATGAGCGTTTTATAAAATCCTATTCAACCTGAACTTTTGATCACTTTTGCATTTTCGGGTTTTCCTTTCTTTAATTTTATCACAAACTTCTTATAATATAGTATATTGCTTGCTGCTGAATGCGCCTAAGCATTTTTCATGAGATAGTTGAAAATCTCAAGGTTTATTGCTTTAACTCTTTGTCCTCCATTATGCTGATTGTTTTTTGCAATGTGTGGTCTATTTCTTTAATAATGGGGTAGTAGCCTTCATTATTTAGTATATTCCTGGCTATATAGGCTTTAACTCTCGTGTTGATAGTCTCCTTTGATTTATCTTTTCCTTCTAAGTCTCTGGAAATATTTTTATTGTAGACATAATTCAAAAATTTTGGGTATATATTCTGTGTTTCTAAATACTTATTTATTTCTTCCGGTGTTTCATATTGCTCAAGCGTATTTCGGTGTTGATCTGCATAATTAAAAGCAAATTCATAAATAAGTCCTTTGTTTGTAACTTTACTAAGTAATTTCGAGTTATCCGTTGTATCAGCCGGCACAAAATAATCGGGCATAATTCCTCCCCCGCCATAAACAATATCTCCTTCCGGAGTTTTGTATTTTAGTGAATCTGCAAAGTCTATGCTATCAGCATGAAAAAACTCTCCCTGTTCATAGCGTTCCTGAATGTCTTTTGCATAATCTTGTCTGCCATTATCATATGGTTTTTGGATACATCTGCCGGTTGGTGTATAATACCTGGCAACTGTAAGACGAATTGCTGAACCGTCCGATAGTTTTGTCTGCTCCTGAACAAGTCCTTTGCCAAAAGATCTTCTTCCAACGATAATTCCTCTGTCGTTGTCCTGAATGGCCCCTGCCATAATTTCACTAGCTGAAGCTGACCATTCATCAATCATCACAGCAACATCAATATCATGAGCTATTCCACGGCTGGTTGCTCTTATTTCTTGTTTTGGGCTGTTTTTTCCTTCTGTATAGACAATAAGTTCGCCGTCTTTAAGGAATTGGTCAATAATGCTTGTAGCAGCATTTAAATAGCCGCCGTTATTTGTTCGAACATCAATAATTAAATTTTCTAAACCCTGCTCTTCTAGTTTCTTCAGTCCTTCCAGAAATTCCTTTTTGGTAGTTTTAGCAAACCTGTTAATTTTTATGTATCCGGTATTTTTATTTACCATATAGGAAACATCAACACTATAATAAGGAATTTTATCCCGGGTGATTGTGAACTCTTTTAAGTTTGATGACCCCGGTCTTTTGACTGTAACATCTACTTTGGTTCCTCTTTCCCCTTTTAACATGCTCACTATTTCTTTACTTGGCATATCAACACCCGCTACTGTTGAGTCATTCACTTCGATGATTCTGTCTCCGGGTTGTATGCCAACCATTTCAGATGGTCCTCCGTTGATAACGCTAATGACAATGATGGTGTCTTTCTGCATATTGAACTGAATACCAATGCCATCAAAATTTCCTTCTAGTGGATCACTGACTTGTTGGAGTTTTTTTGCAGGAATATAAACAGAATGGGGATCCAGTTCCTTTAGCATTGCGGGAATAGCTGATTCTACGAGTTTGTCGGTATTTACTGTATCCACATAGTTTCTTTCAATGTAGTCTGTGATTTTTGATAGTTTTCCCGGGGATTCCTTGTAATTAGTATTTTGTTTGGATGAAATGTTTTTAGTCATGATAATACCCACAACTATACCAATTATTAAGACGACTGCTAAAATAATTGGCCCGTATATTTTAATTTTTTCTTTTGACATTTTTTCTTTTTTCTTTTGAAATTAAGGAAAATATGGACGTTAATTTCTATATTCTGATTTGAACTACTTCAATTTTTGCACGCTCCAGAAGAGGAATTCCATCGTTTGTCTCTTTTCTGTCTGTGTAAACCACACGTTTTATTCCTGATTGTATGATAAGCTTTGCACACTCCATGCAAGGAGAAGTCGTAACATATAACGTTGCGCCGGCACTACTATTATTTGATTTTGCAACTTTTGTTATAGCATTTGCTTCTGCATGTAATACATAGGGTTTGGTGTTATTGTTTTCGTCTTCACAAATGTTTTCAAAACCAGATGGCGTTCCGTTATATCCGTCGGAAATTATCATTTTTTCCCGGACAATTAATGCCCCCACTTGTCGCCTTTTGCAATAAGAGTTCTTTGCCCAGATTTTGGCCATTTCAATATATCGCTGGTCAAAAATTTCTTGTTTATCCTTATATGGATGCAATAGATCTGAGGTGTTATCCATATTCTTATGGTTAGTGTATAAAAAAAACCCTCAAGAGAGGGTTCAAATGTGCCTGAAGCCGGGGTCGAACCGGCACGGGATAATTCCCACTGGTTTTTGAGACCAGCGCGTCTACCAATTCCGCCATTCAGGCATGTTTTTAAATGAACCTTACAGGATTTGCAAAATTATACAAATGTTTTTGATAAGCCAAATTTTTAACGAACTATTCCTATATAACCGATATTTTACTTTATTGAATTTGCAGGGTTTATATTTTTTTTCTCTGGTAATTTTTTTTAATTTGCGATAGTACCAAAAAAACTAAAACTAACACTAAAAACTTTAGAGTATGGCTGAACAGAACTATGACATTAAAGGAATTTTAAGCCGACTGGGAATTAAAGATGTTAATCCCGGTGTTTCAACTGGCCAAAACTGGATAGACCCCTCAGGTGATACAACTACATCATACACACCCATCGATGGAAGTGAATTGGCAAAGGTAAAAAATGCCACGAAAGATGAATATGAAAAAATTGTCCAAAAAGCTCAGGAAGCTTTTAAAGTTTGGCGGGATTACCCGGCACCAGACCGTGGAGAAATCGTTCGTCAGATAGGACTGGAACTGCGGGCCCAGAAAGAAGACCTCGGCATGCTCGTTAGTACTGAAATGGGAAAGAGTTACCAGGAAGGTCTGGGAGAAGTTCAGGAAATGATTGATATTTCCGATTTTGCAGTTGGTCAATCACGAATGTTATATGGCTTTACAATGCAATCTGAAAGGCCACACCATAGATTATATGATCATTACCATCCGCTTGGAGTTGTTGGCGTGGTGACGGCTTTTAACTTTCCGGTTGCAGTTTATGCATGGAATACAATGATTGCCGCAATCGCAGGAGACTGCGTTATCTGGAAACCTAGCTCAAAGACCCCTTTAACTGCGGTTGCTGTTCAAAACATTGTTGCTAAAGTGCTAAAGGAAAATGATGTCCCGGAAGGCGTTTTCAATCTTGCTATTGGAAGATCTTCACAGATTGGTGACAACATGGTTGATGATAAACGTCTGCCATTAATTTCTGTTACAGGTTCCACTGCAGTGGGAAGAAGAGTTGCAGAGCGTGTAGGTAAGCGCCTTGGAAAAACCATTCTTGAATTAGGTGGAAATAATGCAATGATTATTTCACAACACGCGGATCTTGACATGGCAATACCTACAATTGTTTTTGGTGCGGTAGGCACTGCAGGACAAAGATGTACCAGCACAAGAAGGGTAATTGTCCATGAAAGTATTTATGAGGAAGTGAAAAAGAAACTTGTAAATGCTTATGATCAGGTTGCTAAACGAACCGGAAATCCTTTGAATCCGGATAACCTGATGGGCCCATTAATAGATAAAAAAGCTGTAGAAGTATATCAGGATGCGCTTGAGCAAGTTAAAAAGGAAGGCGGCAAAATTATATTTGGCGGAGAAAAACTAACAGGCAAAGGATATGAGGCCGGAACTTATGTTGTGCCTGCTATTGCAGAAGCAGAAAATCATTTCCAAATCGTACAAGAGGAAACATTTGCCCCATTGCTTTATTTGATTAAATATAAAGATTTTGACGAAGCATTGCGCTTACACAACGATGTTCCACAGGGACTTTCCTCTTCTATTTTTACACTGAATATGAGAGAAGCTGAGAAATTCCTCTCACATGCCGGCTCTGACTGTGGTATTGCGAACGTTAATGTTGGTACTTCAGGTGCGGAAATCGGTGGCGCATTCGGTGGTGAAAAAGACACCGGCGGTGGACGTGAATCAGGTTCTGACGCATGGAAGGCATACATGAGAAAACAAACAACTACCATTAATTATGGTGACGATCTTCCATTGGCTCAGGGAATTAAATTTGAAATTTAAATTCTAAATGTCAGATATAATAAAACCCATCAGTTAATTGCCTGATGGGTTTTTATTTCATTAAAAAAACTGGTTATTTCGTTAAATTCTGGAATACTTCCTCTACGCTCTTCTCTTTCTTTTGCATTGACAGCACAATGAAATTATTCTGAACGGCGTAATTAAAAATATTCTGCCGGATGTCTTCTTTGCTGAGACTTTCAACCAACCAATTGTTTCCGTCGATTTTTTTTACTTTGTTTACGCCTTCAATTTGTTCTAATGCTTCTTGGTCCATGGGTTTATCAAATTCCACCAAAATTGTTTGTTTGTTTTCTTCCTGATTTGTACGAATTTCGCCTACCTTATCGTCTGCAACAATTTCTCCCTGTTTAATGATGATAATCCGGTCGCAAATCGCTTCTACTTCTTGCATCAAATGAGTCGAAAGCATCACTGTCTTTTCTTTACCCAGTGAAGAAATTAAACTCCTTATTTCGACAATCTGATTTGGATCAAGTCCGGATGTTGGTTCATCCAGAATAAGCACGTCGGGGTCGTGGAGTATAGCCTGCGCAAGTCCTACACGCTGACGATATCCCTTCGATAAGGCTCCTATTGTCTTTTTCTTCTCTTTTTCCAGTCCGGTTTGATTAATGATGTCATCAATCCGGATACCGGCTGTTTTATCAAGCCCGTATAAACCAGCGACATAATTCAGGTATTCTTTCACATACATCTCAGGATACAAAGGATTATGCTCGGGTAAATATCCAATTTCTTTACGAATCTCAAATGAAGATCTTTCTACATTCTTTCCGTTCACATGAGCAGTCCCTGATGTTGCTCCAATGTACCCGGTTAATATTTTCATTGTCGTTGTTTTGCCGGCTCCGTTTGGGCCTACAAACCCTAAAATTTCTCCGGGATTCATTTCAAAACTAACCTGGTCCAATGCTTTTTGCCGGCCATAAGTTTTTGTCAGTTGGCTTACTTTTATCGACATAGTCCTACTTTTATTCTTATCAAAATTATGAAATAAAGTTGGTTTTAAAAAAAAACATACTTGCTTAGCTGCCACAATGTAATTAACTTCGCAGATTAGAAATTGTTATGTTAAAAATAAAAAAATTACTATGGCCTATAATGTATTGGTAACACACCGCATACCAGCAGAAGGACTCGAAATGCTGAACAAAGATTTTAACATAACCCTGCCGGAAGAGAAACATTTCTCAACCGGGGAGTTAGAAAAGATGATACCCGAATACGATGCACTTATTCCGGTATTTGGATTTAAAATAGACAAATCCCTGATAAATAAAGGGAAGAAACTAAAAATTATTGCCAATTTTGGCGTAGGATACAATAATATAGATGTAGAAGCAGCAACAGAAAAGAAAATTATCGTCACAAACACCCCAAAAACGGTTATCGAACCAACAGCGGAGCTCGCTTTTGCCCTTTTGTTGTCGCTTACCAGAAGAACAGCCGAACTTGATCATAAACTTAAAAATAGAGAACAAGTAGAATGGGAAGTTATGGCAAACCTGGGCCATACACTTGAAAATAAAACTCTCGGCATTATAGGAATGGGGAATATAGGCCGGTCTTTCGCGCTAAAGGCTAAAGCTTTTGGTATGAACATTATTTACAATACGCCTTCTCCGTTAAATTATTCAGACGAAAAAACATATCAGGCCACTTATGTTCCGTTGGAGGAATTACTCAAAAAGTCTGATATAATTTCACTGCATACACCACTTACAGAAAAAACACACCATCTGCTGGATGATCGATCATTTCAGAAAATGAAGAAAGGCGCCTTTATAATTAATACAGCCCGGGGAGCTGTTATTGATGAACAGGCGCTTATAAAACATCTTCAAAGCGATCATATTGGCGGAGCCGGACTTGATGTATTTGAGCACGAACCTAAAATTAGTGAAGAGCTGCTGGAAATGGAAAATGTGGTACTTGCGCCTCACATAGGAACGGCAAATTATGAAACCCGCAAATCTATGGCAGAGGAGGCAGCCTCCAACATAAGAGATTATTTTGACGGGCAACAACCTCCCAATATTGTAAATCCTGAAGTTTACTAATCCTGATTTAATGGAAAACACAGAATACCGTTTTTGTGAAGATATCACCCGATACAAAAGACTTTCAACCAGAACTGTTTATGTCGGTAGTATTCCTCTTGGGGGAGATTATCCTGTTCGCATTCAGTCAATGACCAACACGGACACAGGCAACACCAAAGCTACTGTTGAGCAGATCAAAAAAATAGCCGATAGTGGAGCCGACTTTGTTCGGATGACCACCCGTACAATAAAGGAAGCGGAAAATCTTCGATCAATCAAACAGCAATTGCAATCGGATGGATACAGCCTTCCGCTTGTTGCCGATGTGCACTTTAATCCAAAAATAGCAGAAACAGCAGCGAAATTGGTGGAAAAAGTGCGTATCAATCCCGGGAATTATTCACTGAAACATGCTCAAAAAGGTGAATTCACAGAAGTAAAAGAAAATTTCACACGTCTCATTGATATTTGTAAAACGCATAAAACAGCCATTCGCATAGGCGTAAATCACGGATCGCTTTCGCAACGGATAATGGACGAGTATGGGGATACGCCGAAGGGCATGGTAAAATCTGCTATGGAGTTCCTTCGCATTTGTGAGGAAAACAATTTTCATCAGGTGGTAGTCTCACTAAAATCAAGCAACACCAGGGTTATGGTGCAAGCCAATCGTTTGCTCGTAAACAACATGCTTAGCAAAGGAATTGTTTATCCCTTGCATCTTGGTGTTACTGAAGCCGGAGAAGGAGAGGACGGGAGAATAAAATCCGCTGTTGGTATTGGCGCTCTACTGGCAGATGGAGTAGGCGATACAATTCGGGTTTCACTTACTGAGGCTCCTGAAAAAGAAATACCAGTGGCAAAAACCCTGGCAGATCATTTCATAAGGCTGGAAAAACATAAATCTATAAACAAAATAAATGAAGTTCCTTTTAATCCTTTTGAATATTCAAAAAGAGAAACTATTTCCTTAGAAAAAATCGGTGGAAACAACGCTCCAATAGTTATTTCTGATATCAGTACATTAATTAAAAATGATACTTCTCCAGATAAATTGGAGTGGAAGGGAAATGAACCGGACATGTATTTCTCGGAAGTTATTCCTCCAGAGCCAGAAGAAATAAAGGCTTCAGTTATCCTTCCTTTTGAAAGTTGGTTGACTGCATCTAGTTTGGCTCTTTCTTATCCGGCATTTTCTTCTTATGAGCAATACAGCGAAGCATCAAAAAAATCGGATCACCTCAATTTCATTTTCATTCAGGCAGACCAACCAGAAATTCTTGAGCAGATTAATTCTACAGACAATTTAGTTTTCATCATCCATACAGATAATAAAAACTACGTTGCTGCGCAGCGAAGATTTTTATCTGAAATGATTCGAAGAAAGATAAAAATTCCCGTTATTCTTCAACGAATCTACCACGAGAATCAGTTAGAAACTTTGCAGATAAAGGCTTCTGCGGAAAACGGCCCGGTTTTTGTCGATGGATTAGCAGAGGGCTTGTTCGTTCAGAATAAAGGAAATATTGGAGATCCTGAATTAACAAATCTTTCATTGGGCATTCTTCAGGCCAGCCGGATTCGGATATTTAAAACAGAATTTATTTCTTGCCCCGGTTGCGGGAGAACCCAATTTGACCTCGAAGAAGCAGTTAAGGCAGTTAGAGAGCGAACCGGTCATTTGAAAGGATTAAAAATTGCAGTGATGGGATGTGTAGTGAATGGCCCGGGCGAAATGGCAGATGCCGATTACGGATATGTAGGAGCAGGACGAGGTAAGGTTTTTCTGTACAAAAATAAAACATTAATCAAAAAAAATATCCCTGAAGAAGAGGCATTGGATGAACTGGTTGAATTGATAAAAGCCAACGGCGACTGGAAAGAATAACCTAACCTTTAACTAAAGAATTTCGTTAGAGGAGAATAAATATAAAATCTACACCAAAGAATTTTAGTATGGAAAAGATAAAATTCAGCCTATCAGTAGTTCAAAAAATGATTCTCTTTATTACTATTTTAGGCATTACTTTTGCCTGCGAAGTGGGTGATGATATTGATGAAAGCCAGTACGAACCGAACGATTCAGAGGAAGAAGCCACCCAGATTGGAGTGTATGATTCAATTACCGGACATATAGGGGAAAACGATGTGGATTTTTTCGAATTTGATGCAAACAGAGACTACATTGATTTTACCCAAATTAATGTTAATAATCGCGATAATTACAATGAAATCGAAGCCCGTATTTTTGATGAATATATGGATGAGACATCGAAGCTTATTGGTACCCAGGGAGAAAACCTACGGATCAAATTCGCCAATACAGGAGGTAAATATTTTATCAAACTGAAAAGTTACAACGATAAGGAAGGTAATTATACCCTGACAATCGACGAATTAGAGGCAAATGATGACTTTGAGCCGGACAACACGCTTAGTCAGGCAAGAGAAATAAATACGTTTCCTGTTCATGAGATAAATGGCACAATTTTAACTGACCAGGATTATAAACAAGTTGATTACGAATGTTATAAAGTGCTTGTCAGGGTCGGGAAGAGAATAGACTTTGACATTCGTCCAAATTCCTCAGAGACACATTTGCATCTGATCTCTTACACTGAAAACAAAGAACAAATCGACGAAATAAGCCCTGGGCAAGGTGAATCTATAAACGACAGAAGTTTATATAACAGTGGTGACTCGGATATTTATATATACCTGAAACTTGATGGGTCTGTCCCGGATAATGGTGGTGATTACAGAATTTCTTTCTCAGAGTCTGTTTATTCCGGGAAGAAGAAAGGAACAGGTATAGAAATAACCAAATAAGAAAACAAAAATTGCATAAAAATTTATCTTTGTTTTCAAACTGAACCGGTTTCTATGCTTCTTACTCCAATTCAATACGATGAGCCGCTTTTTCGCCCGCCGGGTGAGTCAAACGCCGCAATTCTACAGGCAACTATTGGCTGTTCATGGAACAGATGCGCTTTCTGTGAAATGTACACTTCAAAGCAATTTCGGGTGAGGAGTTTGGATGAACTGAAACCGGAAATTGAAGCGCTTTCGTCTGCTTATCAAAATGCGAAGAAAGTATTCCTTGCCGATGGCAATGCCTTTGTCTTATCAGCCCGTAAAATGCTCCCCATTCTGGATGAAATCAATGCGCAATTTGGAAAGCTCCAGCGTATCTCTGCTTATGCTTTGCCAAAAGATATTGCAAATAAATCAGAGGAGGAACTTAGAGAAATACGAAAGCGAGGCCTGAAGTTGCTATATATTGGCATTGAAAGCGGGGATGAGGAACTCCTCAGGCTTGCAAATAAAGGAGAAACTTTCAATTCCACTTTAGATGGTATTTTAAAAGCGCATAATGCAGGAATTGATACATCGATAATGATTATTAATGGTTTGGGCGGGAAAAAGTACAGCAGGCAACATGCCATTCAATCCGCAGAAATTATTAACCGTGTTAACCCCAAATTTCTGTCGACGCTTACCCTGAGTATGCCTTACGGACCGGAACATTTTCAAAAGAAATTTAATGGAGATTATCAGCAACAAACCATTAGGGAGCTTATTGAGGAACTCAGGCTGTTTATTGAACATCTCACCACGGAAAATACAATCTACCGCAGCGATCATATTTCGAACAACCTGATTTTAAAAGGAACGCTTTCCAAAGATAAGGAAAGACTGCTTAGTGAAATTGACAGGGGCTTATGGAACACGGATGACACAGATGCAGCTGATCTCCGCGGATAAACAAAACGAATGGTAAGCGTCCTTGTCCCTGTCAGACCGGACAGGTTTTGGAAACCTGCCTGGTCTCGTTTAATTCGGCTTCGAACCCGCAACACGGAACCAAGCAATTCCCTGCTTAGCGTAACAACGCAACAGATGCTCGGCGGAATTTGCAATTCCGCTGCCCTTAGCTGAAAAAAGTTTTCGTCATCAGCCACGCCATAATAGCCGCCTAGCCGCTCTAAGCTGCTTGGCGGCTTTCGAAACTGTTACGATCTTGCTTGCAACTTGAAAGGTTAGGTGGTTTTTTATTCTGGTCTTCTATCCGATGTTTTTTAGGCTTATTCGAAAGATCGCAACTTTTGGCCCGGAACCTGGAACATCAACATGGTTCCTCCAGCTTCAATTACCACCTTATATGGCATGGCTAGTGGTAGCCTCCGTTTTGCTTGGTTTTTCAAAATATATTCAAACATCTAGATATGCAAACCAAAACTAAAATAAATACATTAATTATAATAAAGCCATTAGATAAGTGTTTTTCAATAATTTTAATTTTCGTTATATTGCAATAAATAAAAAAAAGATGAAAACAATACATTTAAATATACCAGACGATATCGATCCTAAAGACTATGATTTCTCAATGATTATAGCTTCCAAGCTATATGAAGATGAAAAATTATCAGCCGGGCAAGCAGCACAAATAGCTGGTTTGTCAAAAAGGCCTTTTATTGAAATTTTAGGCAGGTACGGAGTATCCGTGGTCAGTGATTCCATTAATGACTTACATTCAGATATAAGAAATGCCTGAGGCCATTATACCAGATACAAGCAGCTTAATTCTCTTCCATAAGATTTATGAGTTCGATATTCTGAAGAAGGTTTATAAAAAACTTACCATCACAAAAGAAATAGCAGCATAATTTAATGCGGATTTACCGGAATGGATAGATGTTGTCGAAGTGAAAGACAAGAAATATCAGGAAATACTAGAAACACAGATAGATAAAGGTGAAGCAAGTGCCATTGCTTTGGCCAAAGAGTCCGATGACCCTCTTTTAATTCTCGATGACCGAAAAGCAAGAAAAGTAGCGGATAAATTGAAACTTAAAATTACCGGAACCCTGGGAGTAATCCATAAAGCCAAGCAGATGGGTGTTATTAAGATGGTAAAGCCATTCCTTGATAAAATGTTGTTTACAGATTTTAGAATTTCTGATTCAATTATTAAGGAGATGCTAAAATTGAATAATGAAGAAGAGCAATAAAAATTGAATTTCCCTTTTCTGAAAAAAGTTTCCATCATCAGCCAACAAAAAGTTGCGATCTTGCTTGCAAGTTGAAAGGTTAGGTGGTTTTTTATTCTGGTCTTCTATTCGATAATTTTCAGGCTTACTCGAAAGATCGCAATTTTCGGCTCAAAACCCGGAACCCGAAACCCGAAACACATAGCATGCAACTCCTGACGAAACAATTCAACAATTCAACAATTTAACAATAGAACAATGTACTATCTACTTAACCATTGCCCCGTTTTGTGTACCTTCTTCAGGAACAACGAAGGTTAATTTTCCTTCTGCATTTTCTGCCATTAGTATCATTCCGTGCGATTCGATTCCCCTGATTTTTTTGGGAGCCAGATTTATTACTATGTTTACTTGTTTATTTATGATTTCTTCAGGGGTGTAATACTCAGCTATACCACTTACCACAGTGCGTTCATCAACTCCGGTGTCGATTTTCAGTTTTAAGAGCTTTTGCGTTTTTGGTACTTTCTCCGCTTCAATCACTGTTCCAATGCGGATGTCCATTTTTGTAAATTCATCAAAACTGATGTCCTCTTTTGCTGGCTCAACGCCCTTTTCTTCTTGATCAATTCTCCGCTGAGCTTCTTTGAGTTTTTCTACTTGCTGCTCCACTTCTTTATCTTCAATTTTTTGGAACAGGTGCTTTGGTTTATTGATTTCATGACCGGGATTCAGGATGTCCGCTTTACCTGCCAACTCCCAGTTCAACTTTTCAATGTTCAGGAATTTTCTTAGCTTTTCGGCAACAAATGGCATAAACGGTTCAACAATGATGGATAAGCTTGCTGTGATCTGCAGTGAAATGTTTAAAATCGTTGCAACCCGATCCGGATCTTTTTCATACAGGCTCCATGGTTCAGTGTCGGCAAGATATTTATTGCCCAGTCTGCCCATATCCATAGCGATCTTAACTGCCTCGCGAAACTTATAATTCTCAATCCGATTTTCCAGATCTTCCTTGACCTTCGCGGCTTTTTCCAGTATTTCCTTGTCATAGTCTGTTAGTTGGCTGCGTACAGGCACTTTCTTGTCGAAAAATTTCTTTGTGAGTACGAGTGCCCTGTTCACAAAATTCCCCAGCACTGCTACGAGTTCATTGTTATTTTTATTCTGGAAATCTTTCCATGTAAAATCGTTGTCTTTATGTTCGGGAAAATTGGCACAAATCGTGTAACGTAACACGTCTTCTTTGCCGGGGAAGTCCTGGACAAACTCATTTACCCAGACAGCCCAGTTACGGGAAGTAGAAAGCTTTCTTCCTTCCAGATTTAGAAATTCATTTGCCGGCACATTATCGGGGAGAATGTAATCTCCGTGAGCCTTCAACATTGATGGAAAAATCAGGCAGTGGAAAACAATATTGTCTTTCCCGATGAAATGAATTAAACTGGTTTCTTCATCTTTCCAGTAAGTCTCCCAATCCTTTCCCTGTGCTTCAGCCCAGGCTTTAGTTGCAGAAATATAGCCAATCGGAGCATCAAACCATACATACAGAACTTTCCCATCCGCACCTTCAACGGGAACGGGAACTCCCCATTCCAGGTCGCGGGTTACGGCACGAGGTCTTAGTCCCTGTGAAAGCCAGGATTTGCATTGACCATAAACATTTGATTTCCAGTCGTTTTTGTGGCTGTCAATCCATTCCTCCAACCATTCTTCCTGGTATTTATCTAAAGGTAAATACCAATGCTTTGTTTTTTTCAGTACGGGATTATTTCCTGATAACGCTGACTGTGGGTTGATTAGTTCTTTTGGGCTTAAGCTGGTACCACATTGTTCACACTGATCGCCATAAGCGTTTTCATAGTTACATTTTGGGCAGGTACCAACAATGTATCGGTCAGCAAGGTATTGTTGTTCTTTCTCATCGTAAAATTGTTCATCTTCTTTTTCAACAAATTCTCCTTGTTCATAAAGCTTTGTAAAAAATTCGGATGCTGTTTTATGATGTAAAGAATCGGATGTACGGTGGTAAATATCGAATTCAATTCCAAGATCTTTGAAAGCTTGTTTGTTGATTTTGTGATAGCGGTCAACAATTTCCTGTGGTGAAACTCCCTCTTTTCGTGCTCTTAATGTAATCGGCACCCCATGTTCATCAGAACCACAAATAAATGCCACATCCTTACCCTTTAGTTTCAGATAACGCACGTAAATATCCGCGGGAAGGTAGGCCCCTGCAATATGACCTATGTGTAACGGACCATTCGCGTAAGGCAAAGCAGCTGTGATTAGGTATCTTTTTGGTTCTTGCATAACAATATGTTTGAGAATTATTAATTGCTTAACTTTATCCCGGCAAAGATAATTAAGAAAATGGGTAAAAAATAATTACAGCAAAAGCAATACAAATCAAATCCCATTCTGCTGAAATAAAAAGAGACAAAGAATGAAAACACCGCCAGCATTAGAAAAAAACCATACAATAGGCATAATTGCCCCGGCACGTAGCATTTCCCGTGAAGAATTGCAGCCCGCCATTGAACTGTTTGAAAACTGGGGATTAGAAGTGAAGCTGGGAGAACACATTTTTCATTCATTTCACCAATTAGCAGGCAGAGATGAAGAAAGAGCAGAAGACCTCCAGTCATTTTTAGATGACCCGTCAATCAAAGCAATTGTTTGTGCCAGGGGAGGCTATGGAACCATAAAGTTAATGGAGCATTTGAATTTTGAACAATTCACAAAACATCCTAAGTGGATTGTTGGTTATAGTGACATTACGGTGCTGCACTCATATATTACCCAAAAGCTTGGGATTAAAACACTCCATGCCACAATGCCTTTGAACATAACAAACCCCTCAGAAGATTTACCTGCAATGGAATTGCTAAAAAAAGTGCTGTTTGGGGAAGCAATTGAATATACATGGAGCACTTCGACGGAATTTAAATTGCCAGGGACAATTTCCGGCGAAGTTACCGGTGGCAATTTATCGGTGCTTTATAGTTTAAGGGGCACAGGGTTTGATATCGATTCAACCGGCAAAATACTTTTTATTGAAGACCTGGACGAATATCTCTACCACATCGATCGCATGTTGATGAATTTCAAGCACGGAAATATATTTACCGGACTTAAAGCCCTTTTGGTTGGTGGCATGACAGATATGAATGACAATAAAACACCATACGGATTTACGGCTCATGAGATCATCAAAAACATCACAAAAGAGTATACTTTTCCTGTTATTTTTGATTTTCCGGCCGGCCATTTCAAAAACAACCTGCCTGTAATTATGGGAAGTGAATTGAAAATTCAAAAGGAGGGAGAGGATAAAATGAAAGCAAGTTTTACTCTCTAACCATCCGGTAGTCATCAGGGATTTCAAATAAGCTTTCATCCATAGATTTATGGGTTATTTCAGCAACAGCAATTCGTTGCCGTTCCTTGCGCAGAAGCGTCCTTTCCACAGATAAAAGGGGAAATATTCCTTTTTTACCCGGAATTTCAGAGAAAAATTCATAGATTTTGTTCGTTCTTTCAAGGAGCTCGATAAGATCATGGAAAAAATCAAATCTTTTCCTGGCAACCCAATAAGCAATCTCAGTGTTGTTCTCACGGCTTCTTACCCGCCATTGATAGCACTTAACACCATTGATTTTTTTATGATTGCCACGTCGAATAACATCATAATTTCCGGCTTTATCTGTTGTTTTTATTTCTTCTGGTTCAAGCGGCCTGTAAAGTTTTCTTTCGGGATTAAGAGCAGTAACTTTTTCTTTCTCAGTATCAACCAATAAGCATTCAAGCAGGCGACCCTCATTGTTATATTTATTAATTCGTATTTTGTTGTTTCGAATCGAATACCTGAGCAAAGTGGTATCATAGGATGTATATTGGCGGAATTTAATAAGCCCCTCGAAAGGCTCAGCCTTCAAGACAGCAGAGCACAATAAAAAGATGATTACCAGCAGGAAAAATTTTTCTTTTATATAAAATGACATATTAACCTTTCAAGTATGATTAGGTCTTCTTTATAAGGATGTTTTCTCTCTAATTGAACTTGCTTTTAGTTAGTTTAATTTTTTGTAAATTTAAACCGAAATGTTTTATTAATAAATGAATAATATCATCATGGAGAAGAAAAAACTTGGCAATGAAGGTGAAGACCTGGCAGTAAATTATCTGACAAACAATGGCTACAAAATAAGAGCCACTAACTGGTACTATAAACATAAAGAGATTGATATTGTTGCAGAAAAAGATGAAATATTGAGTATCGTTGAAGTAAAAGCCCGAAGCAGTGATTTATGCGAGACACCAGGCGAACTTGTCCCCCGAAAAAAGCAACGTTTCTTAATTGAAGCTGCAGAAGCCTATATTCAAAAGAATGATGTAGACCAGGAGGTAAAGTTTGACCTGATTACCATTTGTTTCAAAAATGGGAAAAGTAATCTGCAGCACATAACAGAAGCTTTTGAACCCCATTTGTTATGAATATCGAAGAGTTAAGAGAATATTGTATAAAAAAACCGGGAGTTACAGAAGATTTTCCCTTTGATGAAGCCACACTGGTCTTTAAGGTAATGGGCAAGATGTTTGCTTTAACAGACCTTGAAAATCAATTTTCAGTAAACTTAAAATGTACCCCGGAAGATTGTATAGGATTGCGTGAACGCTATAATGCAGTGATACCTGGTTATCACATGAACAAGAAACACTGGAATACGATTTATATTGACGGTACCATCCCGGATGATCTCATATTCGAATGGATAGACAATTCGTATGATCTTGTGGTTAATAAACTGACTAAAAAACAGCAGGCAGAACTAAAAAATATGGCAAATTCAAAGAAATGAATATTTATCTGTGAATTTGCTATTAATAATTAATCTAAGCAGCAATTCAATTGTCTAATCAAAATATATAAAACAAGCATGAAGAAGTTAATGAACTATTTCCTGCAGGGGCTTCTTATCCTTGCTCCTTTAGGAATCACAGCAGTGATCCTTTATAATCTGTTGAAAATAATAGATGGTATCCTTCAGCCCTATATCCAACAACTTTTTCATTTTAACATCCCTGGAGTAGGCGTTGTTGCAATCATTATTATTGTAACACTTTTAGGTTTTATAGGACAAACCGTAATTGCTAAACCCATAAAAAAAGCAGCGAATAGACTGCTCTCCCGGGCGCCTTTTCTAAAGGTTATTTATTCATCTTTAAAAGATTTATTGTCAGGTTTTGTTGGTAAAGACAGAAAATTTAACCAACCGGTATTAGTGAAAGTGAATACAGTATCGGAGTTAGAAAAACTGGGATTCCTTACGCAGGAAGATGTTTCAAATATAGGTGTAGAAGGGAATAAAGCAGCAGTTTATTGCCCCCATTCTTACAACTTTTCGGGTGAACTTTTTATCGTTCCCTGCGAAAACATTAAAAAACTAGACGGACATCCTTCAGAAATAATGAAGTTTATCGTCTCTGGCGGAGTAACTACTTATACAACAAATAATACAAACTATGAGAAAACTTAGTAACATTTTAGTCGCAACATTTATTTCTGTTTTATTAACAGCAAATGTTTCTGCACAAGAAAACAAACAACAGTATGAATTTACCGATGAGGTAAGATTAGAAACTACTAGTGTTAAGGATCAGGGAAGGTCAGGTACCTGTTGGTGTTTTGCAGCTGTTTCATTTTTAGAAACCGAACTCATCCGAATGGGAAAACCCGGGTACGATTTGTCCGAAATGTATTTGGTACATGAAGCCTACAAGAAAAAAGCACGGGAATATGTTCGTTATCATGGAAACAATAATTTCGGCCAGGGAGGCCAGGCCCACGATGCCATGCTTGAATTAAAACAGCACGGCATTGTTCCTGAAGAAGCATATTCCGGAATCATATACGGCGATGACATGCACCGCCATTATGAAATGGCCTCGGTTTTAAAAGGCTTTACAGATAAGCTGTTGGATAATCCGACCAAGAAGATTTCACCCGTTTGGGAAGATGCTTACGCGGGAATTTTGGAAGCATATTTAGGTAAAACCCCTGAAAAGTTTGAGTATGAAGGGAAAACCTATACCCCACAAACTTTTGCTGATGATCTCGGTATAGATACTGAGAATTATGTAGAATTAACCTCTTTTACTCATCATTCATACTATGAAGATTTTATACTGGAAATTCCGGATAACTGGTCACATGACCCCTATTACAATTTACCATTAGATGAGCTGGTTACTGTTATGGATCATTCTCTGGAAAATGGCTATTCAGTTGTTTGGGACGGGGATGTCAGCAGTGACGGCTTTTCTCACAGCAACGGAGTAGCTGTTGCTCCGGAGGATGAAGAAGACAACTTTAAGAAAGAGCCTGTCGAAGAAAAAGAAATTACAGCAGAATACCGTCAGAAGCAATTCAATAATTTTACAACAACAGACGATCATCTGATGCATCTGACAGGAATAGGAACAGACCAGGAAGGCACTCAATATTACCTTACAAAAAACTCATGGGCATCAGATAGCAATGAGTATGGTGGTTTTTTATATATGTCAGAGCCTTTCATAAAGTTAAACACCATTGCAATTATGGTTCATAAAGATGCAATTCCAGAAGAAATAAAAGAAAAGTTAGATCTTTAATTTAACGTGACGGGAACTCACGTTAAATCAAATACATACAACTTTTCATTTTGTCTTTGGTTTGATTATATAACCCCGATTTTGCTTTTTTATAACGTTTTCGGGGTTTGGTTTTTTTAGATGAGAATGTCATTAATTAAGAACAAAGTGGACATCCAGTTTGAAATTTTTATTAAGACGCTATCAGTATTTTAATGTGTTGTTAGGTTTTCTCTTCGCTGCCGAAAGCTTTCTGCCAAGTGCCTGCAAGCTAGTGCAACTATCAAAAATTCTCTTCTATTCCATCACCATTAGATTGCATCCTCTCAGATCGCTGTAGTCGAAACGGCCTAAAACTTCAAAACGCCCATCCGGGTATGTTTTTCCAATGTCTTTGGTTTCAATAAAAGCGCATGAATATAAATTCGTAAGGTCCACTACGTTAATTCCCCCGTTTAATTCATTAAACCCATCAGGTCTTTGAATATGAAACGGATCGTTATATTCACGTAAAAGAACTTTCATCCAGGGCGGAGTTTGAAATATTCCGTCTCCTTTGGAATAAGCCTGGCTCAGCAATTCAGCCATGCCGTATTCTGAGTGAATACGATCAACCTGAAATTGATCTTTCAGGATATTATGTAGCTCTTGTCGGGTGAGTTCTTCACGACGGCCTTTCATACCACCGGTTTCCATTATTATTGCGTCATTCAGAGCCATTGGGTGTTTTTCAGATAAATCAAGTAAAGCAAAACTAACGCCCAACAGAAATATTTTTCCCTGTTTGTGTTTCAATTTTTTTAAGTTGTTCGCCAATTCTTTCAGGTTATCCAGATAAAACCCACTTTCTTCATGGCCCGATTGCTGAATTAATTCGTTTACCATATAAATGAGCGAAGAATGTTTGTTTTCCAGATAGTTTGGCAGCAAAGCCAGAATGTAATATTCTTCAGGTGAGCCATAGAATTGGTTAAACGTTTTCAAAAAGGATTTCCTGTAAAGGGAAGCTTTTTTTAAAAAATGCCTGCTTTTTTGCATATCAGTAGTACCACTGCTTTCAAAAAGCAGATCATAGTCATTATTGCCGGTAATTACGGTGTGTGTTTTAAATAATTCTATTGGCAAGAAAGGAATTTCAGTAAGATTATTTACTGAAGCCGGGCTTTTATTTATCAGGTTGCAATATTCCCGATAAACCTTGTTCTCTTCATATTGAAAAGAAAAAACTTCCAACGCCATTTTTTCAAAATGGGCTTCATTGTTAATCTGGAAAATTTCTTCTTCGAGTGAATTAACAGGTTTGGACGAAAAATGCTGACTCATAGAAATAAATGTTTCAAAAAGCCTTTGCCAATAGTCATTAGCTTGTCTTCGTCCATTTCAGGGCAGTAAATTCGTACTACATCCTGTGAAACTCCATATTTTGTAATGACTCCGAAAGCGGAATCAAAATTTTCGTATTTACAATCTTTTTTAACTTGCTGTGTTATTTCCTGAAATTCATCCCAGTCAAACCTTCTTGGTATTTCCAGGTAGCCTTTTTCATTTTCATCTAAATCAAAATAAAAGCCTTTTTCAATTTGTTCAAGGTAGAAAAACTTGCGTATATGAATAAAGGCAGCTCCATTGATATTTGAATCAAAGGAATTAAATTTTACGCCGTATTCGTTATATGCCTGTATAGCTTGCGCTAGTAGTTTTGGTCGCAAGTCTTTCAGACGTAATACGGTGAATTTTTTATCATCATAAGTTATATTGCCAACAGCAGCTTCTAATTCTTCGTTTAGTGAACGCTCAGCAAATTTAGCCAGATGGATAATGTCATTGTCCAGATAACATGAATCTATGGCAATATAAAAATACTTCGGCAGGAGTGACTTGTATTTATGATGCACATCAGGAAAAGGGTCCACAGACTCCAGAATTAAATGCTCGCTTACAGATCGTATTTTTAACGATCTAACTATTTCTTTTTTGTAGATTGCACCTGAGGTGCTTAGAACAGTGCTATTCACGTTATCAGTTATTTTCTGTTTTTATTAAATATTGTAATATTTTAACACAAGAAATATATACAATATTATATAAAAATGAAAATAATTAAAAAGAGAACGCCATCCAGACAACTTAAAATCTCACCTATGAAAAAACCAAATGATGACGTTCTCTTTCTTAATAAAACTATTCTGTTTATTCTTCTCTGTATTTACAGCAACCGGGTAAAGAAGCATAATCTTCATCTGATGCCATTTCCTTTGAAGTATCATGTCCGGCTTTTGCTATTGCTTTATGAACGTCGTCCATATTATCTTTATCAGCCATGTGCTTAATAGTTAGCATGTCTGAGTCCTGATCCCACATTGCTTTTTTTACGCCATCAACAGTTTTTGCTGCTTTTTCAATTCGGGCTTCGCACATGCTGCATTTTCCCTGAACAGCAAACGAAGATTTCTCCAAATCTCCTTTGACGGCTTCAGTCATAGCCTTGTTCCCGTGCTCTTTATCACTTGATGTTTCACACTGCGCGTTTGCCTGAACGCCACTTGTCAGGAAGAAACCTAACAACAATCCTACACTTAAAATTAACTTTCTCATAATTTATTGATTTTTGGTTATTAACATTAACTTTTTATTTTTAGTCGTAAAAAATTTAAATCCCTACAGAAATATTTCTGTTTATTTTAGTGGTTTTGATTTAAGTCGTAAACTATTCATTACAACTGATACTGAACTGAAAGACATGGCTCCGCCAGCGATCATCGGGCTTAATAAGAAGCCGTTAATTGGGTAAAGCACTCCTGCAGCTATTGGTATTGCAATGATGTTATAGATAAATGCCCAGAATAGATTCTGTTTAATTGTCTTCAGTGTTTCTTTTGACAGTTCAATGGCTGACCTGATCTTTTCAAGGTCGCCTTTTACCAGCGTTATTTCAGCACTTTCAATAGCAACATCCGTACCTTTACCCATGGCTATACCAATATCAGCCTGAGCTAATGCCGGCGAGTCGTTTATCCCGTCGCCTACCATACCCACTTTATGACCCTGACTTTGCAATTGTTTTACATAGTCAAGCTTGTCCTGTGGCATTACTTCAGCTTTATAATTTTCAATTCCGGCTTTTTTAGCAATTTCAAGGGCTACAGCTTCATTGTCGCCGGTAAGCATATGGACGCTAATCCCGGATTTTTGCAAATCATCAATAGCTTTCATTGAAGTTGGCTTTACCTTATCTTCAATGCTAAAGACCATTTCAACCTGCTTGTTTCTGGCTACATAGACATGAGTGGATATGGCTTTCTTCTCTGCTACTGACTCATCCCGAAGGCTTTGCGGAATTTCAATTTCGTATTGCTCCATTAGCGAATGACTACCAATAAGAAGTTGATCATCCTTATACCTGGCTTCTACACCCTTACCTGTAATAGATTCAAACTCATCTATTGAAAATCCGTTTTGAGCTTTGTTTGAAAGATAATCAGAAATTGCTTCGGCAAGTGGATGCTCTGATTTTGATTCAATGGCATAAACCAAATCCATCAGTGTATTGTCTTTTTCACCGTTTGCCCATTTCATTTGTGAAACAACAGGTTCGCCGGCAGTTATTGTGCCGGTTTTATCTACCACAATGGTATCAATTTCATTTACCTTTTCGAGTATGCTTGCATCTTTAATTAGAATTCCATTTTCCGCACCTTTACCGATCCCGACCATTATTGCTGTTGGGGTAGCTAAACCAAGAGCACACGGACAAGCCACAATCAATACCGTAACAAGTGTTACAAACGCATAAGTCAGTTGTGGCGATGGACCTGCCAAATACCAAATCACTGCACTTACCAATGCAATAATAATTACTATCGGTACGAATATGGATGCTATTTTATCTGCCAGCTTCTGAACAGGAGCTTTACTTCCCTGCGCTTCTTTCACCATATTGATGATCTGAGACAACATGGTGTCAGCACCAACCTTTTCAGCTCTGATTTGAAAGCTGCCTGTTTTATTTAGTGTAGCACCTATCGCTTTATCACCTTCGTTTTTTTCTACGGGTAACGGTTCCCCGGTAATCATGCTTTCATCCACCGAAGAATATCCGCTTACAATCTCTCCATCCACGGGAATTTTTTCGCCCGGCCGCACTTGTACTAAATCCCCTAACTGAACCTGATCAACCGGTACTTCTGTTTCTTCCTTATCTCGTATTACTTTTGCAGTTTTTACCTGCATCCCTATCAATTTCTTTATAGAAGCGGAAGTCCGGCTTTTAGCTTTAGCTTCAAAATATCTGCCGAGTAAAATAAGGGAAATTATTACCGCAGCAGCTTCATAATAAACGTGAGGTGTTATACCTCTTGATTGAAGAAATTCGGGGAATAAAGTATTAAACAGACTAAACAAGAAAGCGGAACCAGTACCCAGAGCGACCAGGGTATCCATGTTGACTTTAAAGTTTTTAGCCTGTTTCCATGCTATTTCGAAAAATTCCCTCCCGAACCATGTAATCACCGGAATAACAAGAGCAAGCATAATCCAGTTTCTGTAAGCAAGTTCAGGTAGAAACATGGAAATTATGAATACCGGAAGAGAAAATCCAATAGCATAAAGCGCCCTGTTTCTGGACTTTTTAAGCTTTAACTGTTCTTTCTCCTGCTCGGCTTCCAAATCCGTCTCCTGTTCTAAAATCAAGTCATAACCGATTTGCTGCACTGCCTTTTTCATCTCTTGTTCCGATATGGCAGCGTCATCGTATTCTACCAATACAGATTCATCAGCAAAGTTGACATTTGCTTTGCCAACTCCCTCCATAGCGCCAAGCATGCTTTCTACACTGCTTGCACATGAAGCACAGTGCATTCCTGAAACTTTAAAAGTTCGTTTATTCATGATTCAAATACCCTTTATTTTAATTTATCAATTCAGCTGAATAACCAGCCTCTCCAATCGCTTTTTCTATGGCGTCTTTAATTTCATCCGCAGAGGCAGTATTGGTAACAACCTTTACAATTTTATCCGGATTATTTAGGTCAACATCCCATGATTCAATTCCTTCCAGATTATCCATGTATGGTTTAATTGCGTTCATACAGCCTGCACATTTGAGATTGGTTTTAAATTTCAGTGTATTCATAGTATTTTCTGTTTTTTGTTTTTAAATTCCTACAATTATAACCAAACAACCGATAATTAGTTTTTTATAATTTTTGAAAAGATTTGCAGAATTTGGTCTAATTGATAAAAGGGTTCCGATCTTAAAATTTACAGCTACAGTTCTTGGTATCTAATGATTTCTCATGGTTAGCCTAATTTTTTGGAGGAACCCGTGTTAAGTAGATTTCAGCAGCATCAAATAGCATCGATACCCGTTTCATCCGTACGGATTTTATGGACTTCCTCAGCGCAAGTTACCACAATCATCCCGTCTCCGTTATAGCCGGTTCTGGAATTATCACGGATGATCTGTATAATACGCTTCACCTCATTTTTTGGTACCAGTATCTCCAGTTTAATGACCATATAGGCTTCTACGAATGTATATTTATCACTAATATGCTCTCGCTCATGATCGGAGAAGGTACCCGTACCTTCTCCTTCAATCATGGTCATGCTGTCATAACCTTTAGCTTTAAGCGCCTTGTAAACCTCTTCCAGTTTACGCTTTCTGATATATGCTTTAATTAACTTCATTAGAATATGGTTTTTAGGTTAACTTTCTTTTTGGTTTTTATTAAACTTATATGTGTTTGGTGTGCTGCAATCTGCAATTTCTTTAATGTCGCAAGCTGCACATCCTGAAACTTCGTTTTTTTCTTCGCCTGAATGGCAAGTCATTGATTCGAAACTACCGCCTTCTCCGAAAATAGTTTTGACAGCCAATGCCGCCATAAGAAAAGCAACAAGTATTGCGGATAATATTAATAAATTGAGAAACATAATTTTTCTGTTTTAAAGATTAACTAATGATAATTTAAATCGCAGCAATCCAACTTTTTATTCCCGAATTCTTTTTTATTCGTCTTAATCAACTTATCAAGAAACCGTTGGAATATACCTTTCTTTTTGGACCGGGCTTTTTTATAGCCATTGTTTTCCAAAATTTCTATGATATATTCTTTTGCAATTTTAAAAGCAGAATACTTTACATTTATTTCATTACCTTTAAAATATACCACTTCAATTCCGGGCAAATCTCCCAAAAGTTGTCTAATTTGCGTTCTTTCATCAGAAGTTGACTGATGATCAAGGATGTATGTGAGAATATTAAATTCCTTCATGATTATAGTTTTTTAAATGAAACAATAGATTGATCACGAAGGATTGTTTATGCCAGAACTACCTGTAAGAAAGGGAAGGAAGTTTTGGTAATCCGAAAAGGTATTAACCTGTTTTTCAGAAAGCTAATAGAACTGTTAGAGTTGTTTTTATCTCTGTCTATTATTAAAACTCCCGAAAAATGCACTTCTGTTAAAGAATAAACCGGAGAAAAATACATATCTTCTTCTTGTTGCACGACACAACAACATGAAGTGCATTCACCTTCCTTGTTCTCTATGATATTACTCTCGGAAAGCGCACAACATTCACAATTTTCTTCTGTATGTTTCACAGAGGAAGAAATCTCCTCGCCATAAACCTCTACATTAAATGCGAAGAAGAGTATTAAAAAGAAAATTATATGTTGTGCAATAAATCTCATTATAATTTAGCTTAGCTTTACTTATTAAACGGAATTTGTGTACGACATGATTTGCAAAATAATCAGCAAATTTTTACATAATTTTAACTTATGTAAAAGTTAAATCAACAATAATGTTCTCCTTTTTGGATAATTGGGCAATTAACTGTTCCTATTTTTTTCCAAGAACAATATTAAGCGGAATGAAAGCTCCGATTTTAAGTCCCCAGTTAATTTCATCAGTGGGAGTGAAAAGAAATGCGAAAACATTGCCTCCTTTCAACTTAAAATTTGGGCCGCCCTGTAATATCAATTTATCGTTGTCCATCATATATTCTGCTGAAGCCACAAATGAAACCGGGATTTTCTTTTCCATACCAACAAACCAATACTCATTAAAAGTGTATAGACTGTTCATAAAAGGAGTATAACCGGCTGAAAAGTACCATTTTTTGTTCCACATAAGGCCGGCTTCACCATGCAAACGAACCGCTTCTGAGCGATTGCCCTGAAAATCATAAATTACGAGTGGATTCACCCGGGCTCCCGCAATTAGTTTATAATGGTTTTCATCTTTTTCCTGAGCACTTGCATGGAATGTAAAAGAAATAATCGTTAATAATAAAATAAATCGTTTCATTTGAATATCGTTTAAATGTTTGAACCATAGAAGCCACATAAGCCCATATAAGTTTGTTTTAACCTCATTCATCGCACAAGCGGACACTTCTTACCTCGCTAATAGCTTTGTTTTTTAACCATATTAGGTATATATTAGAAGGATATATAAGAACCAAACTTATATGTCCTAATGTGCTTTCTATGTTGTAATTCAAACAACCTTTTTGTTTTCAATGAACTGCTTATTTTGAACGATTTGTAATACTAAACTTAAGGGGATTATTTATTTTGATAAATAAATCCGCGTTTATCCGCTCAATCTGTGTCATCCGCGTTCTATTCATGTTCTTTTGTCTACAATCTGTTGATGAGGGTTTCAATTGGCTAAAGTTTAATTATTTGTCAATTACTGGAATATAGCCGTTCTATTGAACTTGGTCTCTGCTATCCCATTTTCTTTTTCAGCAATTGAGCATTTATAGCAACAATGATGGTACTTAAGCTCATGAGCACTGCACCCAGAGCGGGACTGATGAGTATACCCGCACTAAACAATACACCTGCGGCCAATGGTATAGCTACCACATTGTAGCCTGTTGCCCAGATAAAATTTTGAATCATCTTTGCATAAGTTGCTTTACCAAAAACCACCAGGGAAGCAATGTCTTTCGGATTACTGTTCACCAGAATAATATCAGCCGTTTCTGCTGCAATATCGGTTCCTGATCCTACGGCAATACCAACATCAGCCGCAGCCAGTGCGGGGGCATCGTTAATTCCGTCACCTGTCATGGCAACAAATTCACCTTGTTGTTGAAACGCTTTTACCTTTTCGAGCTTCTGATCAGGAAGAATACCGGCAAAGTAACCATCGAGGCCGAGTTCATCGCTTACGCTTTTAGCTACCTTCTCGTTGTCACCTGTCATCATATAGAGTTTAAGTCCGTTTTTTCTGAGTATTTCAACTGCGGCGTAAGATTCTTCCCGTATCTCATCAGCCATGGCAATAAAACCGGCCAGTTCATTTTCCACCATCACAAAAACAATGGTTTCCGCTTTGCTTCTGTACGCTTTTTCGGGAATTTCAATGTTGTTTTCCTCAACATAACCCGGACTAACTACCTGTACCTTTTTATTTTCCACAACTGCTTCAATGCCCTTTCCGGTTATGGCATTGAAATCTTCTGCCTCAGGTAGGTTGCCTTTTTCGTTCTTGATTTTTTCCATGATTCCTATTGCCAGGGGATGTTCAGATTTTGCCTCCAGGGCTCCTGCCATCCGCAAAATGTCATTGTCGGTAAAATGCTCATTTAATGAACCATAGCGGGTAGCTCCAAAATTTCCTTTCGTGAGCGTACCTGTTTTGTCAAACGCCAAAAGCGATATCTTTCTTGAGTTCTCAAAAGCTGTCCGGTTTCGTATGAGCAACCCATTCCTGGCAGAAATGGAGGTTGAAATAGCTACCACTAATGGAACTGCAAGACCAAGAGCATGAGGGCAGGTAATCACCATAACGGTTGCCATACGCTCTAATGCGAAAACAAAAGGTTTGCCAAGTACCAACCATGTAGCCAGGGTTCCAAAACCAATGGTGAGGGCAATAATAGTAAGCCAAAAAGCAATACGATCAGCCAGGTTTTGTGTTTTTGATTTCTTACTTTGTGCTTCACGCACCATGTTGACAACCTTGTTCAGATATGCATCCTCTCCTGCCTGTTTTACGATCACCGTCAGGGAACCATTACCATTGATAGTTCCACCAATTACCTTATCCTCTTTCGATTTTTTAACAGGTCTGGCTTCCCCTGTAACCATTGATTCATTTACATGGCTTTCGCCATCAACAATCTCCCCATCAACGGGAATTTTTTCACCAGGACGAACAAGCACCTGGTTGTCTTTTTGAAGCTCATCGACCTTAATATCCGTGGTTTCACCATCTTTGAGCAAATGAGCTTCAGAAGGCATCATCTCCACAAGCTTTTGCAACGAGCGGGATGCTCCTAATACAGATTTCATCTCAATCCAGTGGCCCAGTAACATGATGTCGATCAGGGTGACCAGTTCCCAGAAAAAAGTGCTTCCTTCTACACCAAAAGTTGTGGCAGAGCTGTAACCCCATGCTACCGTAATAGCCACTGCAATCAGAGTCATCATACCGGGTTGCCTCTGCTTCAGCTCACTTGCCAGACCGCTCAGAAAAGGCCAGCCACCATAGGAAAAGACAACAGTTGATAAGCCGAAGAGAATGTACTGATCAAAATTTTGCGTCAGAGAAAAAGAATATCCGAATATTTTCTGGATCATCGGGGAAAGAACCAGTATAGGTAAAGTTAAGATCAAAGAAATCCAGAAACGCTTTCGGAAATCTTTAATCATCATAGCATGGTGACTGGAATGATCATGCGATTCATGGCCATGCCCTCCCTGATGCTCCGAATGATTATGCGAACTGTGATCATAACTCGTATGATCACTTTTATGTTCATGATGGTGGTGCTTGTCGTGTTGATTTTGCATACAATACATTTATTAAGATTATCACTTTAGATTTAAAATGCAGCCGTGGACCTCTTAATTAATAAGTTATTCCTTCCTGTAGTTTATTCCATAATGCCAACTAAGGTCTTTTTTCTTTTTCCACACTTCCTTTTTAATCCAATATTTTTAATTTGTTATCTTAATAAGTTTCACAATATCGAACCAAAGATCTTTAACGCTGATCTGTTCGGGTTCAAAGCCTGCCTTTAGCAAATTTTCGTAGGTGCGCCTGTTAATGTTTGCCCCATAAATGTTTAAGGGTATTGGGTTGAGTATATCCATTGCCTTACCAAGCATCTTTCTATTGCTCCTGACGTGTTCCAGCATCAGTATTTTTCCGCCTGGCTTACAGACACGTTTCATCTCTTTTAAGCCTTTTACAGGATCCGGGACAGAGCAGTAGACACATGAAGTAACCACCGTATCAAACATGTTATCTTTAAATTGCATGTATTCCGCATCCATTACCTGTAACCAGACGTTATCCTTATCTTTTGCTTTCTTCTTTGCAATTTCAATCATTCTTTCACTGAAATCGATTCCTGTTAGGCTTATATCGTCCGGATAATAGGAAATGTTTTTCCCTGTTCCGATACCAACCTCAAGGGTTTTTCCCGAGGCCTGGTTCAGCAATTCCTTTCTCCACTTTGAAAACCCCGTTTCCATCGGAGATTCCATAATGTCGTACAGGTAGGCAATTCGGTTATAACGTTTTTGAATTTTGTTCTTCGTCATATTCTTTCAAGCACTTTCGTTTCGTCTGTTTAGTTCAACCTCTCTATTCAACTGATTACTCTATCACTTCATAATTACGCATCATGCCCATGTCTTCATGCTCAAGGTTGTGGCAATGGTAGATGTATTTTCCTGTGAAATCTTCAAACCGCATAATAACCTGTACTTTCATTCCTGGCATTAGCAAGAAAGTGTCCTGCCAGCCTTTATCTATAAAGCCGTCTTTTACCGTTCGCCATACGGAGGCATCTACACCGGAAACATCACGTTCAACAATCTGAAATTGTAAACCATGAATATGGACAGGATGCGGCATTTGCATCATATCTTCCATCATGCCCATGCCTCCTCCATTGCCGCCATTGATAAATTCCCATATTTCTGTCGTATTAAGCTTTACCTTTTCCCAGTCGGCCACTTCTGTCATATCAAACGTTTCTCCGTTTATGACCCAGTTCATTCGTTCGAAAGAAAAGTGAAACGGCCGGGGATTAGAAGTATTTACGGCATCGTCGGTGTTGATCTTTTCCACATCAGAAAGCCTGGCAGGTAATTTTTTCTCGGGTCCGCTTTCCGAAGTTACAGTAAAAGTATACAAGTCCATTTCAGTTCCGTTTTCAACTCCCTGATTATCCTGCATTCTGTTGCTCATTCTTCCTCCCATTCGTCCACCCATACCCATGGATGTGCCGTCGTCAAAGGCAAGGCTTTTCAGTTTTAATTTCTTGTTTGCGTTATAATCTGAAAAGTTTTTCCAAATGTCTACTCTTTCTCCTGGAGCAATCATGATATAGTCTTTTTCAACAGGTTGTTCCAGTAATCCGCCTCCCGTTCCGATGGCAATTACATCACTTCCATCGCTCCATGCCAGTTTATATATCCGGGAATTTGAGCCATTAAGAAAACGGAAGCGGTAAGTGGCCTTTTTTACCTCCATTTGACGATCTACATCACCATTAACAAGTATCCTGTTCCCCAGGAAACCTCGCATCCGCTCCATACGATTGCCTTTAAGATAAACCAGCTGGTTGTCAGTATCAAAGGTTCTGTCTTGTAAAACCATCGGCATATCATATTTACCGGAAGGTAATTCCGGCTCTTCTTCTTCAACAATAAACATTCCGGCAAGTCCATAATAAACCTGGGGGCCGGTAATTTGGTGGGGGTGAGGGTGAAACCAATAGGTTCCTGGACGGTTGTTAACCTTGAATTCGTAAATATATTCTTCCTCTTTATTTATTGCATAAGCTGGGTGACCATCCATATCTGGCGGGATGTGTAATCCATGCCAGTGGATAATACTTTCCCGTGGTAGTTGATTTTTGAATCGAACGCGTATTTTTTGCCCCGGTTTAACATGTATGATGGGGCCGAGATATGTCCCTTGCAGCTTTTCAAGGCTTTCTTCGTTGCCTTTTATCAATTTGGATTCATAGGTAAATACATTCGTCTGCTCTCCGGGTAAAAGTTGCATGTTCTTAGTAGTAGCCGTAAGCTCAATGTCAATATCTGGCTTAAACTGCCTGCTATTGACATCTTTCTGGCTATTCTCCTGCTGTCCTTTGGAACTGCATTGAATCAATAACACACCCATAAATACAATAACAATTCCTTTACCAAATAAGTTAGTGTTATTTATTATCCTCATGATTTTCGATTTTAAGTTGTTTATAATTAACAACAATATTTGCATTTAGGTTATTCGTTATTTAGAAAAGCTAAATCTCTGAGGCGAAAGGGGTCCGATTTTTTAGATAAGTCGAAAAATCCTGAGAACATTGTTATTAAAATGTAAAGTCAAAAAAAGTAAAAAAAAGATCGGAAGCCCTTGAAAAATTATATGCAAGAAAACAAGGTATTCCGATCTTAAAAACAACAGATCCAGTTTGTGGTATGTTATAATTTTTCGTGAGTAGCCTAATTTTTTGGAACAAAAAAAAGTTCGGAACCCTATACTATTTACGAAGTAAGGTCTTTCTTTTTCTGCTCGAATTCTTCTTTATCGATTTCGCCTTTGGCATATCTTTCTTTCAGGACTTCCAGAGGTGTTTTTCCTGAATTTTGCGCTGCTCCGGCATTTTGCCCAACTGCTTTTACAATAATCAATACAATAAGAACGAGAACAATGAGTCCAATAATCCAGCCCCATCCCATTCCTAATCCCATTCCGTGTCCAAATCCTTGTAATATCATAACAAATAATTTTGGGGTTAAACTTATTAACCGGATGAAAATCTATAACTCATCCAGTGTTTTGCGGTCTTTATGCTGTAATTTTTTAAACTGAGTCGGAGAAAAACCGGTTACTTGTTTAAACTGATTTGAAAGATGGGAAATACTGCTATAATTCAGCAAATTTGCAATTTCACTAAGATTATGTTCATCATAAATAAGCAATTCTTTAACGTATTCAATACGCTGAAGGATAATATATTTCTCCAGGGTAATCCCTTCTTTCTCTGAAAATAATTTACTCAGATAGTGATAGTCCTTTCCTATTTTATCTGAAATGTAGTAGGAAAAATTATACGGATTGTCATAATTCTCCGGATTTCTGACCAAATCAATAATAATAGATTTTATCCGCTCCACATATTGTAGTTGCTGATCTTCGATTAGTTCAAAACCAATTGCTTCAAGTTCGTTTTTAAATGAAGAAATATCGAAATTCTGTTTTGGTTCGGAAAGGATGACTTCCCCCAGCCGAACCTCGATATATGGAATGTCCAGCCTGTTCAGAATATCTTTTACCGCCATGATGCACCGCGGACAGACCATGTTTTTAACATATAACTTATGATTTTCTTTCATTTTTTGGATAAAGATTGGTTCATACTTTGATTTTTCAGGTATTTGATTTCGTTGAACCTGGCAATTTTAGCTTTTAAATACATGAAACCCTCCTGCCTGCCAGGCAGGGCACAATTTATCATTGGGTTTTGTCTATGATTTGGGGATGAGGGTGTCAACAGATATAGTATTTAGTTAAGATTCGTCTTTTCTTTTGTTTTCTTCTCTATAAGCGTCATAAAGTCCGTTCTCTTTGGCTTTTTTATACTTTTCCGGGTCAGCATCGACATCAAACTTTGCTCCTTTATCTGATAAAAGTTTGAGGCCAAACACACCCATGACCAAAGCAACAAGAACAATAGCAATCACCACTATTTTCAGAATAAAAGACATACTTAGATTTTATTGATTACTGTTTCGAGTTGTCCTTTAATACGCTCAGCAACTTTTTCTACGTCTTTATTTTCAACGGCAGCCATAGAAGCTTTCGGATCAATTGCAGCAACGTCTATCTTTCCCTCTTCAGTTTCCTGAACAACAACATTACATGGCAACATAAGGCCAATGTGAGGATCAGCTGTCAGTGCTGCATGTGCGTTTGGTGGGTTGCAGGCTCCCAGTATTCTATAGTTTCGAAAATCTATATCCAGTTTTTTCTTAAACGTGGAGGTGACATCTACTTCAGTTAGTACGCCGAAACCTTCTTCTTTCAATGCATTTGTTACTTTTTCTATAACTTCATCGAAATTTCCATCCAATACTTTGTTTGTATAATATTTCATAACTACTGAGTTTTATTCGTTTGCAAAGTATAACAAAAATCGAGGGATAAATGTTTAAAAGAGCTAAATTCAAAGTTAAACAACTATCGGACAGATGTCAACTGATATATATCACAAAATAAAACTCAGTCTAACCTCTTACATTAACTAATCTACCATTCAATACGACGAATTCCAATCCCATTTCCTTCGCTTCATTCAACGCGTCTTTTTCTGTATGTACTATCGGCTTGCCTTTGGCATTGAACGAAGTGTTTATCAGCGCCTTGATGCCCTTCGCTTCATCAAGATAGGACAATAAATCGAATAAGTAGGGATTTTGGGTCCTTTCTTCAATAGTCTGTATTCTGGATGTTCCGTCAACATGAACAACTCCTTCAATTTCTTTTTGCCTTTCCGGCTTAATGCTGAAATCCATCAACATATATTTTGCAAGCGAATAATTATTTTGTTCACCAGTGTAGTATTCGAGGTTTTTTGAAAGCATTACAGGAGCTATCGGGCGGTACCATTCCCTGCCTTTCAGTTTTGTGCTTATGAAATCTGCCAGTTGTTTTGAATTTGCAAGAGCCAGGATGCTTCTGTTTCCTAAAGCACGTGGGCCAGACTCTCCAGGCCCAATGCAAACGCCAACTACTTTGCCATTTAATAGACAAGATGCAACAGTTTCAATATGAGCTTTTTCAAAAGAATGGTCTGCGTTTTGCAATCCCCAGTTATTCAAATACGGACTGTGTGATTTTACTTTACCGTGTTTTTTCCATTCTACAAAGGCCCCGGCTCCGATTGACAAGCCGGAGTCATTTGTGCATGGGGGCACAAAAACATCTTTAAAAAGTTTGCTCATAATCAGACGTGTGTTTGCTTTTATATTTAATGCAGACCCCCCGCTGTAATAAAGATAATCAGTTTCAGTTTTGGTTTTTAAATCTTCCAGTTTTTGGATTAGATCGCTTTCGAAAATATGCTGAATTGTTGCTGTGATGTTCTGAATAAAATAGTTTTTTTGATCAAAAGACTTGAGATTGATATTCCAGTCTCTTTTTAATTGATTAAAGAAGAGTTGCTTATTTTTCCAGATAGATTGAAAAAAATCATTTTTTTTTAGCCATTGCTCAATTTTGGGATCATATTCGCCGTACGAAGCCAGACCCATATATTTCCCCGGCATGCTGTTTTGGTCATGCTGTTTTGCGCCGATAATCGAAAAATTTAAGGCATTAGCATTAAACAACGAAGAAAGATACTTTAAATCCCAGTGATATTCAATTAGCTGCATTTTTCCTTCTCTGAAAACCCAGGCTGAAAAATTGCTTTTGCTAGCCCCGCCATCAAAATGAACATGCAGGCTGTTCTCTTTGAATTCTCCTGTAAACGGCAAATTGCTGAAAACATGTGCCAACTCATGATTCACAGCATAAGCTTCTTTTAAGCCATCAAGAAAATAGCAGACCCCGGGTTCCGGTTGGGTTTGCAGGTTATTATTTAAAGGCGCTTCAAACCTGATATTTCCTTTATTATTCTGAAAAGCTCTTCCAAAAATGTGATCAACAAAAACCAGATCAAAGTCTGGCTGACCGAGCAATTCTTCCTGTGCCAAAAGGTCATATAAATATTCAGGCAGCCTGTGGTCGTACTTTTTGCGCGTAATGCGTTCTAATTGTACATTTTTTATGATTGAACCATTTTGAAACAATGAAATATTATGATCGTGGATCATAACCGGAAATGGTTTATCATCTATATCTCTAATTCCATAAAGAGCTAATGTTTTCTTCTGTGGGTTCATAAAATGAATTTAACTCACATTAAAAATTTTTTTATAATTTTAACCTTTTGTTCTGGAAAAAAACAAATAAAGGCGCTAATTTATTAAACCTAAAGGAAAAAATCCCGTATTAATACAATATAAAAAAATATTTTAACTGAAAGATTGCATGGCGTTATCGGATAAAGAAGTCCAGTATTTTACAACTACTATAAAAAATTACTCTGAGTATGATCTGACCGAATATTCTGAAAAATCTCTAAAAAGAAGAATTCAGAAGGTCCTCGATGATAATAAACTAGATATATCCACTGCAATTCAAAAGTTAAAGAACGATCCCGATTTTCTGGAACGCGTGGTAAAAGACATTACTGTTAATACAACTGAGTTGTTCCGGGACCCACAAGTTTGGCAGGATTTACGTTTTCGGATCCTTCCAAAATTTAAGAACAACAAAAACATCAATATATGGCACGCAGGGTGTTCGACAGGCCAGGAAGTTTATTCAATGTTAATCTTACTAAACGAAATGGGGCTGTATGATAAAGCAAAAATTTTTGCCACTGATATTAATGAAGATGCATTGGAGATAGCAAAAAAAGGAGAATATAAATATAGATTCAACATTGGCTATCTGGACAATTTTGACAAAGTAATTAAAGAAAACCCATTTAACTATGAAGAATACAACGATGTACCTTATTCAAAATATTTTAAAATAAACAAAGCACACAATTCTTTAGAAATCAATAATTTTTTGCGTGAGAAGCCCATTTACAGAAAACATGATCTTGTAAAAATGGAAAATCTTTACTTTGCTAAATTTGATCTTATTATATGCAGAAACGTTATTATTTATTTTAAATACGAATTGCAATCAAAAGTATTTAAATTGTTTCATGAGCATCTATATACAAACGGCTATCTGCTATTTGGCATGCATGAAAGTATGCTCGGAGAAATAGCAAATAAATTTGAAAAACGGGGTAATTTTTACAGGAAAAAGTATTAACGAAAGTATAAAGCAATGAGTTATGAACAGATATGAACTGGGGATTGTAGATACCCGAAACATTATAAAGACAATACAAGAAACGTATAATTACAATTTCAAAAATTATGCTTTAACTTTCTTTAAAAGAAGGGTAGAATATATCATTGATCGATATAACCTAAAAGATGCCGATAATTTTATAAGGCGAATTCGGGATGATAAAGATTTCTTTGAAATATTTCTTAAAGAAATGTGTATTGAGTCAAGTGAAATGTTCAGAGATCCTTCATTGTGGCGTTACCTGAAGGATGAGTTTTTTCCGGCTGTACTCAAAAAGCCCCAACAATATAAAATATGGTTTCCGGAAGTAAATTCAGGAGAAGAGCTATACTCTCTCTTAATTATCCTGAACACGCTCAATATGCTGGATGATGTAAGAATTATGGTGAGCAGTTTGAGCCAAATACATCTGAATAAGATACAAGAAGGGTATTTTGATTATTCTAAGATGGAAGTTAATGAAGCTAATTTCAGGAGAGTTTTCAGAGAAGAAAGATTAAACGATTTTTATACCACAAAAGATGAAAATGCTTATCTGGACAATTCACTGTTGAAAAATATTCAATTTACCAAACAAAATACTATCTTTGAGGAGTATCCGAAGGGAATTAAGTTGATACTTTGCCGAAACCAGATGTTATATTACAATCAAATTTTAGAAGAACGGCTCCTGAAATCATTTTATAACTGTTTGGTACCAGGCGGACATCTTATAATTGGAGCGAATGAGAAAATAAATTATTGGAATTCAGAGAAAGATTATATATTAGTGGATAAAAATAATAACGTATACAAGAAAAAGCTTTCTTAAATGTATAAAGCTGTTATCATAGGAGGTTCTGCGGGAAGTTTTCGGGTTATTACAAAGATACTACAATCTTTACCCAAAAATTATCCTTTGCCGATATTGCTTAATTTGCACAGGTTGAAGCACGTTCGCTCAGGTTTTGTGGAAGCCCTTTCTATTAAGTCTAATATCCCTGTAATCGAACCATATGACAAAGATACAATAAAAGCAGGAAATGCCTATCTTGCACCTTCAAACTACCACATGTATGTAGAGCTTAACAAGAAAATTGCGCTTTCAACCGAAGAACCTGTTAATCACTCAAGGCCTTCAATAGATTTGTCTTTCATTACAGCAGCACAAACATACAATAGAAATCTGTTGGGTATTATTTTATCGGGCGCTAATAAAGATGGTGCTTATGGGCTGAAGAAACTCAAGGATGCCGGTGGCACTGCAATCGTGCAGGACCCTAAAGAATGCGAAGTAGCTACTATGACAAACGCTGCTTTAAATTTGACAAACGTGGATCATGTTTTCTCTACGAATCAAATCATTGATTTCTTATTAAAAATAAAATAAATATTACGAATGAGTTATAATAAAAATGCACATAAAATTCTGAGTTTTGCCTCATTTATAATTCTGCTTATCCTTGCTTTTGTCATTATTACAAAATTTTATAACCTTAGCAACGGGGAAGCTTCTTTGACAGTTCCTTTTCTGCTAATCGGAGTTGTTGTGATTATAGGCCTGCTCCAAACAATTCAAATCATGAACCTGACAAAAGAAACCATTCATAAAGATGATTATACAAAGAGCACATATCTTACGGAAATAAATGAAAATGAGGAGGATGCTAAAAAGAACAGTACGGAAAATGAGGCAGAACAAAACACTGAGGAAAAAATTGATATAGAAGCCATAGAAGAAAAAATACTTCCTAAAAATGCTGAAAATGAATCTTTATCCGGTTATGCTGAACAAATTCTTATTAATATAGCCAAACAATTTGACGTTGTTCAGGGATTATTTTATTACAGGAAAAATGACACCGATACCTTTACCATTGCCAGCAAATACGCATATTATGGAGAACAAGAACCTCAGGATTTTGAGCTTGGAAAAACACTATCCGGACAAACAGCTAAAAACCAGAAAGTGTTGAGCCTCACTCAAATTCCCGAAAATTATATTACAATCCTATCAGGTTTAGGTAGCAGTTCCCCGGAATACCTTTTGTTTGTCCCCGTAATACACGACGAAAAAACCATTGGGTTAATTGAACTTGCCTCTTTTAAGGTATTTAGCAGAAGAACCGAGAAAATATTTTCACAATTATCAGAAAGCATCGGAGCAAAAATTTCAGATAAAATAACTTAGATTAATTGCATATGAACGAGGAAAATAAATCCATAGCGATTACGATAAACGATATCATCATTGGTGTTGCTGCATCTTTGATTTTTCCTTTTGCCGCATGGCTTATTGACATAATTTCAAATGATCTCCCAATTACTCCTGAATCAATCGGCCAAATACATTCCAATAATATTGCTCATTGGTTTATTGATGCTATACCTGTGATCATTGGAGTCATTATTTATATGTACTACCTAAAACGAAAAAAAGAAAAAGATCTTTTTGAAGAAATTATAGAGCAAAGAGACATTGATATAGACCGGAATGCCACTTTTGCAAAAAAAATTGGTGAAGGCCAATATGACGCAGATTTTGAAGTGAAAGATGAAAATGATGTGCTGGGAAAATCGCTTCTGAGAATGCGGGATAATCTTTTGGAAAACAACCGCAAAGAAAGAGAAAGGAACTGGATAGCCGAGGGGAAAGACATCATTGCAGATATTTTAAGATTGCACAATAACACAGAGGAATTGGCTTATGATGTACTTGTTCGACTGATCAAATATGTTGATATTATACAAGGCGCCCTCTATCTTTATGATGAAGACGAAAACAAGCTTACAAATTTTGCCACTTACGCTTATAATCGAAAACGTTTTATTAATCAGGAATTCCAAATAGGAGAAGGGCTGATTGGCGAGTGTGCTTATGAGATGGATTATATCTACCGTACAGAAATCCCTGACGATTATGCTACCATAACTTCAGGAATTTTAGGAGATAAAAAACCAAAAAGCCTCTTAATCATTCCCCTGATTGCAGATGAAAAATTGCAAGGTGTCATTGAATTTGCAGACATAAAGGAAAATATACCTGAACTTACAATAAACTTTCTCCGGGAATTAGCCGAAATCATTGCCCGTACATTGTATAACCTGAAGATGAACCAGAAGACTGAAAAACTGCTTCAGGAATCGCAGCAAATGACTCAGGAACTTAAAGAAAACGAAGAAGAACTGAGGCAGAATGCTGAAGAAATGCGGGCTACACAGGACGAGCTGGAGAAATCCAATAAAAAGCTGGAAACTCAAATAAATGAAGTTGAAAATGCTCAGAAACGACTGAAAGCATTGTTGGAAAATGCTTCAGAAGTGATTTCAATCTACGATAAAGAACTGAAGTTAAAATATCAAAGCCCAAACGTTGAAAATATTCTTGGTTATACACAAGAAGAAATGATGCGTGGCAAAGATATGGAAAGGCTTACTGCAAAAGGCGAAGCCGCGCTGAAAGATATGTTTAAGCAATTGCAGGATGAGCCTAATAAATCGCAGACCATCCAATATACCTATATCAAGAAGGACGGAAAGAAAATCTTCCTTGAAACCACAGGAAGAAACCTTATTGATGACCCTGCAATTAATGGTATCATTTTAAATTCACGGGACGTTACGGAACGAAAAAGGGCCGAAAAAGAAGAGCGCATGAAAAGTAAGATGCAGTCTCTTTCCGAAAACAGTCCCGATTTAATTCTACGATTGAATACCAGAGGACAATTCTTTTATGCCAATCCGGTTTCCAAAGATTACGTAGGGTTAGACCCGAATGAAATATTAAATACCCGGATTTCAGATTTGGAGATGGAAGAAACATTGGTCAGTTTTTTTAATGACTCAATAGAAAAAATCAAGGAGAACAACGAAAAACAGAACACCGAGCTTACTATTCCAACAGCAACACTTGGGGATAGGATAATGAATTTTAAAGCAATTCCGGAATTTAATGAAAATGAATTAGAAACCATTCTTTTCGTCGGCCATGATATTACTGAAGCCAAGCGAATTGAAATGGAGATCCAAAAGAAAAACAAACAGATTACCGATAGCATTAATTACGCTCAACGAATCCAGACTTCAATATTGCCAGACACCACAATTGTACAGGAACATCTTCCCAAGTCCTTTATATTCTATGAACCAAGAGATGTAGTGAGTGGAGATTTTCCATGGTTTTTCAAAAAAGAAGATGTTATTTTTATTGCAGCAGTGGATTGTACGGGGCACGGTGTTCCCGGGGCATTACTCAGCTTTATTGGTTACTTCCAGCTAAATAACATTGTCGATCACAATAAAAATTATACTGCTGCGCAAGTTCTGGATAAACTGCATTTTGGTGTCAGAAACACGCTGAAACAAAACCGGTTCGATGCTGAAGCCAGAGACGGCATGGATATTGCTTTGTGCAGAATCGATAAAAAGAAAAAAGAACTTCAGTATGCAGGAGCTCACAGGCCCCTATACTTGCTAAGAGACGGTGAGCTTGAGCAATACAAAGGAAACAGGAAAGCTATTGGAGGCATACCGCACAGAAAGAAACCAGAGAAAGATTTTGTGAACCATGTTATTAAATACAAAGAAGGGGATAAAATTTTCTTCTTTACAGATGGGCTCCCGGATCAAATTGGTGGCGAAGAAAAAAGAAAATATACACCGAAACGAGTCAGGGAAAATATCGTAAATAATAAAGAATTAACAATGCAACAATTTTCCAGTTTCTTCTCGAGTGACTACAGAAATTGGAAGCAAAACAACAAACAAATCGATGATGTTTTGTTAATTGGAATAGAATTTTAATATATTTACTACGTTTAACTAAATTAATTTATATGTTATGGATAAACACAATGTGAAAGGCTTTCTGGAATTTGTATACGATTTCTATCGGTCCATGAAGGCTCACGAAATAACTTTGGTATACGAAGGGGAAATTACTCATCAAATAACCAAAGCATTCACTTCACTGACTGAATCCAACATGGCAAAAGAAGAGGAATCGAATACTGTTCAAAAGAAAGTTTTCCATGTAATGGTAGAGTGTTTACAAAATATTAGTAAACATGCAGATACATTTGGTTCTGATGATTACATTTTTGCAGGAAAAGGGATTTTCATGGTGAGTAAGGGAAAACAGGATTATCATGTTACCACCGGAAATGTAATTGAGAACAGAAAGATTGAGGAATTGACGAGTATGCTGGAGGAAATTAACAGCTTAGACAAGGAAGGATTAAAGCAATTGTACAAAACTCAAATGAGGGAAGGACGATTATCCGAAAAAGGCGGTGCCGGCTTAGGTTTTATTGACATTGCCAGGAAAACCGGAAATAAGTTGGAATATCATTTCCTTCCTATTGATGAAACAAGTTCATTTTTCCTTCTGTCATCATCAATTTCTAGAAACAATTAAACAAATTGAACTATGGAAGTAATAAAAATAAAAGGTACTGACGATACACCTAGTGTGATTTTAGATAAAGAGAATGAGATATTTGA
>Ga0207714_1000112_pt1 | contig 50150 bp, 35 predicted proteins | sample PonA232FremontCA_2_FD_187270 | JGI IMG/M metagenome (GOLD analysis project Ga0207714, IMG submission 187270) | Marine sediment microbial community from Fremont, CA, USA - Pond A23 Sediment 2 (SPAdes) | ecosystem: Environmental > Aquatic > Marine > Unclassified | place: USA: Fremont, California... | reverse complement strand
TAGTAGGGAGTAGGAAGAATAAGTAGGGAGTAAGGGAGTAGGTAGTAAGTAGAAGATTAGTAAGGAGAAGATTAGTAGGGAGGAGATTAGTAGGGAGTAAGGAGTAAATTAGTAGGGAGTAAATTAGTAGGTAGTAGGGAGTAGATTAGTAGGGAGTAAATGATTTATGGATCATGATTGGTAAAGAGGTTTTGAATTTTTTGAGTGATTTGAAGAAGAACAACCACAAGGAGTGGTTTCACCGGAATAAACCGGTTTACCAGCGGGTACGCCGGGAGTTTGAACAATATGTTGGCTTTTTGATCGCCGGTCTTGCTCAGTTTGACGATGCGGTGCAAAACCTGGAGGCCCGTGACTGCATCTTCCGCATCAACCGGGATATACGTTTTTCCAAAGACAAATCACCCTACAAGACCAATTTTGGCGCTTATATTGCACCCGGAGGAAGGAAAGGCGGTTATGCCGGCTATTACATTCATCTCGAACCCGGTGCCTCGTTTGTCGCCGGGGGCATTTATATGCCATCATCCCCGGCCCTGAAAGCCATCCGCAATGAGATCTACCACCACACCGATGAGTTTCTGGAGCTGCTGGACGATCCTGATTTTAAGAAGCATTTCGGGGGGCTGGACAACATCGAGAAGCTGAAAACGGCTCCACAGGGATTCCCCAAGGATTTTGAGCACATCGGCCTTTTGAACCACAAGCATTACACGGCCTCCAAGCCGCTGAGCGATGAAGACCTGGCCGGCGAGACCCTCATCGATGATGTGCTGGAAGCCTACGAAGCTTTGTATCCCCTGAACTACTTTCTCAACGAAGCCATTGACGCCACCCAACCCGGGTAACCCAATCCGATGCCTCTTAATAACACCCAAGACCTCCAGGGGCCATTATCAGAAGCACTCTCAATATCTATACTTCAAAAAATAGATATCCAACCTTATCCTTTTTCTTCCCATTATCATTAGCCTTCTCCATATCATTAGCCTTCTCCATATCATTAGCCTTCTCCATATCATTAGCCTTCTCCATATCATTAGCCTTCTCCATATCATTAGCCTTCCCCTTATCATTAGCCTTCTCCTTATCTTTCTCCTTTATATCTTTCTCATTAGCCTTAGTCTTAGTCTTAGCCTTAATCTTAACTTTAGCCTTCGCCTTCGCCTTCGCCTTAAATTTGGCCTTCGCCTTAATCTTAACCTTTAGCCTTCGCCTTCGCCTTAGCCTTAAATTTGGCCTTCGCCTTAATCTTAACCTTCCCCTTCAACCAACCACCTATTCATCCCTCAGCGAATGTGCCGGGTTCACGTTGGCAGCCCGGAAAGTCTGGTAACTGACGGTGAGCATGGCCAGCAGCAACGAGCCCACCCCGGCCAGCACGAACATGCCCCCTGTCAGGTCGATCCGGTAGGCAAAATTCTGCAGCCAGTCGTTCATAAAATAGTATGCCGCCGGCCAGGCGATCAGGTTGGCGATCAGTATCCACCGGGTGAACTGCCTGTTCAAAAGCAGCAGGATGTTGGAGACCGTTGAGCCCATCACCTTGCGCACGCCAATCTCTTTGGTTCGTTGCTCGGTGATGAACGAGGACAGACCAAACAGGCCCATCGATGCAATAAAGATGGCCACCACCGAGAAGATGCCCAGCAGCTTACCGGTGCGCATCTCGCTGCGGTGCAGCTCATCGAAATGGTTGTCCATGAAGAAATAGTCGAAAGGCTGGGCGGGGAGAAACTCCTTCCACAGGTTTTCCACCTTGCCCAGTGAGCTGTTGATGTTTTGGCTGTTTACCCGCACCGCCATGTAGGATGGCCGGTAGTTGCCGGGGTAGCGCATCACCACGTTGGGTATCTTCTCATGCATCGACTCGGTGTGGAAATCTTCCATCACACCCACGATCTTGAGTTTGACTTCGACTTCGCCGCCAGGACCGTAGCCCATCAGGTGTCTTCCCACCGGCTCGTCGTATCCCAGGGCCCTGACAGCCGATTCGTTGACCACCACGCTGGAGCTGTCTCCCGGATAGTCGCGCGAGAAGTACCTTCCCTTCTTGACGTCCATGCCCATGGCCTGGGGAAAATCGTAATCGGCCGTCATGGTGCGGAAATGAATCATCTCATCGGATCGGGCGCCTTCGCGCTGAAAGACGGCACCTCCAAAGCCTGTTCCGGGTACCTTGCTGGATGCTCCCACCGCCACTATTTCCGGGTTTCGCAGCAGCTCCTCTTTGAAGGCCTTCATCTGGCCGCCCAGGGCGTGGGGTCTTTTGATCACCAGGACATTTTCCTTGTTGAAGCCCAGCTTCTTGTTTTGCATGTAATCAAGCTGTTGGTAGACCACAAAGGTGGCGATGATGATGGCCACCGAGATGGCAAACTGGAAGACCACCAGTCCGCTGCGGAACCAGGCCCCCTTGCTGCCTCCGGTTATCCGGCCTTTCAGCACCGTGATGATGTGGAACGACGACAGCGATATGGATGAATAGCTGCCGGCTATCAGTCCGGTGATCAAAGCCAGCACCGCCAACACCGGGATGAACAGGGGTTCGGAGCCATAGGGCAGGCTCAGGGTTTTCTGGGTGATCTGGTTGAAGACGGGCATCAGCATATGCACCAGCACCAGGGCGAAGGCCAGGGCGATGAAGCTCAGGATCACTGATTCCGAGAGAAACTGGCCTACCAGCTGCCGACGGCGCGCCCCGGCAACCTTGCGCATGCCCACCTCACGGGCCCTGTTGGATGCCTTGGCCGTGGTAAGGTTCATGAAGTTGACGCAGGCAATGATCAAAATGAAAAGGGCCACCAGGGAGAAGATGATCACATAGCGCTTGTCGCCCACAGGCTCCATCTGCATGGTGGCCTCCGAGTCGAGGTAGATGCCGGTGAGGGGCTCCAAAAAGTAACCATACCGGTTCCCTGACGAGAGCCACTCTTCCATGCTGACGCCCAGGGCTTCTTTGATCTGCGGACCCATGTGTTGTTTGAGAAAACCGCCCAGCTTGGGTTCAATGCTCCCCTCGGTGAGCCCTTCCTGGAGCAGGAGGTAGGTGGCATAGCGGTCGCTCATCCACGATTCGCTCCTGCTGTGCGGATACGACGAGAGGGAAGCCAGGAAGTCGAAATGGAAATGGGAGTTGTGGGGCACGTCCTCCATGATGCCCGTGATCTTGTATTCCGTTTCATTGTCAAAAGTAACGGTCTTGTTCATGGGATCTTCGTCCCCAAAATACTTCTCCGCCATGCTTTGGGTGAAAACGATGGAGTGGGGCCGGGCCAGGGCTGTTTGCGGATTGCCGCGGAGGAGCTTCCAGGAGAAGATGTCAAAAACCGTGGAATCGGCATAGTAGATCCCGTCTTCGATGAAACTGCGGTCGCCGTGGCGTATCATCGTGTTGCCGACGGATTTGAAGCGCACACCATTTTGTACTTCCGGAAATTCTTCGATCATGGTCCGTGCCAAGGGAGCGGCACTGGTGTGGGTCTTCATCTGCCGTTCACCGATCTTGCCATCGATGCCGGCCCGGTAGATGCGTTTGGCTTTTTCGTGGTAGCGGTCATAGCTAAGCTCGTCTGCCACATACAGCATGATCATTATGCATCCTGCCATGCCTATGGCCAAACCGGCCACATTGATCAGGGTAAAAACGCGGTGGCGGGCAATGGTGCGAAGGGTAGTCAAAAGATAATTTCTGAGCATGGCGTAAGAGATTTTAGTATGTGAATAAGCAGAAACAGCTCATTCCGGTCTTTATAGAATGACCAGATCAAATATCAGAAGATGTTTGATAAGTAGGACGCCTGATTAACTGGTTTTGTTACAGGCAGGTTAGAAAATTGATGCTTTTTTCAGCCCGGGGGAACTGATCAGCGATGTTCTGGTGAGCACTCCTGCAGCCACCGCTATGATATGGTGGGTGAGGACCAGGTGGACCAGCAGGCAGTTGTTGATCAGCAGGAAGTTGTTGACCGGCAGGCAGTTGATGACCAGCAGGCAGTTGTTGATCAGCAGGAAGTTGTTGACCGGCAGGCAGTTGATGTCCAGCAGGCAGTTGTTGATCAGCAGGAAGTTGTTGACCGGCAGGCAGTTGATGACCAGCAGGCAGTTGTTGATCAGGCACTGGCACCCGCTTTGCTGAGGCGCTTGCGCTCGTGTTCATCCAGGATGATCTTCCGCAGGCGGATTGACTTCGGGGTGACCTCGATGTATTCATCCTTGTTGATGTATTCCATGGCTTCTTCCAGCGAGAATTTGGTAGCCGGGGTTAAAACCACTTTTTCATCCGATCCGGCAGCCCGGAAGTTCGTCAGTTTTTTGGTTTTGGTTACGTTGACCACCAGGTCATTCTCCCTTGAATTCTCGCCAATGACCTGACCGGCGTACACCCGCTCATTGGGTTCAACGAATAGACGGCCGCGGTCCTGCAGTTTGTCGATGGAGTAAGGCACAGCCGTTCCTGTTTCCATGGCGATGAGCGAGCCGTGCTGGTTTGGGTCCATATCGCCTTTCCAGGGCTCGTAGGCATGAAAGCGGTGGCTGATCACCGCTTCCCCGCCGGTGTAGGTCATGATCTGATTGGTCATCCCGATCATTCCCCGGGCCGGTATTTTGAATTCCATCGCCGTGCGGTCGCCCCGGTTTTCAATGTTGATGGTTTCGCCCTTGCGTTGAGAGACCAGCTCTATGACGGTACCGGCATAAGATTCGGGCACATGGATGGTAAGCAGCTCCATGGGTTCATGCTTGCGGCCTTTTTCCTCCTTCAATATGACCTGGGGCTGCCCGAGCTGGAACTCGTAGCCTTCGCGGCGCATGGTTTCCACCAGGATGGAAAGATGAAGCACACCCCGGCCGTATACGTTCAACTTTTCCGGCGATTCGGTCTCCTCAACCCGCAGGGCCAGGTTCTTTTCCGTTTCCAGGAAAAGTCTGTCCCTCAAATGCCGGGAGGTGACAAATTTGCCTTCCTGCCCGTAGAAAGGTGAATCATTGATGGTGAACAGCATGCTCATGGTGGGTTCATCAATGGTAATGGGGGGAAGGGCTTGCGGATTTTCTGGATCGGCAATGGTATCGCCGATCTCAAAGCGCTCGGGCAGCAGCACCGCCACGATCTCGCCGGCATCCAGGGGTTGGGTTACTTTTTCCTTACCCAGCCCTTCAAAAGTATAGATGTCCTTGATCTGGGAAGTGAACATCTGGCCGTTGCGGCGCACCACAGACACCTGCATACCCGGTCGCACCCTGCCGCGATGGACCCGGCCGATGGCAATGCGCCCCAGGTAAGGGGAATAGTCGAGCGAGCTGACCTGCAGCTGCAGACCGCCCGGGTTATCCTGGGGTGCAGGAATCTGCTCCAGGATGGTGTCCAGCAAATAGGAGACATCCGGGGCGGGCTGGCGATAATCGCCTGCCATCCATCCTTCCTTGGAAGAACCAAAGACGGTGGGGAAATCAAGCTGCTCTTCACTGGCATCCAGGGTATACATCAAATCGAACACCGCTTCCTGAACCGCTTCCGGGGTGCAGTTGGGTTTGTCAACCTTGTTGATCACCACGATAGGTTTGAGGCCTATCTCAAGGGCTTTTGCCAGAACAAAACGCGTCTGGGGCATGGGCCCTTCAAAAGCATCGACCAACAACAGAACCCCGTCGGCCATGTTCAGCACCCGCTCTACTTCACCCCCAAAATCCGAGTGGCCCGGGGTGTCAATGATGTTGATCTTGGTCTCCTTGTAGCGAACCGAGATGTTTTTCGATAAAATGGTGATGCCCCTTTCCCTTTCCAGGTCATTGGTGTCAAGCACCAGGTCCTGTACTTCCTGATTCTCGCGAAAAAGCTTGACCTGTTGAAGGATCCGGTCAACCATCGTGGTTTTGCCGTGATCCACATGGGCAATCAGGGCTATATTTCTGATGTTCTGCATGATACGATTGAATTCGGTGTTCGATAAAGATCTGCAAAGATAAGAACTATTTTGGATTGACAAGAGGGGGGATGAATAAATGATTGAATGCCTGCCCCGACGTAGGCGGGGATTGAATGGGGAAATGCTAAAATGCCTGCCCCGACGTAGGCGGGGATTGAATGATAGAATTGAAGCATATAAATAAATAAAGGAGGTGGGGGTGGCGCGAAATTTAGGGGATTTTGGGATTTTGGGAATTAGGGTGGATTAGAGGAGATGATTTACTGCAGGGATTTGTGGAGGGTATGGCCGCCGGTGCTTCCATCGGTATGGCTGAAGTTCTGGTCGCCGGAGCTTTCATCAGTATAACCCAGTGACTGGAGGTACCTCTTATAACGGCGATTGAACACGGGGACCATGATTTCCCGGTATCCCTGGTCTTTCCATTTCTGCCGGTAGTTGGCATATAGTGAGGCGATGCCTTTCAGGTCTTTGTATTTCAATGCCATATAATCCAGCTTGATCTCGACAATGTCCGGGGCCTTCACCTCATAAAGGCAAATGCCTACCGGTTGCAGATTGTGCATGGTGAAGATGGCCTGGCAATTTTCCAGGTTGATGGATCGCCAGTGGGGATAATATTTCTCGATGTCTTTGTGGTAATGGTTGAAAAAAGCCTTTACAAATTCAGAATGGTTGGCAGGGATTTCCAAAAGGCTGAAAAATCCCCGGTGAGACATCAGGCGCACCAGGTGATAAACATCCACCAGGGCAATGAGGGCGTTTACGATGCATACCGGGTAGGCCTGGGTAAGATAGCCATATACCGAGAACGTAGTGGCCCCCATCAGGTTGAGCACCCTCAACCGGAAAGTGTTGCTGACCGTCAGCGAGATCAGCCAAAGCAGGGAGCCTGTATATCCGATGTATTCTGCTATCATAGCGTCCCGTCCATGAAAAACCCGCGCGAAATTAATAAATCTTACCCCTGTGGCAAATACCCCTGACATGAAATGGCCCCACCTCTTCATAATTTTTGATGACCCCGCTTAGCGGGGTAAGATTGAACACTTGCCATGGAACCTTCCGGGAAAAAGGGAAGGCGGATGTTTGATGGATGGAGATTGTATTGGATTTTTCATGTGATTTTTTTTATTTTATTTATTCTTGTGGAAGTTTTCCCGGATGAAGTTTTTTCCGGTTGAAGTTTTCCGGAGGAAGTTTTATCCGGTGAAAGTTTTTCCCGGTTGAAGTTTTCCGGTTGAAGTTTTTCCCGGTTGAAGTTTTCCGGAGGAAGTTTTATCCGGTGAAAGTTTTTCCCGGTTGAAGTTTTCCGGAGGAAGTTTTATCCGTTGAAAGTTTACCGGATGAAGTTTACCGGATGAAGTTTTATCCGTTGAAAGTTTTCCCGGTTGAAGTTTTCCGGATGAAGTTTTTCCCGGAGGAAGTTTTGCCCGACGAGTCGGGTCAGGATCCGCGAGGGTTTAAAGAATTTGAATTATAATGGGCCGGCCCCGGGTTTTCAGGGGCGGCAAAAAAATACCATCAGCCATGAGCAAGAAGAACAAGAAGAAGAACAAAAAGAAGCAGGGGAGTGGAGGAATGGTTTACTCGACCGATCCCAATTTTGACCCTTCATCTGAAGAAGCCGGGCAGGAGGAGACCCTCCCGCCGCAGCAGCAGGATTTGAGGGTCAGCCTGGACCGCCGTCAGCGGAAGGGCAAGGAAGTGACCCTGGTCACCGGATTTGTTGGCAACAGCGAAGATTTGAAGGATCTGGGCAAGGAGCTCAAGACCAAACTGGGCGTTGGAGGTTCGGTGAAACATGGTGAACTGTTGATTCAGGGCGATTTTCGCGATGATGTGCTGCAATTGCTTTCCGAGAGGGGCTATAAGGTGAAGAAGGCCGGAGGCTGAGTTTTCAATCACCAAACAAAATAGGTCGCTCCCGGAATGAATGGGCTTTAAAGGATTAGAGGGACCTGGTGAAAATCCTTGCCGTTCAGGTGTTCAACAAACTGAATACATGGCGTTTGACCCGGTCCTCAAGCACACCGGGAAGAATTTTTTGGCAGAGAATGTTCATCAAGGCAGGGAATCTCAGAAAATTGTTCTACTTTTGCGGCTCATTAATTTAGAGTCCTACCAACAGTGAAGAATTTATTCAGACAAGCCGGACTGGATGAACCAATTGTTCATGCCCTCGGCGAGATGGGATTTGAAACGCCCACCCCTATACAGGAAAAAGTCATCCCCCATATACTGCAATCGAGTGAAGATCTGATCGGCCTGGCCCAGACGGGAACCGGCAAGACAGCGGCTTTTGGTCTGCCGGTAATCCAGCAATGCGATTTGGACAGCCCGCAGACCCAAATCCTCATTTTGAGTCCCACCCGTGAGCTTTGCCTGCAGATCACCCGTGAGTTGAAGCATTATTCACGGTATCTGGGGACCCTGGGGGTAGTGCCCGTATATGGCGGGGCCAGTGCCCAGGAGCAGATCCGGGCTTTGAAGTCGAATGCGCAGGTGGTGGTTGGCACGCCGGGGCGGGTGCTTGATCTTTTGAACCGGGGGAAGCTCAGGATTGGCAACATCTCCCGCCTTATACTGGATGAAGCCGATGAGATGCTTTCCATGGGTTTTAAGGATGAGTTGGATGCCATCCTTGAAAAGGCCGGTTCCGACCGGCAGGTGTTGCTTTTCTCTGCCACCATGCCAAAAGCCATTGGGCAGATTGCGCGCCGTTACATGAATGCCCCGGTGGAAATTTCGGTTGGGCGGAAAAACAGTGGCGCTGAAAACATTCAACACATCTGTCATTTGGTTCGTCCCCGTTACCGCTACCAGGCCCTTCGCCGGGTGATCGATGCCCACCCGGGCCTCTCGGGCATCATCTTTTGCCGCACCCGCCGCGAGACCAGGGAGGTGTCAGAACAACTGATGCAGGATGGCTATAGCGCCGATGCCCTGCATGGGGATCTTTCCCAAAGCCAACGCGACATCATCATGCATAAGTTTCGCCTGGGCCACCTCAAAATGCTTGTAGCCACAGATGTAGCCGCCAGGGGCATCGATGTGAACGATTTGAGCCACATCATCAATTACAACCTTCCGGATGATCCCGAGGTGTATATCCATCGCACGGGACGAACCGGGCGGATCGGAAAAAAAGGCATCGCCGTTTCACTGGCTCATCCCGCAGACACCGGCAAAATAAAAGCCATTGAGAAACTGGCCGGCAAAACCATGGAGATGCAAAAATTGCCAGATGCCCGCCAAATCGTGGAAAACCAAATATTAAACTATACCGAACAGTTTGCCCGGGCCGGGGAAAATCAGCAGGGCCAGCCCAACCTGCAGCGTTTTCTTCCCCAGGTGATGGAAAAGCTCCAGGATATGGATCGGGAAGCCATCATCCAGCGGTTGATTTCCCTGGAGTTTAATCGCCTGTTGAGCGACTATGAGGATGCCCCCGACCTGAATGCTGACGCTCACCAAAATGCCGGTAAGCGCAAGAACGGGAAGGACCCCTCGGGCAATAAAAATGCTTCCCCGGGGAAATCTCAAAGCAAGACCCAGCGCAAGAACCGCTCCCGCCGCAAGGAAGCCAGAGAAGGAATGCAGTTTGCCCGCCTGTTCATCAACAAAGGCAAAAAACAACAGCTGGATAAACGGGGCCTTATGACCATGATCGGCCATAAGGTGAACAACCATTCCATCGAGATCGGTCACATCGACCTCCAGAACAATTTCACCTTCTTTGATATTGATGCCCGCTATGAAAACCAGATATTGAAGGCATTCAAAAATGCCCGCTTTAACGGGACCCCCCTGAAAATTGACCGGGCGAAACACCAACCCCATGCTACATAGCACGATTTTTTGATTTCCTTGTGGTTTTTCATTGATTTTTAGTCAAATGGAAAGAAAATTGGGTCAATTGTAGTTATTTTGCTGTGGGGTTGCTATTTTTGCCGGATATGGACTCAATTGAACGCATCACACAAGAAGCCAGCACCTATTTCAGCCAGGCCCATGCCAGCCACCGCTGGGACCATACCCTTCGGGTTTACCGTTTAAGTCACCAGATTGGGGAAAAAGAAGGGGCAAATCTGGAGATTCTTCTTCCTGCTGCCTTGTTGCATGATATAGCGAGGGCACGGGAGGATGCCTCGAAAGGCGGGCTTTGTCATGCCCGGGAAGGGGCCCGCATGGCTGGTGAAATGCTTCGCGGGCTGCAATGGCAGGAACGAAGCGTAGAGGCTGTGGTCCATTGCATTGCCGCCCACCGGTTTCGCAATGAGGTGACCCCCCAGACCCTGGAGGCCAGGGTTTTGTTTGATGCCGATAAGCTGGATTCGATCGGGGCAGTGGGCATCGGGCGCGCCTTCCTTTTTGCCGGTGAAACGGGCGCCCGCCTTCACAACAAAGACATCAACCCCGAAGATGCCGCGGCTTACGGCCTGGAAGATACAGCCTACCGCGAATACCTGGTCAAACTAAGCCGCGTGAAAGACCGAATGATGACCCCTACGGGCAAAGACATGGCCCTGGAGCGCCATCAGTTCATGGAGAAGTTTTTCGAGCGCCTCAACCACGAATACGATGGTTGGGTTTGATTCTTGCGCCTTTAAATCGGTTATGCTGAATGAAACCCTCATGCACCGACTAGCACAAAAGGTAATGAATAAAACATGAGGGTTCCATGGCGGCGATCTACATAGCAGCGGCCCACCTGGCAACGACCCACCTGGCAGCGATCTACCTGACATCGAACTACATAGCAGCAACCCACATAGCAGCAACCCACCTGGCAGAGACCCACATAACAGCGATCTACATAGCAGCGGCCCACCTGGCAACGACCCACCTGGCAGCGACCGGCAGTGCTGAGGCATATATAGCAGCGACATACATTACCTGATGCTGGTTGAAAATTTTTGATTTTATTCTAATGGGTGGTTGATCATAATAATTATATATTGACGATCAATCAACAATTAAACAATGTTGCTCTTTTACTGGGATTGATTTGACAGAACAGCTTGGTCAAAATCAACCAACATTTAGAGTTTAACGCTCGACCCCTACACAGGCAAAGAAGCTACACAGTCTTCGTCAAAATCAACCAACATTTAGAGTTTAACCCAATTTTTTACAAATTAAAATATTGAATATTAGGCATTAGTGTATTTTTGCATCATTTAACTAAAATTATAGTTGCATAACTAAAAATTTAGTTGTATAATTGTATGTAGAGTGAATGAAAAAATGCCTGCCATTCATTGAGCTGGTAGGTGGGATGGTGGAATTGAACCACAATTAAAACCAACGATATATGAAGAACAAAGATATAAAGTCGCTTACCCGGTCGGAGGAACAGGTTATGCAGATATTGTGGGACCTGGGCAAGGGGTTTGTCCGGGATATCCGCGAGCAGATGAGCGCCCCCCGTCCGGCATACAACACAGTGTCCACCATTGTGCGGATCCTGGAAAAGAAAGGCTTTGTGTCGCACCAGGCCTATGGCAATGCCCATCAGTACTTTCCGCTGGTTACCAAAGCTGAATATTCAAAAAACCGCATCAAATCGCTTTTAAAAAATTATTTCAAAAACTCCTACAGCGAGCTGGTTTCCTTCTTTGCCCGGGAGCAGAACATGTCGGTTCAGGAGATGGAGGAGATCATGGAGATCATGGACCAGCAGATCAAAAGCCAACAGAACCAGGGCAGCAGCGGAGAACAGAAATCTGAATAGGCAGCACCCCATTTTGGCAACGACATACAGAAAATCAAATCATTATGACAAATATTGTAAATTATCTTTTGGAATCGGCAGCAGCCCTGGCGTTATTTTATCTTGTGCACCGTTTGTTCATCGCAAACCGGACGCCCTTCGCCTGGCAAAGGCTGTTTTTATTGGGCGGCATATTTTTCTCAGCCCTGCTGCCCCTGTTTCACATCTCCCTGAGCCCGGAATCGCCCCTGGCAGCTTTTCCTCATTTGTTGCTGGATCCTGTGGTGGTTTCCGCCGGATCAAACGTCGAATCGGCTACCGGGGCTTTCTCCGGATACAGCCCTGCAGATGCCGGGATAATCCCTTCTATGTTGTATTACACCTATTGGGCGGGTGTTTTAGCCGTAACAGCATTGCTTTTTCACCGCATCTTCAACATCATTCAAATGCGAAGGGTTGGCCGCACACACCATCATGGCCAATACCAGCTGATAGCCCTGGACAGGGATACGCCTACCTTTTCCTTTTTCAATCAGATCTTCATAAGAAAAGAGGAAATGAAGGACCCTCAGACCCGTTATTACATCCTTTCGCATGAGCTGGTGCATGTCAGGCGGCTCCATTCTCTGGACAACCTTTTCGCCGAGATGGTGTCTGCCGTCCAGTGGTTCAACCCTTTTATCTGGCTTCTGCGCAGGGAGCTGAAGCAGGTACACGAGTATGAAGCCGACCGGGCTGCCCTGGACCGGGCCGGCAATGTCCATCAATACACTTCCCTGCTTTTCCGCCAGACATTCGGCATACCCCATATATCACCCGTCAACCATTTCCATTCTTCCATTAAAAAACGATTGCTTATGTTACGAAAATCGAAATCCATTACCGATCCAACCAGGGCCCTGATTTTTATCCCTCTGGTGGTTGCTCTGATCCTTGTCTTCGCCTGTTCGGAAAAAACGAACAAGAACGAACAGCCACAGAAGCAGGAAACCGTCACCAGCAAAGAAGCCGGGGCAGTATCCCAGCAGAAAGACCAAAAAAGCAAAGGCCAGATCGATACCGATGATGTGTTCATTGCTGTTGAAGAGATGCCTGAATTCCAGGGAGAGGGAGTGGCTGGCTTCAGGAGATACATACAACAGCAGGTTACCTACCCTGAGGAAGCTGCGGAAAAGGGCCTGGAGGGAAATTCTTTCATCAAATTCATTGTGAACACCGAAGGTGTGGTGGAAAATATTGAAGTCGCCCGAAGTTCGCACGAGATGCTGGATCAGGCTGCGATTGAGGCAATAGAAGGCGCTCCAAAGTGGAAGCCAGGCAAGCAGGATGGCCATAAAGTGAAGGTCCGGTTTACCATGCCCGTTGCCTTCAGGCTGTCTGATAAGCAGAATAGATAATTCTGTGACCAGCCGGAAGCCTGAATCCTTTCAGGATCTTATTGATTCCCCTGTTGGCGCTGCCATCAGGGGCTTGTTTTTTGCTTTTAACGGGGGGTGGCGGATGTTTTTTTATTTGGCGTTTGGGAGTATGTTTGAATATTGGCACGATGCTTTATATTTGTCATTGGAATCTGTAGTGGGTTTGTTTCCCGATGAATTCATGCCAGCTTACGGGGTATGTTGGTTTCCGCCCGTATTCCGGGCCTCCGAGACAGCCCCGGAGATGCCCTGTTTTTTTCAGTGTCCCACTGAGACAGCCCGGGAGGTGTGGCGGTTTTCCTCAGCGACCGGTAAACGTCAGTAATGTAGATATCTATCAAAGAAGGAACAGGTCTATGCAATACACCACGCGCCAGCAAGATGATGACAACCGAGAGTTGATATCCACCCGGACAGGAGCTTCATACCCTTTTGCCCGACTGGAGGAATATTCAGAGGATGGAGGTTCTCTGGAGGTATGGCATCCTGATCAGGATAAAGTCCGCATCCGCAGTGGCTCCAGGATTTTCGAGCGTTTTTCCGGTTTTTTGCCTTTTGAGGCCCCTGATCCGGCGTTATCACTGGGTGAAGGCCATACACCGCTTTTATCGGGTGGTTCCTTATTGAATGATTACACCGGCAGCCGCGGGCTGCTGCTCAAGAATGAGACCCAGAATCCCACGTGGAGTTTCAAGGACCGGGGCACCCTGGCCAGCATTTGGATGAGCCGGGAGATGAACGAACAGATGGTAGCCACCATTTCCACCGGGAATATGGGCCATTCGGTGGCCGCTTATGCCGGGCGGGCCAACATGCGGGCCCTGATCTTCGTGCCGGGATTTACCCCGCGCGAGAAGATCATGCCCATCGCCCTGCATGGAGGGGATATCATCCGGGTTGAAGCCCCGGACTATGCCGCCATGAAAAAACAAATCCTGGAGATGGCCGGCCGCCTCGGTTTACGGATCGTCTCGGGCAACGGCCCCCTGCGCATCGAAGGATATAAGCTCACTGCCTTTGAACTCTATGAACAGATGCAGGGCAACATCCCCGATTACATCGCTGTGCCTGTCTCTGCCTGCGGCCATATACGCGGCATTTTTAAAGGTTTCCGCGAATTGCACCAGGCCGGCTACATTGATCGCCTCCCCACAATGGTGGTGGTCCAGGCTGCCAACAATGCCCCCCTGGCAAAACCCCTTGAAAACGGCAAATACCAGGTGGAGCCTTTTACCCATGTCGATACCCTGGCCGAAGCCATTACCACCGGCAATCCAATGGGGGGGGCGGAAATCATGGAGAAAGCCGCCCGATACGGGTGGCTGGGCGCAACCGTTTCCGAAGAACAAATACTGGAGGCCCAGAACATGCTCGCCCGTGCCGGTTTTTTCGTTGAACCGGCCTCGGCCACCAGCCTCTATGCCGTTAAAAAACTCATCGGAGCCGGACAAATCAACCCCGATGCCCGCGTTGTGGCAATGCTGACCGGCAGCGGCCTGAAGGATTTTGATGTTTTCCGCCATCATTCCATCCAGGTCAGCGATTACCCGCTGGAACAGCTCGAAAAAAGCTTGTGGCAAAATCATTTGCAAAAGCAATAAGACCGGACTATTTTCGCAGCATTGATCCGTTTGGATGCCCGGATCAGGTGATTGAAATAAACCATAGGAAAAAATACATCACTGAAGTTTTACCAGGTTAAATCCCCATTTCATGCATAGATCTAAACTTTTCAGGATATTGCTTTTTCTGGTGGCAGGGATCCTGATTTTTATTTATATCTATAAAGATTTAAAGTTCAGCAAAATACAGAATGCTGTCAGCACCCTGCATTATGAATGGATTGTGCTGTCGGGGGTTTTTGGATTGCTGAGTCATTTTATAAGGGCTTTGAGGTGGAATTTGCTCATCGAGCCGCTTTCCCACCGGCCCCGGGTTTACAACACCTACCTGTCGGTTTTGGTGTTGTACCTGTTTAATATTTTGATTCCCAGAGGCGGAGAAGTGGCCCGTTGTTCTGTGATCACCCGCTACGAAAAAATACCTTTCACCAAGCTGCTGGGCACGGTCGTTTCGGAACGCCTGGCTGATCTGGTTACATTTTTGCTGATCGTAGGCGTGCTCCTGGCCTGGGACATGTCCTATTTTCGCCGTCTGATCAACAACAACCAGCATCTTTCCTGGGATATTGGAGCCGTTGGAACTGGCGGGCTGATTGCCGTCGGCATCATGGCCATTGTGATTGTGGCCCTGGTGGTGATATTTAAACGCTCATCCTCCGGCAGCAAGTTTCGCAGCGTGGTGTTCAAACTGCTCGGGCAATTCCGCGAAGGCGTGCAGACCATCCGTGGAAGCCGCAACAAATGGCTGTTCATCTTATATACCTTTCTGATCATCTTCCTCTGGCTGATGATGCTTTATGTGGTCTTTTTTGCCTATGAGCCCACCAGCCACCTTACTTTCAGCACCGCAGTGATTACTTTTGCCATCAGTTCATTTGCTTTCCTTTTGCCCATACAGGCAGGTCTGGGCGCCTGGCACTTTATCGTGATCCAGTGCCTGTTCCTGTTTGGTGTCGACATGGACCATGGAGCCGTTTTTGCCCTGGTGGCCCATACCTTTACCAACCTGGTTTTCCTGGCTGCCGGTACACTGGCGTTTATGCTTTTGCCGGTGGTCAACCAGCGCCGCGTTAAGAAATTGAGCTTTAAGGAGATGGCCGCCCGGGAAGAGGAGACCCCCCAAACCCCCTGGCCCGCCGAAGAAAGTGATCATTCGAACAAAACGATTGACTGAGATGATTTACCCATGCATTGGGGTAAACGATTGGCCCTGCAGTTCAAAATCAACCATCTATTGGAGTTTGTACAATATTATTTCCGGTGAAGCAGTTGCAAAGGGGAGCGGTTTATGATTTATATGACTTGAATGCATATTTTAAACGGTTATCCCGGTGAAGATTTTGTAAATGAGGAGAATAATATGCTATGTGTCTGTTAATGAAAATTTTGAATTGAAATTATTCGGTGAAGCAGTTGCAAAGGGGAGCGGAATCTGTTAAAATGGTTTTCCTGGTGAAGAAGTTGCAAAGGGGAACAGGTTTTCTTCAAATGACTTGTGTTTTTTTCGGGATTGCCATACATTTAAATATGGCCCAAACCCTATAGCAGATCTCAGACTTACTGACATTCAATCATTATAATCAGAAGGCCATCTTGATGAAAAGTGAAAATTTTGCCTAAGGGCTTTTCTGTCAGGACATTTAGAAGTTGGACTAAATTATGGCCGATATTTTTTTAGCTTAAAGCGATGTATACAGAGGAATCTAATCGCAGCACCGGGGCAAAAATATTTTTAAGGTTTCCCAGCTTGAAGCCATTGGTGGTGATGGTGTTTATGATTTGTTCCCTCGGCGCTGGGGCGCAGGTTTTTTCGGTATATGACATCAATACCGGCGATTATCCTATTGTTGAGGCCCGTTTTTTGTATTTGGATTCTTCCGGCCGCCAGGTGTTGGATATGGAGCCCGGTGATTTGCAGATCACTGAGAAGGGGAGGTCGGCCCGTGTTTTGGATATTGCCCCGCCCGGGCGCCAATCCGGCCGGAAACTCTCCGTGGTATTGGCTTTTGATGTCTCCAGTTCGATGGAACAACAGCGCCTGGGTATGGCCCGTTCGGCAGCCCTCAAATTTCTCCGCCTTTTGCCGCTTGAAACTTCCGAGTGTGCTGTCTCCAGCTTTGACCAGTTGAATTACCTGAATTGTGATTTCACCCATAACCCTGAGCGCCTGCGGCAATCGATCCGCTCTCTGCGGGCACGCGGGGGCACCAATTACAATTCCGGTTTTATTACCCCCTATTCGGGTGCTTTGAAAATAGCCCAACAAGGCCGGTTCAAAAGGGTCGTGATTTTTCTCACCGATGGCCTGGGCCGGGGTGACCGCAAGAAGATCATCCGCCAGGCCAACCGCCACAACATTACGGTTTACCCGGTCACCGTCAATATGGCCACCCCGCAGATATTGAAAGACATTGCCCGGCAAACGGGCGGGCGTTATTTTGGGAAGGTCAACAGGGTGAGCCGGGCAAAGGCCATCTATGATGAGATTTTTGTTCATGCCAGCTCCCTGGAGGCCGGCACCCTCACCTGGAAGAGTCCCAACGCCTGTTCGCGGAAGATTCCCACGGTCTTTCAGTTGCTGGGCCAACGGTACAGAACCCGTTATCGCCTTACCCCTGACCAGCAGGTTAGGTTGGAGGTGGATCCGCGTTATGTAAGATTAAGATCAACGGCTTCGCTTGATGCCGCTCCGACCCGCGATGCAGGCCCCTCTCAGGAGGCTGCTTCATCCGGGAAAACCTTTGCCAATGAGGATACTTCAGCTGGTCATGCCATTTCTAATAGGGATACTTCCTCCGGGAAAACCTTTTCTCCCGGAAATGCTTCGCCTGGTCCAACCTTAACACCCGTAGATAGTTCTCCTGGTCAAACCATTTCCAAGGGGGCTGCTTCATCCGGGAAAATCCTTTCTAAAGGTTTCCTGCGGTTCAACCGGAAAAACAGCCGAAGCGTGATGCTGCGGGCTGTTCATGGGGGGTTCACCATTGAAGGTTTACACACCGGTCAAAAAACCGGTTTTACCATCCGGCCCGGCCGGAACCTGCCTTTTTACCTTGAGCAGGGTGCACAGATGCGGGTAAATATTGCCCCTGATTCGGGCCGTGGTGGGAGTAGCTACGGCCGGGTAGCCATAAAGAACGACCGGTGTCCGGATGCCTATTTTTATGTGAAGGGGCCAGGCCGGGATGATGGGCGGCCCCTGAAGCTGGTCACCCCCAATGGCGGGGAGGTCTTCACCCCGGGGATGCAGGCACCCATAGCCTGGGAAGGGCTGGCCGGGGAGGACAGCGTAAGGTTTTATCATTCGGGCGATGGTGGTGATCACTGGCAATTGATCGGCAGCAGTGATGGGTTAAAGACAAGTTGGGAAGTGCCGGCCGATACCGGCGACGAGAATTTGATCCGCCTTGAGCAGGGTGAGGCCGCAAGAGGTCAACTTACGGTGGATTCGCTGATGAGTCCGGCAGGCAGGGATTATAAAGCGCATAATGCCCGATTTGTAGGTTCGGGACAGTATATGGTGACCATGGAAGATGATCACCGGCTGAAGTTTTGGGAGGGGGGAAGTGGTGCTTTTATCCGTTCACTGCCGTTGCACCGGGACTGGATTTATAACATAAGCCAGAGTCCGGGCGGGGGTCGCATCGTTACCGCCAGCGATGACGGTCAGGCCAAAATTGTGCGGCTGAAAACGGGCAAGGTGGAGGAGACTTTATACATCAACAGCTGGGGTTTGAACCAGGCCGTTTTTCATCCCTCGGGCCGAAAGATCCTGACAGCAGGCGATGATGGAGCTGTCCGGGTATGGGATGCCGCCACGGGCAAACACCTCTATGGGATGTTGGCCCATCAGGGATGGGTGATGGATGTGGCGGTCAGTCCCGATGGCCGGCGCATTGTCACCTGCGGGGATGACCGCCAGATCAGGATATGGCAGATGGGCAGCGGGCGTCATCTGAAGACCTTGTCTGCCCACCGCAACTGGGTTTACGATGTGGAATACAGTCCCGATGGCCAGCGCATCCTGAGCGCTTCCAAGGATTCAACTTTTCGCCTGTGGGATGGTTCCAGCGGGAAGTTGTTGGTGACCAACCGCCGGCACAGCGGGAAGGTATATCAGGCCACCTTCAGTAAGTCGGGCAAGCGGATTTTGACGGCCAGCCGCGATGGTACGGCCCGGGTCTGGGACAGCAGCGGGAACAAACAGCTGGCTGTCATCGAGGCCCCGGGCGAGAGTTGGTTCCACCGGGCCCATTTTGCCCCCGACGGCCAGCGCATCATTACGGCCAACAGCCGGCGGAGAGTTAACGTTTGGCTGAGCGATGCCTCAAAGCCCTTTCGCAGTGATGTTTCCGACGGGCCTTTCCGCATCATTGCACCCCGGCCCAAGCTCAAAAAGGCCTCAATGGGCCGCAGCCCGGTCGGCCACCCTGTGGATGCCCTTATTGACGGGTTCTTTACCAATCCTTCTGAACATCCCATTCAGGTTCAGTCGGTGGAGGTCACCGGCCATGACCGGCAGGATTTTCAACTTGTCTCGGGTTTTCAGCCTTTTCAGTTGCCACCCGGGGAATCGCGGGATCTGGAGGTCAGCTTCAAACCCTCATCCATTGGCCAGCGGAAGGCCCGGATCCGGGTCATTACGACCACCGATACCCTTTATGCCCGGGCAACCGGCCGGGGCATAATACGGGATTATGAGCTGCCCCATCAGCGGATGCACCTGGGCAAACTGAAGTTGGGCAAAAGCAATGATTCGGCCTTTGCCGTGATTAAAAATACCGGCCAAACATCCCTTTCCCTGAAGGATATACACATTGACGGGCCCGGTAGGCAGGCTTTTGCATTGAAAGAAGGTGGCGATGATCAGAAGGTTTATCCCCATGGAAACCACCAGGTGCGGGTTGTTTATCAGGCAAAACAGCGGGGCCGCTCCAGTGCCCGCCTGTATTTTAAGACCGGTCAAACCATCCATTCCATTGACCTGATGGGCGAGGCAGTGGCACCGGTGCGTATGGTCCTGCGCGGTCAAATCTTTGACCGGCAAACCCGCCAACCCCTGAAAGCCCAGGTAACCTGCGCGGACCTGAAATCCAACCGGACCCTGCGGAAGGCCCGTTCATCCCCCACCGGTCGTTTTGTGATCAAACTCAATACCGGCCGACGTTACCGGGTGGCCGCCCATAAAGAAGGTTACCTGCCCGCCGGCATCAGCCTCGATCTTACTGAACCTACCCTGAGCGATACCCTTACCCGCCGGATTTATCTCTCGGACGTTGAGGTGGGTTCCTCGGTAACACTCAACAACATCTTCTTTGAGTACAACAAAGCCACCCTTACCCCCGCTTCCAGGGGCGAAATAAAACAGCTCGCCGGGTTCCTCCGCCGCCATGATTCACTCTATGTTGAAATCGCAGGCCATACCGACAGCATCGGCACCCGGAAAGGCAACCTGCAACTGTCCCGGGCCCGCGCCAGGGCCGTCTGCGATTACCTGACCAACCTGGGCATTGCCGATCAACGCCTTATCCCCAAAGGATACGGTGAAGAAAAGCCGGTGGCCGATAATTCTACCCCCAAAGGCCGCCGGAAAAACCGCCGGGTCGTCTTTACCATCATCCGCCAACCGGAGCATTGACGTTTGCTTTTACTCCGTTCAGCGGGGCAGGCATTCAATCATTGTTCCCTGCCCATTCCCACATTTCCTTATTCACTTATTCACTCATTCACTCATTCACTTATTTAATCATTTACTCATTCACTTATTCACTCATTCACTTATTCACTCATTTAAACATTCACGCATTCTCTCATTTAATCATTGCTCATCCAATCACCGCCTACGTCGGGGCAGGCATTTACTATTGTTCCCTGCTCATTGGCGTAAAAAATGTTTAATTTTAATCTTTGAGTGATTAAACAAAAGCGGACTTTTGCTGTAATACCTAAGGTTTTCATATGAACCGGTGGCTGAAGCGGCACCATTCTTTTTACAGGTAAGGCGGTGGCCGGCCAGGTGTAAACAGCACCACTCAGAAGAAAGCAGAATAACCGGACCTTTTTCAGGATCCGGCGAAATGTAGAGTTTAACCCCAATCACCGGAATGCATATGGTTTGGCCACAATGCATATGGTTTAACCCCAATCACTGGAATGCATATGGTTTAGCCACAATGCATATGGTTTAACGCCAATCACCGGAATGCATAGGGCTTAATGACAATCACAGGAAAATATATCGTTTGACCACAATTTTAAATGTCAAAACAGCGACCAACGATGGAACATACCGTAAAGATTTTACAGATCAACCAAATCACCCATGATGTCAAGGAGTTTATAACCGACAAGCCACAGGGCTATACCTTTGAGCCGGGCCAGGCCACGGTGGTGGCGATCAACAAAGAGGGTTACGAGGGCCAGAAGCGGCCGTTCACGTTCACCTCGTTGAATGATGATGAGAACCTGGGTTTTACCATCAAGATCTATTCGGATGCACATGGGGTTACCGATGCGATGGATGATTTGAGGGAAGGCGATGAGTTGATCATCAACAATCCATGGGGGGCCATCCGCTATAAGGGGCCCGGTTACTTCATTGCGGGAGGCGCCGGTATCACCCCGTTCATTGCCATTTTGCGGCAGCTTAAAAAGGACAACCAGGTGGACGGTAACATGCTGTTCTTCTCGAATAAGACCACCCGTGATGTCATCCTGGAAGATGAGCTTCGCGACATCCTCGGGGATAATGCCCTTTTCACCCTGACCCGCGAAGACAAGCCCGGCTATCTGAACGGGCGCATCGATGAGGCGTTTCTCCGCAAACACGTCAGGGATTTCAGCAAACCTTTTTATGTATGCGGCACCCCCGAGATGACCCGGGAGATCAACCAGGTGCTTGAGAAAATGGGCGCCCCATCGGATTCAATCATCTTTGAAGGAAAATAGGCCAACGGCCTTCGCCCTTAAAATGATGCCCCTTCATTGACCCTTAATCGTGTGGACCGATGCCCGCCTTCGGGCTACATTGGTTGACATTGGGATGGGGCTGAGGGCGTTTTCAATAATCGATGGTATTGGAGTTAATCAGGGTATGGCCGATCAGCCGGTCATACCCTTTTTGATGGTCGCGGTAGTAGATGTAAATCAGGTAATCGTTCTCGGTTTGAGGATGGTTCCCCGAGATGCGGTAAGGTTCAAGGGCATTGCCCTTGCGAAACACGTATTTGTAATCATAATAGCCCTGTTTCAGCAGCAGGCGCTTTTGGTAGGCCTTGTCATCCTGGTTGTAACGCATTTTATTGTTTGGCGTATATTGCCAGTTGTTGAAATTCCCTGCGACATAGTAATTTCCTTCCGGAGAAAAAGAGACGCCTTTCAGGGTGAAGTAGACGTAAACATAATCGGCCTGGGTGTGGGGATTGTCAACATTCTCCTTGTCGATTTTAAACCGCCCGTTGACGTCCTTATCCCTTTGATAGGATTTGAAGGTTCGGTCCTGGTCTTTGTTGAGTTGAAAGTGGAAGTTGTTGCGGGCAAACCGGATGTTTTTGATGTGTTCACCTGGATATTCGGTGTTTTTGGAGTTGAAATGGTGAAATTCATTGCCGCCCTTGAAGGCCATTTTCCGGTTCATCTGGTAAGAAATGATGTTGCCGTTAATCGATGAAGGGCTAAGGCTGGTCAGCAACCTTTGGCGGTGGTAATTTTTAACCAGTGCGATTTTGATGTTGCTGTAAGGGTTGCGGATATTGTTGCCGCTGGTGTTGACCTTGAGGTTGATTTCCTGGTTGGGCTTTTTCCGGGTCAATTGGTTGATGCGGTTGATCTCGGCCTGTATCCGGGCCGTGTTTTCCGAAATCCTGAACCGGCGGGTGAGCACCGTGTCCGAAGGATTGTAATTGCGGTAAACGTGCAGGATGTAATTGCCCGATTTGGTTGGCCGCATGGTTTCATTGGGAATGTTTAGCCAGTAATGGGTATAGGAGCGCAGGGTATTGAACGAACTTTCGTGGTTGTAAATCTCTCCGCTGGTTTGGCCCGAGAGGTAGTTGGAAGAAAAAAGGGAAGAAGGTTCCCAGTTGGCATTGCAGTGAATCAGCTGATAGGAATAAGATTGGGTGCCCCCTTCCATATCGTCAAAACGCAGGGTGATCGTTGCCCCTGAATTTAAAGCCATCACCGGTGCCGACAAGGGTTCTCCTTTTTCATGGATGTGGGCGGTTTTGATGTGGGAGGCATGAATTTTTTCCCGGATGGGCTGTCCCTGACCGGAAAAAGCCAAACTGGTGAGGAAGGCAGCCGTCAATACAATCAGAAGGTATGGTTTCATTTTTTTATCTTTTTTTAATGACCAAACGGAATTTATTCCCCAGGGAGGGAACGTTTAATTTTAATATAGACTTATTAAAGATTATCAATCAGCATCATACGATACCATTCTCCATTTTTATCGGAACCTCTACCATGAAACCCACCTGTTTTATGCCTTGCTTCGTTGTATAGATTCTTCTCGGGCTTTATTCTATGCATCGCTTCGATGAATAAATCATCGTGCAGGGCTTCCTTTATACATCGTTTCGTTGTATAGATTCTTCTCGGGCTTTATTCTATGCATCGCTTCGATGAATAAATTATCGTGCAGGGCTTCCTTCTGTTTTGTGCCTTGCTTCGTTGTATAGATTCTTCTCGGGCTTTATTCTATGTATCGTTTCGTTGTATAAATTCGTGTTGGGTTATTTGGTTAAAGATTCATACACCAATAAAGGCTCAAAGATACAAATTCGCATTGTTCCGCCAATTCCATCGGTTATGAATTGACCATGAAGATTTTATTGTGAAGGTTTGTGGCTTCGAATTGGCGGGTTTTTTGTACAAAAATGGAATTTTAAAGTACGAAAAAAGAAATATTAATGGTGAAACCCGCACGAACCATAAATTTTCCCTTTGAGGTGAGAGTTTTTCGTGAGGCTGTATCATATTTTTTATTTCCCATCAACCGTCGCAAATTTACTTGCACAACCAATAAAAAGCTTGGGAAAAGCTGATGAGTTCTTTTATAACGAAGCAATTCATTTTCACGCCAAAAGATCGAATAAACCCAATCGTGAAGCATGATGTGGTTGTAGAAGAACTTTATGAGGCGTTTTCCAGGCGTTAATACAAATGATTTATGCCTACTAATTTTTAACCCTTAAATGATTCTTTATGAAGAAGTTATCTTTTTTAATTGTACTGATGCTATTTGTCGGATTTCAGGCAATGGCACAGATGCAGATTACGGGGAAGGTCACCAATGCGGAGACGGGTGAGCCGATTCCCGGCGTATCGATTTTTCTAAAGAGCCAGCAGACAATCGGTACCACCACCGACATGGATGGCAAGTACAGCCTGGAGGTGCCATCTGAAGGTGAGACGCTTGTTTACACCTTTGTCGGCATGCAACAGCAGGAGGTCGACATCCAGGGTCGTTCGACCATTAATGTACAGATGAAACCGAGTGTACAGGAGATGGAAGAGATTGTGGTTACGGCCTTCGGAACCACCAAGAAAGAGTCGTTTACCGGCTCGGCCGACGTGGTTGATGCTGAAAAGATTGAAGAACAGAACGTCTCGAACATTACCAAGGGCCTTGAAGGTATTGCCCCCGGCATTCAGGTGCAGAATTCTTCCGGACAGCCTGGTGCCAGCAGTGAGATTCGTATTCGTGGTTTTGGTTCAGTCAACGCCTCGAGCGATCCGCTGTATGTAGTGGACGGTGTGCCCTATTCCGGTTCCATGAATGCCATCAACCCCAATGATATCAAGAATATCACGGTATTGAAGGACGCTACGGCTACTGCCCTTTATGGTGCACGTGGTGCCAACGGTGTGATCAACATCACCACTAAGAGCGGTTCCGGTGTGGAAGAGTCTACCATTTCCTACAATTATGAGCAGGGTGTTAGCGCACGTGCCTTCCCGGAATATAAACTGACCGGCAGCGAAGAGTACATGGAGCTGATGTGGGAAGCTTACCGCAACTCGCTCTATTATGGCGGTACCATCGGTGATCTGGAGCAGGCCGGGCAGGTTGCTGCCAAAGGCGGCCCCAATAACCCCAGCGTGATAGAAAACTTGGGCGGCTATAATCCCTTTGATGTGGAAGCCTCCAACCTGATCACTCCCGACGGTAACGTCAATCCCAATGCCAATCTGCTTTATGGCAACAACTGGCAGGATGAGATGTTCCGCCTGGGCGACCGCAGCGAGCACAACCTGAGCTTTGCCGGAAGCAAAAAGAAAACCGACTATTACATGTCGCTGGGTTATGTCACTGAAGATGGTATTGTTAAGAACTCCAACTTTGAGCGTTTCAATGCCAAGCTGAACGTGACCAGCCAGATCAAAGACTGGTTGGAAGCCGGCGTCAACATTGGCGCATCCACGGCCGATCAGAACTACCTGATGGCTTATGGTACTTATACTTCCAACCCGTTCTATTATACCCGCTTTATGGGTCCGATCTATCCGGTGTATCAACGCGATGCCGACGGAAACATCAGAACCGACAATGAAGGCAAAAAACTCTTGGATTATGGTAACCGCCCTGATGAGGGCAAGGTAAGACCTTATGCCGCCAACTCCAACATTGTCGGTACCACCGGGCTGGATACCCAGAATGAAAAAACCGAAAACGTCAACACCCGCGCCCATGTCAAAATTGACATTATTGATGGGTTGACTTTCAAATCGACCCTGGGTGCCGACTATATGAACCGCCATAACCATGACTATCAGAACTCCATGCATGGGGATGCCGCTTCATTTGACGGCCGTACTGAAAAGATCAATGAGCGCCAGGTTTCGGTCAACCTCAACGAGATTTTGACCTACGACCAGCAGTTTGGCGATCATGCCATCAATGCCCTGGTGGGTCATGAGTCGTACAAGATGAACAACAACTACATGACAGCCACCCGCACCGGATTCCCGTTCTATGGCGTAGAAGAGCTGGCCATGGCATCGGTTGGGGAAGGTTCCAATTCTTTCCGGGATGAATACCGCATTGAAGGCTATTTCTCCCGCGTCAAATACAACTTTGACAACCGTTACTATATTACCGGTAGCTACAGAAGGGATGGCTCCTCAAGGTTCCACGAAGATACGCGTTGGGGTGATTTCTTCTCCATTGGCGGTTCCTGGAGGGTCAGCGAAGAATCCTTCATGACCGGCATGAACTGGGTACAGGATCTGAAGGTGAAGGCCAGTTATGGTGAGCAGGGCAACGACCGCCTGCTGGATAACAATAACAACCCCATGTATTATGGCTACAACTCCTTCTATTCCACTCTGAACAACTATTCCTACAGCGGATTTTACATCACCCAGCTGGCCAACCGGTCACTGCAGTGGGAGGTCAGTGAAAACCTGAACGCTGGTGTCGAATTCAAACTCTTTGACAATACACTGAGCGGTGAGATCAACTACTTTGAAAAGGGATCCTCTCAACTGCTCTTTGACAATCCACGGCCTATGTCAACCGGTATTTCCTTTGTTAAGGACAACGTAGGTGCCATGGAAAACAAAGGCATTGAGGCTTCACTGAATGTTTTCATCCTCAAGGGCGATGAAATGCGCTGGAATGTAGGTGGATCTGTGACTTCTTTCAACAATGAGATCACCGAACTGCCGAAAGAAGAGATCATCTCTGGTTCGAAGAAGCTGATGGTTGGGCATTCCCTGTATGACTATTACATCCGTCAGTATGCCGGTGTGGATTCTGAAACGGGTGAAGCCCTTTATTACAAGGATGTGCTTAACGATCAGGGTGAACCTACCGGTGAGCGCACCACCACCACCAGCTCCGGTGAAGCCACCAAATATTACAGTGGCAGCGCCATTCCTGATATGACTGGTGATTTCAATTCCAGCTTCTACTACAAAGGTTTCCGTTTCTCCTTTATGCTGACTTACGGCATTGGCGGAAAAATGCTGGATTATACCTATAGTAGACTGATGCATGCCGGCGATTATGGCACCAACTTCCATACCAACATCAAGGACCGGTGGCAAAAGCCCGGTGATGAGACCGATGTACCCCGACTGGAGAATGGCTATGACGATGCCAACTACACCTCAGACCGGTTCCTGATCGACCGTTCTTACCTGAACATTAAGAACGTCCGGCTCAGCTATACCGTACCGCAAAAACTCCTGAAACGGGCAGGCCTGGGTCTGGTCCGCAAATTCCAGGTGTATGTATCCGGAAACGATCTGTACCTTTTCTCCAAGATGCAGGGCATGAACCCGCAGGAAAGCTTTGCCGGCGTCACCAACTATCAGTATACCCCGACTAAAACCATCATGGTGGGTACCAATATTAAATTCTAAAAAACTAAGCTCATGAAATTAACCAAGAAGATATATGTATTTTTCTTATCGGCATTCCTGTTGATGTTTGCCGGATGTGAACAGGACTTTCTAGAGACGAGTCCTTCGGACCAGCTGGTCACCTCGAACGTGTTCACAAGTTATGATGGCGCACTATCTGCCTTAAATGGTACATATCGCCTGTTCTATGCCTTTGCTATTGAAGGTTATGATGACCACAGTGAATTCGGTCAAAAATCGGTTGATCTTGTTATGGACCTGATGGGCGAAGACATGGCCATCCATTCACAGGGTTATGGCTGGTTTACGGCCGAATATGGTTACAATGCTCACAGTGCCACCAAAGGCCTGACCGAGTACATGTGGGATTATTATTACAACCTGATCAACAACTCCAACAACATCCTGGCCAATATCGATAATATTGAGTCCACAGATAAGGAGTACAATTATATTAAAGGTCAGGCACTGGCCATTCGCGCCTATGCCTATTTTTACCTGGTACGCCTGTATCAGCACACCTATGTAGGCCATCAGGATGCCCCGGCGGTACCCCTTTATACTGAGCCAACCTCAGAAGGCAAGCCAAGGGCTACGGTGGAGCAGGTTTATACCCAGATTGAGAGCGACCTGAATGAGAGCATCAACCTTTTGGGCAACACCATGGAGCGAGTTCACAAGAGCCACATCAACCAGAGCGTTGCCCAGGGCATTATGGCCCGTGTCAAGCTCACCAAGGAAGAGTGGGGCGAAGCTGTAACTTATGCCCAAAATGCACGTGAAGGTTATGCCCTGATGGACAGCGCCACTTATGCATCTACCCCCAACGCCAAGAATGGCTTTAACAACATTGGCAATGGCGAGTGGATGTGGGGCTTCCAGATTAACTCAGAGCAGTCTACCATTTACGCTTCCTGGTTCTCCCACATGGATCCCTTGTTCATGACCTATGCATACCTGGGACTGGCCAAGGAGATCTATACGCCCTTGTACAACCAGATCCCCAACCCCGGAAGCGATGCCCGTGCCTATAACTTCGATATGACTGGTGCCCGCAGCGGCTGGCAGTATTCCCAGCTGAAGTTCCTTGCTTCCGACCAGGGTTCTTTCCTCGGCGATTATCTGATGATGCGCGCCGGTGAGATGTACCTGATTGAAGCCGAAGCACAGGCTGAACTAGGCAATGATGCTGAAGCACAACAGGTGCTCTATGACCTGGTCTCCACCCGTGATGACCAGTATACCAAGCCATCGGCTACCGGCCAGGCCCTGCTCGACGAGATTTATCTGCAGCGCAGAATATCCCTCTGGGGTGAAGGTTTCCGTCTGCTCGACCTTAAACGGCGCAAGCAAGCCCTTGACCGTACCGGCGGCAACCACATTCCTTCACTGGCCAGAGAAATGCAACTGCCGGCCGAAAGCGACCTGTTCATCTTCCAGATTCCCGAAGAGGAAATCGACGTGAACTCGAAGATTAACTCTGGTGATCAAAATCCATAGTCGATCGCTCGAGTCTGAATCATATAACAAAGGGGCACCCTTCCGGGGGATGCCCCTTTTTTCGTTCCTGCCTGGTGATGACCTGTACAATACCCACTCGTAATAAAATCAAAACAAATAAAGCATAGCCTATTTTTTGTTGCCCCTTCATTTTGCGCGTTTTTTTCCCGCAAGGATGAAGCACTTTATATTTTTCCCAACGGAGGACAACCAGTTGCGAAAAATGGAGGCTTATTAATAGCCCGGTTATGAACCTATTTTTAGACATGGGGAATAACGACAGGGGGTATGTTTGAACCCTCAGAAGCCTTGATCGCTTATGGAAGCCTTTTTATTTTTGATTCAGTAATAAATCCCTTTGGGTCAGATAATTGAAAAAGTATTCCTTGTAGCTTTCCCCGATCGGAATGTGGTCATCTTTGATGGTCAACTGATTTTTCCCAATCACATCGATTTTATCGATGGCCACCATGTAGGATTTGTGAACCCGGATAAAATTTTCTTCCGGCAATACCTTGCTGATTTGGTTAAAGCTCTGGATGGTGTAAAGGGTGGTATTTTTAGTTTTGAAAATCAGGTAGTTGTTTAATCCTTTAATGTAATAGATGTCATTGAAGTTGAGTTTTTGCATCTTATATTTGGTCCGCACAAAGATGAATTCTTCCCGGTTCTGGCGCGCAGGAGGCGCAGGATGATACTCTGCCTGAGGTTTATCCTGAATCTGGCCGTTGATCTTAACGAATTTATCCACGGCCTTCATAAACCGTTTAAATGATATGGGCTTCTGAATGTAATCCAGTGCCTGGAGTTCAAATGCCCTGAGGGCATAGCCATCATAGGCGGTTGTAAAGATGAAGAAAGGCTTATAATGAAGGGATTCAATCAAATCCACACCGGACAATTCTTCCATCATAATATCCAGAAAAATCAGGTCAACGTGGTGGGTGGTTTTGAGGTAATTCAGGGCATCAAACCCATTGCTGAAAGTGGCTTCAAGCTGTAAAAAATCCACCCGGTTGATGTAACCGGAAATTTTTTGCAGGCTCAAGGGTTCGTCATCAACGGCTATGCACTTGATGGTTTTCATTTCTTAGTTCATTAATGGACAAATCTACAAAAAAATATCCTTTTTGGGTATAGATGTCCAACCTGTGCTTATTGGGATAGATTAAATTTAATCTTTTCCTGGTATTCTCAATGCCAATACCTTTCCTTTTGTGGGAGGTTTTCTTTTGATTATCGGGCATTTTGTTTTTAACCAACAAATGAAGGCTGTTGTCTGCTATGTGGATGTTGATTTGAACGGCCGGATGGTTCGAGGTTTTCGTCTTATTGGTGCCATATTTAAAAGCGTTTTCGATGAAGGGAAGCAGCATCATCGGGGCAATGTATTTGGTTTTTGGGGAACCCTGGATATTCAGCTCAACCGCTTTGTCATTGGAAAAGCGCAGGCGTTGGAGGTCTATATAATTTTCCAGGTAAGCCAGGGCTTTTTCCAGCTCCAGCTTGTTGTTTTCCACATCGTAGGTGCTGTAACGCATCAAATCGCCAAATTCGATCAGCAAATCATGGGCCCGCTCCGGTTCATCCTCGATCAGGGTACTGATGTTGTTGATCGTATTGAGGATGAAGTGGGGGGACATCTGGTTTTTAAGGTTGGAAATCTTGTTGTTTAGCCGCTGTTGCTCAAGCTTCTCCACATTCTGCCGGTATTTTTTCCGGTATTGAAGCATCAGGATGATCGATGCCCCTGCAATGCCTGCCAGAATCAAATGTATGACAACTGCGGAATTCATGAATATGAAGGCTGTTTTAAGTTAACGATCCGTTGAGTATCGAACGCTTTCAAATGGTTTTGTATTCCTCACCAGGTCCTGCATCTTTTTTGCATTGCCTTGTTGTGTGAACCAGTGCATTTGGGTTTCATTGGTATTAAGGCTTATTAAGGGTGATCAACCAGTATAATAATACAACATCATCAATCTTAATCGGGATGCGCACCATATAACCCACCTGCTTTAAGCATTGCCTTGTTGCGTGATTCGGTGCATGAGGGTTTTATCCGTATATAGTTGTATTTTAATGTTGTAGAATGATATTATACAGCAGCCCCCATTGCTTGTTACCGGAAGCTTCGCTATGGAATCGGCATAAGAATCTTCTGATGCCCTTAAAGATTCTTTGTATGACCTTTAAAATCGGATGAAGTTTAACCGTGTTTATTGACTCCTTTTAAATGGAACAATACCGACGTGTTTTTAGTTTATCACAATCAATGAATCATCTTTTTGGCAGGCTCCGGATTGGTAGAGGTGGAATCAATTTCGTTTTATGTTTGCTATTTCAATGGACCTGTTACCCCTGTTTTTTATTTTGGTTAAATACTACATGTTGGTTGATTTTGATGAAGCTGCTCTGTCAAATCAACCCAAGTGAAAGGGGCACGTTTTTTAGGAGGATCGACCATCTTTTGGAATAATGTCTTTATTGTCTTAATTGTTCGATGAATGCGGTTGAGATATAGTATATGTCCTTATTCCCGTTTTTGGGCCGGGTATGGTGGCGCAGCAACCGCGGGTAATTCACCGGTGTGGTTTTCAGGGCAGGTGCTTTCCGGCTGCTGGTAAAAAACAGATACTGACCATCGGGGCCCAGGGCCGCATCCCGCTCATTCATACCCGTTGAAATCACCCCAGGGCCAAATAGCCTGGCCTGGTTTGCGGTTTCCAGCGAATCACACCCGAGGGGCATGCCTTTGACAACCAGGCTGGCTGCCAACAGAAGAAAGGCTAAAGGGACTGATCTTAATAGAGTTTTTACCATAAACAAGGATTAAACATATGGCATGATATTGGCTGATGAAATATTACCGATCGGTACTGAATTCTGAAGAATCCGGTGCCGGCCTGTTGATCTCATTATCCGGGCCGGCCCGTTGTGGCAATCCTTTTGATTGTGAGCAACGCGCCTTTTCCATGTTTTACGGGTGAATGAATGCATCAACCTTTTAAGGGTGTATAAATTTTTCAAAGTTAACCTTTTTTATTCAATTCTAAATATTGGTCCAGATCAATGCAGCCCTTTTTTTTATTACTTTTGAAGAGTTTTTGTAAATTTGGTAGATATATGAGTATCCAGAAAAACATTCAATGGTTCAGCCAGGAGGTTTTACCGGCGGGGGTTCAATTGGTGGCCGTGACCAAGACCAAACCGCCTGAAGACATCCTGGAGGCATACCATGCGGGCCACCGGGATTTTGGGGAGAACAAGGTACAGGAGCTGGTGGACAAGTACCATCAGTTGCCCCAGGATATTCGATGGCATATGATCGGTCATCTGCAGTCCAACAAGGTCAAATACATCGCCCCCTTTGTTCACCTGATTCATGGGGCGGATAAGCCTAAACTTTTGAAGATCATTGATAAGGAAGGGAAGAAGAACGACCGGGTGCTGGATGTTTTGCTGCAGTTTCACATAGCCCGGGAGGAGACCAAATTTGGGTTTGATGAACAAGAAGCGCGCCAGATGCTCGATTCGGATGAATTTCGCGGATATAATTTTATCCGGGTTCGCGGTGTAATGGGAATGGCCACCTTAACCGGGGATACCGGACAGATCAGGTCTGAATTCCGGCATTTGGGGCAAATCTTCAAGGAGCTGAAATCCGATTATTTTGCCGACCAGCCGCATTTTGATCAGATCTCCATGGGCATGTCGCACGATTATGCCCTGGCCCTTGAGGAAGGCTCGACCATGGTGCGCATAGGCAGCATGATCTTCGGCCCCCGAAATAATCATTAAATTTGTCAAACAAAACAACACCAAGCATATGTTAAATCTGGAAACCAATTATTTAGGTCTTAAGTTACGCAATCCAATAATAGTCAGTAGTTCCGGGCTTTCGAGCAGCATCGAAAAAATCAAAAAGATCGAAGAAAACGGGGCCGGGGCGGTTGTTTTAAAGAGCCTGTTTGAAGAGCAGATTAATTATGAGGCGATGACCCTGGCCAAGGGCACGGATTATCCCGAAGCCATGGATTATGTCAATTATTATATCCGCAACAACTCGGTGGAACAATATCTTAAGCTGATCCGCCAGGCCAAACAGGAGGTATCCATCCCGATTTTTGCCTCGATCAACTGCATTTCATCCAGCCAGTGGGTGGATTTTGCCAGGCAGATCGAGGAGGCCGGTGCCGACGGGCTGGAAGTCAATGTGTTCGTGCTGCCTCTGGACAAGAATGCCCGCGGTGAAGTATATGAAAACATTTACTTTGAGCTGGCCGATAAGTTAAAGAAGACCATCCGCATTCCTTTTGCCTTTAAGCTGGGCAGCAATTTTTCCAACCTGGTGGGTTTTGTTGAGCGGCTCAATGCGGTTGATGTCCCCGGTGTGGTCTTGTTCAACCGTTTTTATGAGCCCGATATTGATGTAAACCGGATGAAATTTACGGCAGCCGAGGTATTCAGTTCGCCTGCCGACATTCGTTTGTCTTTAAGGTGGGTGGGGATCATTTCCTCGAAGGTTCAACCCATCCACATAGCAGCCAGCACTGGGGTTCACGACGGCAAGGCTGCAATTAAGCAGTTGCTGGCCGGGGCAGAAGCCGTACAGGTTTGTTCAACCCTTTATAAAAACGGCTTTGTTCAGATTCATAACATTTTGGAAGAAATGAAGGAATGGATGAAGGCCCAGGAATTCGACACCATTGAGGATTTCAGGGGGCGCCTCAGCTACAGCAAACTTGAAGACCCCCTCATTTATGAGCGGTCGCAGTTCATGCGCTATTTCTCCAGCATTGAGTAAAAGCCCCCGGAAAGCAATCAATTTAACCGAATAACGATGATGTGCGGGATTTTGATCAGCAGCCAGCGGGTATTGAACATGGCCATCGTTGCCGGTGGGGGGTCATCCATCTGTCCCAGGTTGGAGCCGGTGAAAGGCGTGAACATCATCGTCATTGCCGTTGGCCTGGTGATGATGCTATTGAGCGCACCAGCGGTACATGCACAACCCCGGGATACCTCGGATCGCCCCGGGGCTAACTTTGAGCAGTACTTTAAAGGCCGGTTGGGGCATTATCCCGTTGAACTTCATATTAAACGCCACGGCGACAACCTGACCGGCCAATACATCCAGCGTTTTAAATTCCGTCAGCGAAGCATTCCCCTGAGTGGTTACATCGACCGCCAGGGGCAGCTTCACCTCGACGGAAAGGGCATCTTTAAAGGAAAGATGGAAAACGGGCGGATTAAAGGGTTTTGGTATCGCTCAGAAGATTCCCGCGAGAAATATCGCTTCACCCTCCATCCTAAAAATCCGCCTTATCATCAACCAAAGTACTGGATCAACCGCCAACTCAAAGGAAGCAACTCCATACGAATCCCCCGTGAGGCCAGCCTGCAAATGGTTGAACGAAATGCCATATTCAAAGGACGTTTGTTGCAGCTTCAATCGATACAAGAAATTCCCCAGCATTTGGAGGCCTGCTACCGCATCGATTTACCCACCCCGGACAGTTCCATCTTAGACCGGCTTAAGTTGGAACTGGCTGTCTATAACGACATCGACAGCCTCGACCAACTCATGCCCCTGGATACCGCCGCCGGAATGGCCGCTGATTCCCTTCTGCTCGATGATAAATCGGTGGAAGTGGTTTCCCTCCAGGAAGGAACAACCAGCGGAAGCTACCACTCCAAACTCTATTTTTACCGCAATGATCAATCCGAACAGGCTTTTTTAGGCCACCTGTTTTTTTACTATACCAATCCCTGGGTTTATGGCAATCCCTATAGCAAACAGGATTACGGAGGCCCCCATATCACTGACATGAACCGCCTGATCGAAATGGTCGAGATGATCATCGCCAGCCTCTAAGGCCATCGCTAAACAAACCCTCAAAAGCGCAATCTTCTATAGAAGTTGGTCAGTCATTCAGAAGGGTTGGGCCAACCCTTTTCTCTTAAGGGGGCAAAACAATGGTTTTGAAGGTGATGATGATCCCTTTAGGGTTTGACTGTGAGGTTTAATTCCCTGAAAATGGTTTCATTTGGTGCGGTGATTTATATCATCACCAATCAGGTATAAACCTCAACGCCATAGGTTTCTTTCACATTTTAGATTTTATCATCTTTGTCAATAGGCAACAGAGATAAATCCTGAAAACCATGAAAGCCGCATCCTCTCAACTACTCAAATGTAACTTGAACGGAACAGGCGGGCTCATTGGCGAGGCTTTAATGATAGATGTCTGTATTTCAACATAGTATTAGTTTTAAACCTTGAATAATTCCATACAACAATGAAACGTGTATTACTCCTTGCGGTTATTATGGCACTGGGTATTTCCACTCTAAAAGCACAAACCCAGCTAGATGAAGCCAAGGCCAAATTCATTTACAATTTCACCAAATTTTTTGACTGGCCGGATTCGCAGAGCGGGGGCAACTTTGTGATTGGTGTTTTGGGCTCGGATGATGTATACGATGAGCTCAGCAGCTATACCAAAGGGAAGAAGGTTATTTTGCAGGATATAGAGGTGAAGCGATACAACAAACCCGGGCAGGTCAGTACTTGCCATATCCTGTATGTAGGAGAGGATCGAACCGCTGCATTGCCCTCGGTAAAGGACCAGACCGGCAATAATACCCTGGTCATTTCGGATGAAGAAGGCGGCATTCAGAAAGGGGCTGCCCTGAATTTTGTTTTGATGGGCAATCGCCTGAAGTATGAGTTTGCCCCCTCCAATGCGATGGACCAGGGGCTGAAGTTCAGTTCACGTATCCGTGATATGGCCGCTAAGAGTTATTAATGACACCGGCTTTTTTTGTCCTCATGAATAGTTTCTTGGGTATTTAGTTTTTCTATTTCCTCGGATTTTGTTCTATCGGTAAGGGGTTCCTCTGCCCAGGGCGGGGGAGCCCCTTTTTTGGACCGGCCCCACCGGTTAGGCCCGAACCCTGCAAGTTTGTCCAGGCCCCTGTAAGTATGGCCCAACCCAGACAAGCATCATTCGTCATTGGCATTGCCAGGGGTCAGGAATCTTTCCCGGTACCGGCTGGGCACTTCTCCGAATTCTTCCGAAAAGCAACGGCTGAAATATTTGGCATCGTTGAAGCCTGATTCCCAGGCCACTTCACTGACCGACTTATCGGGTTTAAGTAAGAGGCTGGAGGCCAGTTGAAGCTTGGCCTTTTTCATAAAATCAACGGCTTTCATCCCGGTGATCTTTTTGATTTTACGGTACAGCGAGGATTGAGAAAGGGACATTTGAGCCGCCAGGTCCTTCATTTTGAAATTTTCATCGCCGGCATTTTCATAGATGACTTCCAGGCACTGGTGAATGAATTGCTGATCTTCCTGGCTGCGGCTTTTCAACTCATCAATGGCCATCAGCCCGTTGCTGAATTGTTTGCGGAGGTTCTGGCGGCAGTCGATCAGGTTTTGGATCCTGGATATTAAAATGTTTTCGTTGAAGGGCTTGGTAATGTAGGCATCGGCCCCGGTATCGAAACCTTTGATGGTAGAATCGCTTGAGTCGAGGGCGGTAAGCAGTATAACCGGAATGTGGCGGGTAACGGGATTTTTCTTGATCAATCCGCACATCTCCATTCCATCCATCCGGGGCATCAGGATGTCGCTGACAATGAGTTCGGGAATGTGGTATTTGGCCATCTCCAGTCCTTTCTCGCCATCTTCAGCCTGGATCACCCGGTAATACTTATGGATGATGTTGTATTCCACCGAGCGCAATTCGGGGTTGTCTTCGACGATCAAGACGGTTTGGCGCCGATCCTCCTCCTCATTGAAGGGAGTCTGCGATTGTTCATCTTCGGCTTCTATAGTCTGCGGATCCCTGGGCTTTTCATGGTATTGGGGCATCGAGACCTGAAAGGTTGATCCTTCGCCTTTTTTGCTGTTTACCTGAATGTCGCCGTTGTGCAGTTGGATCAATTCTTTGCTGAAAGCCAGCCCGATACCGGTGCCCGGGTCCTGTTGAATGGGATCATTTTTGCCCCGGAAAAAGCGGTCGAAAATGTAGGGCAGTTCTTCTTCTGAAATGCCATGGCCGGTATCTTTAATTAAAATATGAATCTCCTGGTTTTTCCTGAACAGGGTCAGGTTGATCCGGCCCTTTTCGGGGGTGTATTTGATGGCGTTGGATAAGAGGTTGAACATCACTTTTTCGAGCATACCCGGGTCAAAATCGGCCTCGAGGTTCTCGGGTAGGTCATATTCAAGGGAGATGTTGTTTTCGGCGGCTTTGATCCGGAAGGTCTGGGCGATGTCGCCAAGGAAGCCGGCCAGATTGCCCCGGTGATAATTGACCTGGTAACGGTTTTTATCCAGTTTGCGGAAATGCATCACCTCTTCGGAAAGGTTTAACAGGCGGTTGGTATTGCGCCGGACAGTGTCTAATTTTTTTCGCAGGTGGGGATCATCGCTGTTTTCGATCATTTCATTGACCGGCAGGGAAATCATGGTCAAAACGGTGCGGAATTCATGGGATATGTTGGTAAAAAAGCGCAGCTTCATTTCGTTGGCTTCTTCGGCCACTTTCACCATGCGTTCCAGGTGATCGCGCTGGTCGGTGATCTTTTTGTTTTGTTGTTCGATGGTGCGGTTTTTTTGGGCCAGGGTTTTGTTGATCCGGCTTTTTTGTCGCAGGTAATAATAGATCAGCCCGGCGGTAACCATCAGGGAGAGGATCACCAGCAGGGAAAGGATTAAAAAGGTATTGCGTTTTTTCACCACCTGGTCGAGTTCTCCGATCAGGTTGCGTTGTTTATCGATGCGCTGCTGTTGTTTTTCCAGTTCGAGTGCCTGGTATCGGTAAGTGCGGGCGTTGGTGCTGTCGATGCGGGTGGTGTGAAGGGTGTTGAACTTGTAGAAGGATTGGCCGGTCAATATTTTCACGGCCAGCTGGATGGCTCGGTCTCCGCCGGTGGGATAAAGGAAGGTCCCGTCAATCTGGCCTTTCATCACCATCGGGACCCCCCGCTTGGGCTCATTCAGCCCGTCGATGCCAATGATGTAGGGGTCGATCCCGTATTTTTTGGTGGATTGCCAGGCGCTGCGGGCCATGCGGTCGTTATGAGCAAAGATCAGATCAAAATCGGTGAAATGCTGGAAAAGCGAATCGGTGAGCCGGCGGGCTTTTTCTTTTAGCCACTCCCCTTCCAGCGACTTGACAATCCGGATTTGGGGGTTATCCCGGATGATCCGGCGAAAACCTTCCCCCCGCTCCGTTGCCGGGGTGGACCCTTCAAGGCCCCTGATCTCAAGGATCCTGCCTTTTCCATCAAGCAGCGTGGAGGCAAAGCGGCCGGCTTCTTTGCCGATCGAAAAATTATCGGCCCCAATATAGGCGGTGAATTGGTCGGAACGAATCTTCCGGTCAATGATGACCACCGGTATGCCCCGATCATAAACCTGTTCAACCACAGGGGTCAGCGGCCTGGCTTCGTTGGGCGATACGATCAGCAAATCGATCCCCTTGTCAACCAACGCTTTGATGTCCTGGATTTGCTTTTGGTTGGAATTGTGGGCATCGCGGATCAAAAGATTGATCTCATGATCCCGGTAAAAACTGATTTCCCGCTTCATTTCCTCTATCATCTTTTGTCGCCACACGTCGCCGGTGGTACACTGGGCAAATCCAATGGTAAATTCTTCCTGCTTTGGCTTATTCTCAGACGAGCAGCCGCTTAATAAAATAAGAATGGCCAAAATGGCCAGGTATAGGGTCTTTTTGATCATGGTAGAAAAAATTGTCAATACAGGATGAAAAAATATGCATTTTACCCTTTCCGGATTATTCATCCCCGATTGCTTTTTTTTTCACCCCGGGGGGATTTGTTTAAAGATTAGTTTAGCATTTTAGCAAATCTGGATGAAGGCATCTGTACATGCAAACGTTTGCAAAATAAATGAAAAACTTCTAATTACAAAAATATGGATACCAGCAGTCGAATATTGAGTTATGGCGAAATCCTGTGGGATGTTTTACCGGACCGGAAAGTTCCCGGGGGGGCACCTATGAATGCGGCCATACATTTAAAAAAGCTGGGTTTGGATGTACATTTTACCAGCCGGGTTGGACAGGACGAGTTGGGTGATCAGCTGGTGAGTTATTTGGAGGGCATACAATTTCAGGATTACTATCTGCAAAGAGATGGTGATCATCCCACCAGCATTGCCAATGTAGACATGAGCGATCCGAATGATCCGCAATATCAGTTTCCCGATTGTGCCTGGGATTATATTGAATTGGACCGGCCGATGAAAGACCTTGTGGAGGAAGCGGAAATGGTTATATATGGCAGCCTGGTGGCCCGAAATGAAAAGAGCCGGCAAACATTGATGAAGATCCTTGAGGGGGAGCATCGCTACAAGGTTTTTGATGTGAATTTAAGAAGGCCCAATTATACCCGCCAGGTGATTGAAGCGCTTTTGGAGAAGGCCGATTTGATTAAGATGAATGAACATGAGCTGACGGTGCTGGGGGAATGGTTTTTCAACACCAGGGAGGATGAAGCGACCCTGTTGAAGCGGCTTCGCTGGCGGTTCGGGGCTGAGGTGATTGCCGTGACCCGGGGCGGACAGGGGGCTTCGCTGCTGTGGCAGGACGATTATTACCGCCATGGGGGGCATCAGGTTAGGCTGGTCGATACCATCGGAGCCGGAGATGCTTTTTTAGCCGGGATCGTCAATGGACTGCTGCGACATGAGCATCCACGGGAGATCTTGTCCCTGGCTACGGCCCTTGGGGCCTATGTGGTGTCTCAGACCGGCGGCAATCCGACCTATGATATGGAACAGATTCATCAGCTGATGGAACAAAAAGACCCGAACTGATCAACTCAGCAAAAGAGCACAATCTTGAGGGACAAAATCCCCATGCACATACCGGCACAATAAGGCAAAGCACAAACCATGCAATCCATAGAAATATGACATATATATATGATCGAGTTGATTTTTTAACCTAAACCCAAGTAGTTATGAAACGAAGCATTTTGTTATTGATTTTGTTTAATGTCTTGGTTGTAATGGGCTATGCGCAACAGAAGCAGGTGAGTGGCCAGGTTACAGACAAGACGAGCAATGAACCCTTACCCGGGGTGTCGATTGTCGAGAAAGGCACCCAGAACGGGACGATCACCGATGCCAACGGGAACTACACGATCACCGTTGAGCAGGGTGACTCGCTGGTATTCACTTTTGTGGGCATGCAGCGCAAAGTGGTGCCGGTAGGCTCGGCCAATACGGTCAATGTGGCTATGATTGAAAAAGTGCAGGAATTGGAGCAGGTGGTGGTTACCGGTTATCAAACCCAAAAGAAGGCCGATTTGACCGGTGCGGTATCCACCGTGGATGAGGATGTCATCGAGGAGTCCACCTCCGGCAACCCGGTTAAATCGCTGCAGGGGCAGGTTTCCGGTTTATTTGTTGAGACCAGCGGCGCCCCCAATGCCGATGCCACCATCCGCATCCGCGGGCTCAGTACTTTGGGCAACAACGACCCCCTCTTCATTATTGATGGCATGCCCACCAAATCGGGCATGGTCCAGGATCTGCATCCCAATGAGATCAAATCGATCCAGGTGCTGAAGGATGCTGCTGCCTCCTCTATATATGGTGCCCGTGCCTCCAACGGGGTGGTCATTATTGAGACCAAGCAGGCCGATGAAGGCGTTAAGGTCCAGTTTAATTCTTCGGCGGCCGTTCAGAATTACCATACCAAACTGGATGTGCTCAATACCCAGGAGCGGGGACGGGCCTTATGGCGGGCCTCGATTAACGACGGGCTCGATCCCAATGAACGCCCCCTCTACGATTATGAATGGCACACCAACGACCAGGGTCATGCCGTACTCGATGAGGTGAAACCGGTGGAATGGATTGACAAGGAGGCCGGCATCAGATCGGCCAATACCAACTGGTATGACGAAATTTCGCGAACCGGGGTGATCACTTCCAACAACCTGACCGTTTCTTCCGGCGGCGACCGCGGGGGCGTTTTGATGTCGCTGAGTTATTACGGCAACAAAGGCGTGGTCAAGGAGAACGATTTTAACCGCATTTCCGGCCGCCTCAACTCCGACTACTCCTTCTTTGACGGAAGGTTGAAGATTGGCGAGAACCTGCAAATATCCAAGTCGAAGGAGACCCCCATGCCCAGCGGTCTGGGCGGCACACCGCTCTGGCTGGGGCTGATCGCCCAACCCATCCTGCCGGTTAAAACCGTCGACGGCGACTGGGCCGGTCCGATCGGGGCAGGTTTTTCCGACCGCAACAACCCCGTGCGCCTGATTGAACACAACAAATGGGATAAAAACCATACCGTTAAAACTTTTGGTAATCTTTTTGCCGAGCTGGAGATTGTTAAAAACCTGAATTTCAAATCTACCTTTGGCATTGATTACACCAATTACCACAACTGGGATATTCAGCGTACCTACCAGGCCGGTTTCCTCGGACGCAATATCAACAGCCTCAATAAACGCCAGGAGCACAACCTGAACTGGACCTGGTCGAATACACTGAACTACCAGTATGATTTTGGCAAGCACAGTGGGAATGTACTGGCCGGTATGGAGGCCATCAAGAATGACTTCCGCTATTTCTCGGCCTACCGCGAGGAGTTTGCCATTGAGGAGCTGGAGTACTTTACCATGAATGCCGGTACCGGTTTGAAAAACAATACCGGATCCATCACCGGTTATCAGTTGCTGTCCTATTTTGGCAAGGTTAATTATTCTTATGCCGACAAGTATTATGCTTCGGCCACCCTTCGCTATGACGGGTCATCTCGCTTTGGTGAGAAGAACAAGTTTGGATTTTTCCCGGCCTATTCCCTGGGATGGCGCATCAGCAACGAGTCGTTTTTTGAAGACAACATCGATGTCATATCCAACCTGAAGCTGCGTTTTGGCTGGGGACAGACCGGTAACCAGGAGATTGCCAATGATGCCCGTTTTGCCCTTTACCGGCCCAACTATGGCGAAGATTCCGACGAAATCATGTGGGAACCCGGTGAAGGCACCGCCTATGACATTTCCGGCAACGACAGCGGTACCCTCCCCAGCGGTTTTATGGCCACCCAAACGGCCAACCCCGCCATTAAGTGGGAGGCTACTACAGAAACCAACATTGGCGCAGACTTTGGATTTTTTAAGGACAAACTGGTCGGTTCGTTTGATTACTTTATGCGCGAGACCAATGACATCTTGATTCAGCCACCTTTTATCGCCGTGCAGGGAGAAGGAGGCAGCCAGTGGGTGAATGGTGCATCGGTTGAAACCAGCGGTTTTGAAGTTTCCCTGCGCCACAAGAACAGCCTGGGCGACTTCACCTATGATGTTGCTTTCAACCTCGGCTCGTTCTCCGATGAGATCACCTACCTGCCTGAGTCGGTGGTCGATGCTTACCCGGGCAACTCGGAAAAAACCATCATCGGCCATTCCATGCAATCCATCTTTGGCTATGTGGCCGACGGTATATTTCAGAATGAACAACAGGTTCAGGAGCATGCCGAGCAGCCGGGCAAAGATGTGGGCCGGATCCGGTATAAGGACCTCAATGATGATGGTGAAATTACGCCCCTGGATCAAAGGTACCTCGGTGTGGAACATCCTGATTTTGAATATGGTTTGAACACCCAGCTGTCCTATAAAAATTTCAGCTTCAGTTTCTTCTTCCAGGGTGTGCAAGGCATTGAGGTTTACAATGACATGAAGTACCGCACCGATTTTGTCGGTCAGTGGACCGGGGCCAATTTTGGTGCCAGGACATTGGATGCCTGGAGCCCAAAGAACAAAGATTCCAACATCCCGGCCCTTTCGCTCTCCGATAAGAACAATGAAAACCGCCCGTCTACCTATTATGTGGAGAACGGCTCCTATTTAAAACTCCGGCATTTTCAGATCGGCTATACCCTGCCCGACAAAATGCTCGAGCGGGTTGGATTGTCGCACCTGAAGGTTTACCTCAGGGGAGAAAATGTTTTTATGATCAAAGACACCAACGGGGATGACCAATTTACGGCCCCCGACCCGGAGAACCCGGATATGGCTTATCCGCGTCCCCGGAAATTTATCCTGGGGCTGAACCTCTCCTTATAATTTCTTCATCTTATAAAACACGACTGCTATGAAACGATTTAAGATACTGATAACCATACTCACATTGGGAACCTTGATGTTCGCCTGCACCGAGGATTTTCTCGAATACAAACCCAAGGGCACCGTTAGCGGCGATCAGCTGAATACCCCGGAAAGGGTTGACAAGATGTGCATCGCTGCCTATTCGGCCCTGGGCAATGACCACTGGACCGTTCCCTATACCAGCCTTTGGCCTTACGGGAGTGTGCGCTCGGACAACTCCTATAAAGGCGGCGGAGGTACGGCCGATGTACCCGGATTTAACAAACTGGAACAGTTTGCCTTTATTACCACCGATATGTCGGATGGGGATCTCCTGTGGCATCGCCTGTTTATCGGTGTTTCCCGGGCCAATAAAGCCCTGAAGCGACTGGAAGAGCTTTCAGAGGATGAGTTTGCAAAGAAAACCACCCGAATGGCCGAAATGCGCTTTTTAAGGGGCCATTTTAATTTCCTGCTGAAGATCAATTTTAAGCACATTCCCTATATCCATGAGGACATTCCGGCCGACAGCCTGAAAAATATTTCCAACCGCAAATATTCCAGCCAGGAGCTGTGGGATAAGATTGCCGCTGATTTTGAGTATGCCCAGAACAATCTCCCTGCCGACCAGGAAGATGTAGGCCGGGCCGATAAGTTCAAAGCCAAGGCCTATCTGGCAAAAACCTTGCTTTATCAGGCCTATGAGCAGGATAAGGAATACAATGTGGTCAACATCGACCAGCAGAAGCTGGAACGGGTGGTTTCCCTGGTCAATGATGTGATTGGTTCGGGCAAATACGATTTGTTTGATGATTATGCCAAAAATTTCCTGTGGCAGTATGAAAACGGGCCCGAATCGGTTTTTGCCATTCAGAATTCGATTGATGACGGGACCGAATCCGGCCGCCTGGATATGGGCAACGGGCTGAACCACAACATGGCCTCTGAATATGGTTGCTGCTGGTTCCACATCCCCAGCCAGAACCTGGTCAATGCTTATGAGACCAGCGCTGACGGGTTGCCCTTGTTTGATACCTTTAACCAGAGTGATATGAAAGATTCGGCTCAATTCCAGGACAACACGGTAGACCCCCGTTTGGATCACACCGTGGGCATACCGGGGCATCCTTTCAAGTACAAGCCGGATTTTGTTTACCAGACCGGATGGGCCAGAACGCCCAATATCTATGGTTATTACTCGACGATGAAAGAGATTCAGCAGCCTGACTGTCCTTGTTTCAAGAAAGTAGGGCCTTTCTATGCCTCCAGCAAGAACACGATCGTCATCCGTTATGCCGATGTGCTGTTGTGGAAAGCGGAAGCCCTGATTGAGTTGGGCCGCGAGGACGAGGCCCTGCCGATCATCAACCGGATCAGAGGGCGGGCTCAACAAAGTACCGGCCGCCTGGAGCGCTCCAATGGCGATCCCATCTCCAATTACAGCATGCAGACCTACAAGCCGGGTGAAAATTGCACCTGGACCCAGGATTTTGCCCGCAAAGCCCTGCGATGGGAACGCCGCCTCGAGTTTGCCATGGAAGGATGGCGTTTCTACGACCTCGTGCGTTGGGGCATCGCTGCTGAGACCATCAATTCCTACTTTGAAGAGGAAAAAACCAAACGCGAATACCTCAAAGAGGCCCATTTTACCGAGAACCGGGATGAGTATCTGCCCATTCCCCAGCAGCAAATTGATTTCAGTGAGGGTACCTACAAGCAGAATCCGGGTTGGTAAGGGTTGACCGGAACTGCTTTTTCAAGGGAAGAACGGGCCACGCCCGTTCTCCCTCCCTCTTTTATCAACCAGACATAAACCATATGAGATGAAAAAAATACTGATCAGCCTGCTGCTTTGTGGCATTCTTTTGCCGGCCCAGGCACAAACACAGGAAAAAACAGTGGCCCTTGAACCGTCCGATCGTTACCTGAATTTTCCCATCGATCGCTCTGGCGATAAAGTAAAGGCCCGCATCATCCTCGGTGAGGAGGTATTGGATGAATTTACCCTGAAGTTGGCCCGCACCCGCGAGGAGACTGATTTCTGGACCTTTTTCCGTACCGACCGCTACCAGGGGCAAGATGTTTCGGTGGAAGTGGATCAGCCATCTTTGAGGGAGCAGACCATGGGGCTGATCCATGCCGATGCCACCTTCCCCGGCCAGGACAGCCTCTACCGCGAGGCCTACCGCCAGCAGCTGCACTTTTCTTCACAACGCGGTTGGAACAACGATCCCAACGGGCTGGTCTATGAAAAGGGTACCTACCACCTGTTTTATCAGCACAATCCCTACGGCTGGAACTGGGGCAACATGCACTGGGGCCATGCCGTCAGCAAGGACCTGATCCACTGGGAGGAACGGGCCAATGCCTTGTTTACCCCTACCCATGAACAGATGGCCTTTTCCGGATCGGCTGCCATAGCCGATGAAAACAGCTCGGGTTTCACCAAAAATGGCGTCCATCCCATCGTGGCAGCTTATACACGTACCGGTGTGGGCGAAAATTTGGCCCTTAGTTATGATGGGGGCCAAACATTTGAATCTTTCGATGGCAACCCCGTGGTGGAGCACGATGGCCGGGATCCGAAGATTTTTTGGTATGAACCCGGCGGGCACTGGGTGATGGTCGTTTATGACGAGTCCCATACCCGCAAGATCGCCGGCGGGGAGTCGGCCCGGTTATATCAGCATGCCATCTACACTTCTCCCGACCTGAAGGATTGGCAATATCAATCGGCCGTATCAGGATTCTTTGAATGCCCCGAGTTGTTGAAGATGCCGGTAAAGGGCCAGCCAGGCACCTCCAAATGGGTAATGTATGGCGCCGATGGCAAATATATGGTGGGTACATTCAACGGAAAAGAATTTACCGTTGAACAGCCCCTGACCAAATATGAGCACGGTGGGGCTTTTTATGCTTCCCAGATGTACAACAATACCCCCGATGGCAGGCCCATCCAGATCGGCTGGTTCCAGATCACCACCGAAAACATGCCTTTCAATCAATGTATGACCATTCCCATGAAGCTGACCCTGGAATACAAGAATGGTCAATATTTGCTGAATCCTTCTCCGGTCAAAGAATTGTCTAAATTGCACGATCAAACCCATGTTTTTGAAGACAAGCTCTTAACCGGGGAGGACCGTTTTAAGGCCCCCGTAGCCGGTGAGTTGCTGCACCTGACCGCTGAATTTGAACTGGGCGATGCCCACCGCCTGGGCCTTAACATCAATGGCTATAAACTGACCTACAACCATCTGAGGGGCGACTTCAACGGGGTCCATTATAAAATACCCCATGACCAGCCCCTGAAGATTGAAGTGGTGGTTGATCGCTCCAGCATGGAGGTGTTTGTCAATGACGGTGAATTGTATTTTGCCGAACCCCACGACAATGTGAAAGCAGAAAAAACACTGGAGGTTTTCAGCAATGGGGGAGGTGAGTCAGCCAAATCCTTTTTGAAACGGCTGGAGGTTCATCGGATGCAATCGATTTGGAAGTAAGTATAATGGAGTCCGTTGAAAAACATTGGGATAAGATAGTTGGCCAGACTTTGTCCCTTCTGCTATATGGCGGCTTCTATGCATCTTTGTGCGTCAATGAGGAAGTGTATGTGTTGTGTAACCTGCTCATGTTGAGGTATAGCGAAAACCAGTAGCGGCATAGCGAAAACCAGTAGCGGCATAGCGAAAATCAGCAGGGATATAGCGAAAACCAGTAGCGGTATAGCGAAAATCATTAGCGGCATAGCGAAAATCATTAGCGGCATAGCCAAAACCAGTCATTTCATGCGTATACTTTTTTCGATTGTATCATCAACATATAAGAGCCCTCTGCAAAATTTGGTCAGATCATGAGTGGGAGCGTCAGGAATTTCATAAATATTACAAGATATTGATTCATGCGTGTTTTGAAGTTGATCTTTTTGTTTTCCCTTTACCTTGTCTTTCTTTCCGCCTGTCAGAGGGATGGAGAGAATGGATCGTGGATTGGGGCCGGCGGGGATTATGACGAGCGGTTCCGGCCTCAAATCCACTTTTCTCCCCGGCAAAACTGGATGGGCCCGCCGGCCGGTCTGGTTCACTATAAGGGAAAGTACCATCTGTTTTACACCCACAATCCGGCGGACAAATATACGGGCAATTCCCACTGGGGGCATGCTGTAAGTGAGGATCTTGTTCACTGGAAGCATCAGCCTATGAGTTTGAAGCCCGATAGCCTCGGCCAGATCTTATCCGGCAGTGTGGTGGTCGATACGGCCGGTACATCCAAATTGGGTGGCGAGGGTCATACCCCCATGGTGGCCCTTTTCACCTATAAACAAAAGGGGTCCGGTGAGAAAATCAGGTATGCCCAGGGGCTGGCTTATAGTGTGGACGAGGGAAAGACCTGGAAAAAATACGGGGACAATCCGGTTTTGAATGAAGGCCAAACAAAGGCCTGGCGTCATCCCGATGTTTTTTGGCACCGGGCCTCCAGGCGATGGATCATGACCCTGGCCGGCAGAGGCCGCACACGCTTTTACGCTTCCCCTGATTTGAAACAGTGGGACCATCTCAGCGAATTCAATGGCCAATGTGGTAAAAATCCGCCCAGGTGGAGCCATCCGGATTTGTTCCCCATTCAACCTGCTGATTCAGCTGATCAGCAAAAATGGGTGTTGATGGTCAGCACCGAAAAGGGCGGCCCCTCCAGGGGATCGGCCAGCCGTTATTTTGTAGGAGATTTTGACGGGGTGCATTTTGTCAATCATCTGGACGGTCAACGCTGGCTGGATTACGGCAAGGATTTTTTTGCCGGGCAAACTTTCGCAGGGTCTAGCCCCGACCGGCGCATCGTGCTGGGGTGGATGAACAACTGGCAGTATGCCCAGTCGCTGCCCACCAGTACATGGCGCGGCGCCATGTCACTGCCCCGGGAAGTCTCGCTTCAAACCATTCACAATAAAAAATTTTTAACCGGTGAACCGGTCCGGGAGGTAAAAAAACTGCGCAAGCATGCGGCCTCACTGGATGGTTTTGAGGTGGCCCGGGAGGTTGTTTTAACCGAAAAATTGTCCCGCCAAAGGCTGCCGGTGGAAATGGTCTTGAATTTTCAAACCTGGAATCATACCCAAATCGGCTTTGCCGAACGTTTCGGGGTTAAACTTTCCGGCGATTCCTCCCGGTTGATCCTTGGTTATGACAATTACCACAGCGTTTTCTACATTAACCGTGCCAATAGCGGACTGACCGATTTCTCCGCGGATTTTACCCACAGCAGTGTGGTTCCCTATTTAAAGCCCGATTCAGTGACCACCTTGCGGATTATCCTGGATCGTTCTTCTGTGGAGATGTTTGCCGAGGGTGGAAAACGTTCGGCCACAGCAAGGTATTTCAGCCCGAAACCCATGAAGCGTTTGAGCCTTTTTGCAGAAAATGGCCAGGTTGAGTTTTTGGGAGGTACAATCTATGAATTGAAGGGCATATGGTGATTTAATCGGTTAAATGGGTGATGTATTGGCGAATCAATAGGTAAGGTATAGAGTAAATAGGATGTTGAATAAGGAATTTAAATCGTGTGAATGGTTGATGGCATTGTAAAATAGGCCGGTTAAATCGGGGAAAGATAGTTATATATTTATAAAAAGGAGATTATATCGGATGAATTAAGGTAATTATCGGCTACATTTTACCATGGCATTTAATTGTTCATATATCGTTCAAATTGTTATACAGAAATTGCAACCTGTTTTGAGCACATTTACAGAAAAATAGAATATCGGCCTATACAATGAATTTGGTTTATTCGGAAGGTTATGGCATTTAAATAAAAAAATTAAAAACCATTGATTTATGAGGAATATTATTGTTTTACTTGCAGCAACTATCCTTGCAGTGGGCTTTTCTTCCTGTAAAGAGGAGGGCGAAGGGAAGGATAAGGATCCGGCCCGCAAATCATTCAACGAAGTGTACCGGCCTCAGTATCATTTTTCGCCCCGGGCCCATTGGATGAATGATCCCAATGGCATGGTATATTATGAGGGGGAGTATCATCTTTTCTTCCAGCATTTTCCGCAGGCTTTGCAATGGGGCCCGATGCATTGGGGCCATGCCACGGCCGAAGATTTGTTTCACTGGGATCGCCATAAGATAGCGCTTTATCCGGACAGTTTGGGATATATTTTTTCAGGTTCGGCGGTGGTTGACAACAACAACACCACGGGTTTCAAATCGGGGGATGATGCTCCTTTGGTGGCCATATTCACCCATCATGATCCCGATAACAGCAAGGAGGTACAGAGCATTGCTTACAGTAGGGATGGGGGTGAGAGCTGGAGCAAATACCAGGGCAACCCGGTGATTAAGAATCCGGGGATCGAAGATTTCAGAGATCCCAAGGTTTTCTGGCACAAGCCCACCGCCCGTTGGATCATGACCCTGGCCGCCGGCGATCATGTGCGGTTTTATTCATCGCCTGATCTGAAGGAATGGAAGCTGGAGAGCACGTTTGGAAAAAATGCCGGCGCCCATGGCGGGGTCTGGGAGTGCCCCGATTTATTTCCCCTGCCTTTGGACGGGGATGAACAGAACAAGAAATGGGTTTTATTGGTCAGCACCAACCCGGGAGCACCCAATGGCGGATCGGGCACCCAGTATTTTGTTGGCCGTTTCGATGGCCACCGTTTTGACAATCAGACGCAAAAACACCGATGGATTGATTACGGCAGCGACAATTATGCCGGGGTGACCTGGTCCAATGCCCCGGAGCGGAGGTTGTTTATGGGTTGGATGAACAACTGGACCTATGCCGAGCAGATCCCCACTTCCACCTGGCGGGGCGCCATGACCCTGCCCCGCAGGCTATCCCTGCAAACGGTTCATGGTCAACCCCGTTTGATCTCTCAGCCGGCCAGAGAGGTTGGCGATCTTGGCCAGCGCGTTTTTTCACTCGAGGCCAAAAAACTTTCAGAAAATTCACTCAACAAGGAGTTTGTCGATATTGACCTGCGCGAAGCAAAGATTTCGCTGGATATGGCCACCGGCAATGCCACAGACATCATCCTGCGCCTGACCAATAAAGAAGGCCGGGCCCTGGAGTTGGGCTTTGAGAAGCAGGAAAAGGAGCTCTATCTGGACCGCCGGGATGCCGGGGTTGACAGCTTCCATCAGGCCTTCCCCAAAATACACACCGCACCATTGACCCAATGGCCTGATCAGCTGAACCTGGAGATCTACCTGGACCGCTCTTCGGTGGAGCTTTTTGTCAATGGCGGAGAGCGGGTGATGACCGACCGCATATTCAACAAAAAGGCCTTCTCCCGGTTGGAAATCTTTACTTCTTCGGGCACCGCCCGGCTTGAAAAACTGGAGGTCTCCGAAATCAAGTCGGTCTGGTCCAAAGAAAAGATGAATTAGCCGGTGTTATGCCCTGATCATCACAGCCGCCTGAACACCTAAGGCCT